>Ga0310813_10000346_pt1 | contig 30697 bp, 32 predicted proteins | sample YN3metagenome_FD_203086 | JGI IMG/M metagenome (GOLD analysis project Ga0310813, IMG submission 203086) | Soil microbial communities from experimental microcosm in Duke University, North Carolina, United States - YN3 | ecosystem: Engineered > Artificial ecosystem > Soil microcosm > Unclassified...
GCCTGTGGCGAAGCGCGAGGATGAAAGTAGAAAGATAGCGTCCCGGCCGACGCACCAGCTCGCCGAGGTGGCCGGCGGCGAAGGCGGCGGGCGATTGACGTAGCAGCGTGTAGGTGTCCGCCGCCTCACGTTGATCGCCCGGGCTCTTTAGCTCGGCGGGAGCAGGCGCGCGCACGCTGAAGGTCTGGAGATCGACCCCGAGGGCACGCAGCGCACTGACTTCGCGGCGGATAAAGGTGTGCGATGTCGCCGGATATTGGCTGGTCAGATAGGCGAGGCGCAAGGTCATGCCTGGTTGTGAGCGCAAGCGAGCGCGGACTTCAAGCAGCGAGTGGTGCTCGCGTTAATGAACTGCCCGGGAAGGACTTATGAAAAAGGGCCCGGCGTTTCGGCCGGACCCTCTCTCGTCAGTCGGGTGTCAGGACTGCTTAGGCAGCCTGATACAGATGAGCCGTCGCACGGCGGCGGCGCATCGAGAAGCCGACAGCACCGAAACCGAGGAGCATCAGCGCCCAGGTGCCGGGCTCAGGAACAGCGGCGACCGAGCTGAACGCCACGGTGCCCGAGATCGAGCCGGCCTGGGTGCCCGGGGTGCCCTGGATGTTCAGGGTGTAGGTGCCAGCGCCGACCGAGATCATGTTGCGCAGGAAGGTGTCGTTCGGATCGAACAGCACCTGCGACAGCGCAACCGGACCGGCAAGGCCGGTGCCCGTCAGGAAGACGTTGCTGAAGGTCACGTTGTTCTCGGGACCAGTCGCGGTGGTTTCGACGCGGATGCTGAGCATGCCAGCGGTGTCGGTGGTGAACGTCAGGAATTCGGTGAACGGATTCGCGAGGCTCGAATCATTGAAACCGATGCTGAAGTTGTTGTTGGCACCCTGATCGAGCGAGGCATTCACCGTCGTCGACCCGCCGACGATGGTGGCGGCCTGCGCGGTTCCAGGGAGGGCGGCGGCGGCGATCGCAAGCGCGACCCCAAGCTTCAGTGACTTCATGGATAATCCCCTAAACTAACGATGGAGCTTCGGTGAAAAACGCCTTCCACCGTGGACATCTTAACTGGTTGGTAACCGTTTAAGTTCCTGCACTCGGAACGTATCTAAACGAATGTTTCCACAGTTCACCGATCATTTGCCACGTTTTACCGCCGAAACGCTCGTTTTGTTCCACGATGAAACACTTTGGGCACAGGTTGGCGAAAATTAGTCGAGCTTATGAGGTGGTCCGGACGATCGAAACCATGTCCCCGGTGCGGGTCGCCTCGAACAATCGCCGCGCGAAGTCCGTCGGCACCCCGACACAGCCATGCGTGGCGGCGCCCCAGCGCACATTGCTGCCGTGAATGGCGACCCCGTCGCCCGTCAGTCGCAGCGTATAGGGCATCGGCGCATCATACAGGCTCGAGCGGTGATTGCGGCCTTTCCACAGGATGGGAAAGTTGCCGAGCGGCGTTTCCTTGCGGTCCGCGCCGTAGAGCGCGACGGCGGTGCCGATCTCGTGCCCGCCGCGAAACACGCTGAGAAGCTGGGTGCGAAGATCGACGCGGATGGTGACCGGACCGGCCGGAACGCCCTCGTCGTTCCATTCGAAGTCGCCGTACTGCATCCGGCGATCGACCCGGAGAAGCGACCGCGGGGTTTCCCGGAACCCGCCGTCGGCCGAGGCTTCCCGCTGCTGCTCGGGCGTCAGGTACACGCGCGCGGCGGTGTCCTGCGGGACAAAGGCCTTCGCCGTGGTCACGGTTTCAGTAGAATCGCCAGGGCGCGGTCGGCTGTCACCCAGCTGCGCCGCGAACAATCCGCCCGCCGCCACGGCGACCAACGTCAGCGCAAGCCATTTCATGGAAGCGGCCCTCAGGCCCGAGCGGAAAGAAGCGCCCGGCGGCGACGGCGCGGCATGGCCGAACCGATCATGGCGAAGCCGAGCAGCATCATCGCCCAGGTGCCGGGCTCGGGCACCGCGCTGGTGACCGGCGGGACCTCGGTAGTCGGCGGACTGACTCCGGGGGGCGATCCGCCACCGGCCGGGGGTGCGCCAACGCCGCCGACAACGATGCCCGGCCCAAAACCGCCCGGCCCAAAGCCGCCCGGAGCGCCCGCCAGCACGGCCGGGGGTTCGACAATGCCGGACGCGGGCGGAGGAAGGATCGGCGGCACCTCCACGATCGCCGAAGCGGGCGGCGGCGGCACGATGACCTGTGCGAGTTGTTCGAGCGGGGGAGTGGAGGGCTTGCCCGGGGTGCCGACGCGCGGCGCGGCGGCGAGCCGACGCTTGCTCTGGGTCAGCGCACCGGCTTCCCGTTCTCCGGGTGAACGTGCGTCCAGCATCGCCATCAACCGCTCGGCGGTCTTCACGCCGGGCAGGGAAAGATCGGAGCCGCCCCCGAACGACGTCACGGCAAGCGGAGCGGAGGCTACGCCCGCCAGACACATAAGGCCGGCGATTGCCAGCTTATGCTTCTGGACCGTTCGGATACCCCACACGACTCATCTCCGACAATCGTTTCAAGACGACAACTATTAAACGATTGTTAAGTTTCTTCCAGTGCTGAGTGTGTCTTGTGCGAAACCGGCACAGACAAAAATTGCACCGATGCTGAGCGGCTCGAACATCGTTTTGGACGGCGACGAACGCGGACAATGCTTTTAAGAGAGGCGAATGAGCGACACGACACCTGCCGGCAATCAGGCCCACGCCCCCATCCGCCCGGTCATTCTGTGCGGCGGATCGGGCACCCGGCTGTGGCCGCTCAGCCGGGCGCAATTTCCCAAGCAACTCGCCAGCTTCGATGGCGGCCCTTCGCTGCTCCAAAACACCGCGGCACGTGCGTCGGGTGCCGGCTTCTCCGCCCCGCTGCTGATCACCGCCGAAGAACAGCGCTTTCTGGTGCGTGACCAGATCGAGGATGGCGGCGCCGTTCCCGAGCGCATTATCCTCGAAGCGCAGGGCCGCAACACCGCGCCCGCGCTGGCCGTCGCCGCCCACTGGTTGGCGCGCCGCTCTGCGGACGAGGTGATGCTGGTGCTTCCGTCCGATCATGTGATCGATGACGAGCCTGCCTTCCGCGCCGCGATCGCCGCCGCGCTGCCTGAGGTCGCGCGCGGCAAGATCGTCACCTTTGGCGTGCGCCCGACCTCGCCGCATACCGGCTACGGCTATCTGCGGGTCGATGCAGCGGCGGCAGGCAACAACGGCGCGACCGACGTCGCCGAGTTCGTCGAAAAGCCCTCCTACGACAAGGCAGAAGACTATCTCCGCTCGGGCAATTATCTCTGGAACGCCGGCATTTTCCTGTTCCGGGCCACGGACTTCCTCGCCGAGCTGGAGACGCATGCCCCCGACATCGCGGCCTGGGCCAAGGCGGCGGTCGATGGCGGCGCGGACGACGGGCCGTTCTTCCGCCCGCTCGAAACCAACGATGCGCCGGCTATCACCCCGATCTCGGTCGACTATGCGGTGATGGAGCGGTCACGCAATGTCGCGGTGGTGCCGGTCGACATGGGCTGGTCCGACCTCGGCTCGTGGAACGAGATCTGGAGCCGGGCCGAACGGGATGGGCAGGGCAATGCGCTGCAGGGGAAGGCGCTCGCCGTTGATACCAAGAATTCGCTGGTGATCGCCGGGGCGGAGACCACGGTCGCGACGCTGGGCCTCGACAATGTCGTGGTGGTCGCGGTCGACGGCGCGGTGCTGGTCAGCGCCCGCGACCGCGCACAGGACGTCGGCACGGTGGTGAAGGCGCTCAAGGACGCGGGCGATCCCAATGCCGATCTCACCAGCGTGGTGCATCGTCCGTGGGGCTCCTACCAGACCACCGATCGCGACACGCGCTTCCAGACCAAGCGGATCATCGTTCGCCCCGGCGCGAAATTATCGAGCCAGCTTCACCACCACCGCTCTGAACATTGGGTGGTCGTTTCCGGCACCGCCGAGGTGACCGTCGGCGAAAAGACCTTCCTCCTGTACGAAAATGAATCGACCTATATCAGCGCGGGTACGGTCCACCGGCTGGCCAATCCCGGCAAGGTCCCGCTTCACCTCGTCGAAGTGCAGTGCGGGTCGTATCTCGGCGAAGACGATATCGTCCGCTTCGACGACATTTACGGGCGCGCCGAAAAAGGCTGAATCGTGGGGACATCCCTTTGACGGTGTGCCTTTTTTTACACATCGTTAACTATATTTTGGATGATCCGGAACATCATGGTTAACGCATTCGTCCTTTGATCGGACAGCGGTTGCCTCAGTGCAAACCCGTGTCGCGTATCGGAGAATTTGCAATGAAAACCATGTTGACCCTTGCTGCTGCCTCGGCGCTTGCCCTCGCCGCAGCCTCGCCCGCTTCGGCCGCCATCACCGTCAGCCCCACGGCCGGCTTCGTTCAGCCCGCCGAAAACGTGCTGGCCGACACCTCGCAAAGCGGGAACACCGTGATCGGTACCACCAACCAGACCAACACGGCGGTCAGCGTGCAGTCGAACGAGGTGATCACCACCAGTTCTTCCAACGGACAATCGCGCTTCGTCGCCGCCGACGGCTCGGCGCTCGATCAGGCGACGATCTTCCTGACCGGTGGCGGCACCTTCACCTCGGCCGAGTTCAACCTGTTCAACGCTGCGTCGGACACCAGCAGCGTGACGATCTTCGTCAACGGCATCGCCCAGACCTTCAACATCGCCAACGGCCAGAACTTCTTCGGTTTCTCGGCGACCGGCGGCGATGTCATCCGGTCGATCGCGTTCGACACCAACGGAAGCGGCGTTGCCGATCTTCGTCAGGTCCGCATCGGCGGCGTCGCGGCCGCGGTTCCGGAACCCGGCACCTGGGCGCTGATGCTGCTGGGCTTCGGTGCGGTGGGCGTTTCCATGCGCCGCCGTCGCTCGACCCACCTCGCGCAGGTCGCCTGAGCCACGGCCGCTCCACCGGAACGGCCAAAACAAAAAGAGCCCGGCGCCTGAACAGCGCCGGGTTTCTTTGTGCCAGAAAAGGTCTGGAGTACCGCATCGCAACAGCAACGGTGGTGATGCCTCTGCGGCGCGCTGCGCCAGGCAGCTGCTGCCGAAATGGTGACCCCTACGGGACTCGAACCCGTGTTTCAGCCGTGAAAGGGCCGCGTCCTAACCACTAGACGAAGGGGCCATCGGTGAGGCGAGGCGGTCCCTAGGTGAAGCTCGCCACCCGGTCAAGCGAGTGCGGCATCTTCAAGATGCAGTTCGGCCGCATCGCCGCCATTCCACGTATCGCGATGCACCGTTCCGGCCAGCCACAGCTTTCGATCGCCCGGCATCGACAGCAGGGCCTGGCCGAGCGCGGTGTCGGCGGCGCGGAAGGCGATCCACTTGAAGCTGGCGCCGTCCGCCCCGCAGGCGATCCCCCGTACATGGCCGTTGCCGACCACCCCCACGCGCATCAGCCGCGCCTCGCCCGCCGCGACGCGGGGCTGCGGCCAGCCGACGCCGTAGGGCCCGGCCTGATCGAGCGAATCGCATAGCCCAGCGCCGATCCCGCGCGGGGTGCACATGGTGTCGAGCACCAAAGCCCGATTGGCGGTGGCCCGCGCCACATCCGCCGCCAGCCGTTCCTGGAGATACTCGCTAAACGCGCCCACCCCGCCTGGCGCCAGCGTCACGCCCGCCGCCATCGCATGGCCGCCGCCGCCGACCGCATGGCCTTCGTCCTTCGCCGCCAGCACCGCGGCGCCGAGATCGACCCCGCCGATCGAGCGCCCCGATCCCTTGCCGATCCCGTCCTCGCCGACCGCGATCACGAACGCCGGCTTGCCGAATCGCTCCTTGAGCCGCCCCGCGACGATCCCGATGACGCCGGGGTGCCAGCCCTCGGCGGCGACGGTGATGACGCTGTCGCCCTCGCGCCCCGCGGCCTGTTCCATCGCCTCGTCGAGCACGCCCTGCTCGATCCCGCGCCGCTCTTCGTTCAGCCGGTCGAGTTCCTCGGCGATCGCGCGCGCTTCGTCGGGATCGGTGGTGGTGAGCAGCCTGACCCCGAGATCGGCCCGCCCGACCCGCCCGCCGGCATTGATCCGCGGCCCCAAGGCGAAGCCGAGATCACGGCAGCTCGGCGCGCCTTTCAAGCGCGCAGCCTCAGCCAGCGCCACCAGCCCGATGTTGCGGCTCGCCGCCATGACCTTCAGCCCCTGCGTCACGAAGGCGCGGTTGAGGCCGTGAAGCTTCGCGACATCCGCGACGGTGCCGAGCGCGACGAGGTCGAGCAATTCGATCACCTTGGGCTCGGGCCGGCCGGCGAAATAGCCCCGCCCGCGCAGCGTCCGCACCACCGCGACGGCGAGCAGAAACGCCATGCCGACCGCCGCGACATGGCCGTGGCTCATCCCCGTCTCGCCTTCGTCGAGGCGGTTGGGATTGACCAGCGCATGGCACAAGGGGAGGGCGGCGGCGCATTGGTGATGATCGACCACCACCACATCCAGCCCCGCCTCGCGCGCCCCGGCCAGCGGCTCGAACGCCTGCGCGCCGCAATCCACCGTGACGATCAGGCTCGCCCCGCGCGCTTTCAGCGCCAGCAGAGCGGGGAGGTTCGGGCCATAGCCCTCGGCCTGGCGGTCAGGGATGTGGACCAGCGCTTCGGTGCCGAGCTGCCGCAGCAGGAGCACCAGCAGCGCGCTGCTGGTCGCGCCATCGACGTCGTAATCGCCGAAAATGGCGATCGTCTCGCGCCGCAGCACCGCCTCGGCGACCCGATCGGCCGCCGCGTCCATGTCGCGGAACAGGCTGGGATCGGGCAGCAGGTCGCGCAACGTCGGGTTGCGATAGCGGTCGAGCTCGGCCTCGCTCACCCCGCGGCCGAGCAGCAATTCGTCGAGAAGCGCGGTGCCGAGCTTCTCGTCGCCCTGCGGCCGGCGCCAGCGCCATGCCTGGCCTGACAGGGATTGTGACACTCCAAGCGCTGCGATCATGGCTGCGCCGATAGCAGCTCCGCTCGCAGAAGACTCGCGCGATCTCGCGGTAATGCGGGAACAATTTGGCCGCCCGACTTGCCCCCGGCGACATCCACCGCAAGCGCGGCGATCCCGAACCGGCGGCTGAGGCTGCTTTCGCGCAAGGTGACGCTCTGGACGTTGCGCAAGGGGATAAGGAGCGTTCGCCGACTCCACCAACCGCTGCGGATGAGCAGACGACCGTCCTCGGTCGCGAACGCCGTGTGCCGCCATTCGAACCAGCGCAGCGCCCCGAGCGCCGCGAACCCGCCAAGCGCGAGCAGCGGCGGGCCGGCAAAGGCGAATGGATCGGCGTCTTGGGCGGCGAGGACGATCGTCCCCACCAGGGCGGCCAGCGCCATCACCACGGCGATCACGACCAGGAAGCTCGTCACATAAGCGCGCGCAACCGGCTGCCACGGGGTCGCGTCGTCGGGCAGGGCCAGCCCCATCCCGGCCACGATCGGCGCGATCTCCGCGTCGGTGGCAAGCGGCGCCAGCACGTGATCGTCGCGACCCTGTTCCCCCGATTTGCCGCCGCTCGCCTCCCCGGCAAGGCTCAGGACCTTGAGCGCGCGCCAACCGAAATGACTTCGCACCGGGCCGGTGACGATCAGCCCGGCCTGGATCCGCCGGGTGGGGAGGGAGACGTCGGTCTTCGTCAGAAGCCCGCGGCGGCGGCGGAAACCGTTGCCGGTGCGGTCGAGCCGGAAGCCGAATTCGCGCAACACGGTGCGGACCAGCCCGGTGACGATTCCGGCGACCACCAGCACCGCCGCCCCCGCGATCGCAATGCCGATGCGATGCGCGAGCAGCCAGTCGCCGAGCCCGCTTTGCTCGAGGATCGGCCGCCAGAACATGCGCTCGAACGGATTGATGTTGAGCACGTCGCCAAAGGTTTGGGTGGCGCCGAACAGGCCGGCGAACAGCGCGAGACTGAAATTGAACAGGCCGAGCGTCAGCACGCGGCGCCCGTCCATCGCGAACAAGGGCGCCGCTTCTTCTTCGGTCTGGGCCACGGCAATGCTGTCCGCCGCGCCCTGTCCCCGCGCTGCCGCGCGCATCGATCGGACATGCTCGCGCAGGGCTTCGGCGCGGTCGAGCGCGATGCCGTCGAGCACGCCTTCTTCCTGCCCCGCCGCCGAGCCCCCGGTTTCCAGCGTCACCCGGGCGATGCCGACGACCCGCTGCAGCGGCCCTTGCGCGATGCTGACATCGGCGACCCTGTCGAACGGAATGGTGCGCTGGTTGCGGCTCAGGATGCCGCTGTCGATCCGCACCGCGTCATGGCCGACCCGGAAGGAAAAGCGGCGCCAGTGAATGAACATCACGATCGGCGCGACGACCAGCAGGCTGCCGACCAGGATGAAGGCGATAAAGGGGCGTCCCTGGAACGCGAAATAACCGCCCGCCGCGATCCCGCCGATGGCGTTGCGCACCGCGCGCCCGAGCCCGCTCAAGAGCGCAAGCGGATGCAGCCGCTCGGGCCGCGCGTCATCGGCGGTGAGGGGAACGCTCACCCTAGTCGAGGTCCGCCTTGATATGGGTGCGGATCGCCGCCGCCAGCTCGGCTGCGCGCTGGGGCGACAGGCCGGGCAGGCTGACGATGCTGTTGTGCGTCCCCGCGGTATGGATGGCCAGCGTGGCGGTGCCGAACATCTTGTCGAGCGGGCCGCGCGCGACGTCCAGATGCTGAACCCGGACCAGCGGCACCAGCGTGTCGGTGTGGAACATCCATCCGCGCACCACCCGCAGCATGGCAGGCTCCAGCGCATAGCCGAGACGGGTCCAGATGCGCGGCGGGGCGATCGCCGTCGCCAGCACCGCCAGCAAAGGCACCAGCACCAATAGCAGCCCGCCCACCGGCGTCTCGGCCAGCACCAGCCGGTCGAGCACCACCGCGCCGATCACCACCGGCACCCAGGCAAGCAGGGTGCGAACCCGGATCACCTGAACATAGGAGCGCTCGACCGGCTCGGTCCCCGCCGGCCGGTCGGCGACGTCCATCGGCGCTGCGTTCGCTTCGATCACCTCAGCTGTCATACGCGCATAATACAGCAGCGCGGCGTGGCTTCAAGCATCCGCCTTGCGATGTTCGCCCGCGATCCGCCGCACCGTGCCGCTCGACGCGCGCATCACGATGCTTTCGGTGGTGATGCAGTTCTTGCGGCGCTTGACGCCCTTCAGCAGCGACCCGTCGGTGACCCCGGTCGCGGCGAAGATGCAATCGCCCTTGGCCATGTCTTCCAGCCGATAGATGCGGTCGAGATCCTCGATCCCCCAACGGCGCGCGCGGCCACGCTCGTCGTCGTTGCGGAACAGCAGCTTGCCTTCGATCTGCCCGCCGACGCAACGCAGCGCCGCCGCCGCCAGCACGCCTTCCGGCGCCCCGCCCGAGCCCATGTAGATGTCGACGGTGGTGTCGGGATTGGTGGTGGCGATCACACCGGCGACGTCGCCATCGGGGATCAGCATGATGCCGCAGCCGATCGAGCGCAGCTCGGCGATCACCTGGGCGTGGCGCGGACGGTCGAGGACGCAGGCGATGATCTCGTTCGGCTGAACGCCCTTGGCCTTGGCCAGCGATTGGACGTTCTCGGTCGCCGACCGCTCCAGGCTGACGGTGCCCGGCGCATAGCCCGGCCCGATCGCCAGCTTCTCCATATAGACGTCGGGGGCGTTCAAGAGGCACCCGGCCTCGGCGATCGCCAGCACGGCCAGCGCATTGGGGCCGGCCTTGGCGGTGATGGTGGTGCCTTCCAGGGGATCGAGCGCGATGTCGATGCCGGGCCCGGTGCCCTGCGCCGACCCGACCTTTTCGCCGATATACAGCATCGGCGCCTCGTCGCGCTCGCCTTCGCCGATCACCACCGTGCCGTCCATCGGCAGTTCGTTCAGCGCCGCGCGCATGGCTTCCACCGCCGCCGCATCCGCCGCCTTTTCATCGCCCCGCCCGATCAGGGTCGAGGCGGCGATGGCGGCCGCTTCGGTGACTCGCACCATCTCGAGAACAAGGACGCGGTCGAGAATATTGGATGCCTGGATCACGGGGTAGATTTCCTCCTGTTCGCTCTTGGGCACCGTCCCTACCGGGGGCAGCAGGCTGCGGCAACAAAAGGGGGCGCACCCTTTTCGCGGTTTTGGCGCGTTGTCCCGCCATGAACCGCTTAGCCGCTCCGCTTCTGGCCGCCCTTTCGCTCCTTGCCGCCTGCTCGAACGACGAGCCGTCGGCCAATATCGCGGCGACGCCGTCGCTCGAACAGATGAGCGAAACCCCCGGCGACTGGACCGCCCTGAATGGCATGATCGGCCGCCGCCCATCCGAAAGCGGCCTGATCGAAAACAGCCCGATCAGCGTCGACCTGAATGCCCGGCTGGGCTCCTCGGCCAAGGCCTTTCGCGACGCGATGATGACGGCCGGACCGCTGACGCGGCAGGGCAATCTGCTGGTGTCCAAGGGCCCCAATGCCTGGCTGGTCCTCGACCCCGAAGGCCATGCCTTTCACGCCGGGCTGATCCGCAACGGACAGCTCGAGGAATGGAAGACCGCCGGGACCGACCTGCCCCGGCCTAGCTAAGTCACTCGTCCCCCGCCGCCTCGTCGACCTCGTGGGTCAGCAGCGCCTTGCGCACCCGGATCGCGCGCGCGGCGACGCGGGTTTCTATCAGAAAGATGAAAAAGCCCGCCGCGAGCGTCACCATCGCGCCGATGAACAGGAGGGCGATGGCCTGCCCGGCATGAAGATCGATCAGCGCGGCGGCAAACAGCAGCACGACCACCGCGCACACCAGGACCGCGCTGGCCACGGTGGCGGTAATGGCGCTGCTGACCAGCTGCATCCGCCGATCCACCGTGTTGATCTCGCGCACCAACCGGTCATGCTCGGCCCCGATGCTTTCCAGCAGGCGCGGTTCGATCACCCGGCCACGATCGACGATCCGCGCCAGCCGCCCGGTCAGCGTGTTGAGAAACGCCCCGATCCCCGCCAGCAGGAAAACCGGCGCCACCGCCTGGCCGATGATATGCGCAACAGCCGACGCGCTGTCGGGCGTGACCGGCAAGGTCATGGCTTCGCCGCCCCGGCCGAACGGCATCTGTCCGAGCAATATTTCACCTGGTCCCAGTCCCGTTCCCATTTCTTGCGCCACGTGAACGGCAGCCCGCACGATGCGCAAAGCTTGCTCGGCAGGTCGGCCTTTTTGCGCATCCTGGGCATCGCGCCTTCCTGACGCTGGCCGGGGGCGCAGTCAAACGGCCTCAGGTCCGCGTCCGGGCGAGATTCAGGGTGCCGACCGCGTTGCGCAGCACCACCTGCTCGCTGCCGATGGCCTCGACGACGAAGGGCAGGGCAAGCGCTTTTTCGCCGGCGTCCTCGAAGCTCGGGTCGGCGCAGGCCATGCGGGTCTTGGCCACCGCACCGACGCTCAGCACCCGGTCCGCCAGCGCATAAGGCGCGTTCAATCGGTTGCAGCCCAGCACCATGCTCAGCCGCCCACGTTCGAACGACGCGGTAAAGGGGCGGTCGAGCGGGGTCGGGCGACCGTTGACCGAAAGCACCGTCCAGCTTCCCGCGCCAAGGCTGAGGCCCTGCGACTGCTCGCCGCCGCATCCTTCATAGGTCCGGCCGTCCACGGTTACCCTCACGGTCTGGGTGAAGGCGCTGGCGTTGAGCGCGCAGGGCTGGGTCCGGCTGTCGATCAGGATGCGCTGGCCCTGCACGCGGCCGTTCTTGGGCACCGCGCCGGTCGGATTGGCTTCGTCTACCGCCGGCGCGCCGCCGGGGCCGGCGAAGACGATCCGCGCCGGGGTCACGGTCAGTTGCCACGGCGGGGTCTCGCCGCGCGCAAGCAAGGGATCGACAGCTACGCCGCCGACGCCGCCGCTCGTCGCGCAACCGGCAAGCAGGACAGGGGCGGCAAGGATGAGGAATTTGTGCTTCATGCCGACCCAACGCCCCAGCAGCGAAAAGGCTCGTTTCAGGCGGATTTCAGGAGCTTCTTCACCCCGCGCGCCGCCTGCCGCAGGCGCTGTTCGTTCTCGACCAGCGCGATCCGGACAAAGCCTTCGCCTTCTTCGCCGAAGCCGACGCCGGGCGCCACCGCGACCCCGGCTTCGCTGAGCAGTCGCTTGGAAAACTCAATGCTGCCGAGATGCTTGAACTGCTCGGGAATCGGCACCCAGGCGAACATGCTCGCCTGCGGGACCGGTATCTCCCACCCGGCGCGGCCGAAGCTTTCCACCAGCACATCGCGCCGCCGTTTATACAGCGCGCGGGTCTCGGCGATGCAGTCCTGCGGCCCGTTCAACGCCGCCACCGCCGCCGCCTGCACCGGGGTGAAGGCCCCATAATCGAGATAGCTCTTCACCCGCGTCAGCGCCGCGATCAGCTCCCGGTTGCCGACCGCAAACCCGATCCGCCACCCGGCCATCGAATAGGTCTTGCTCATCGAGGTGAATTCGATCGCCACCTCCTTGGCCCCCTCGACCGCCAGGATCGACGGGGTCGGCACGTCGCCGAAATAGATTTCGGCATAAGCGAGGTCGGAGATGATCCAGATCTGATGCTCACGCGCAAAGGCGACGAGTTTCTCGTAGAAAGCGACGTCCGCAACATAGGCGGTGGGGTTCGACGGATAGCCGATCACCAGCACCTTGGGCCGCGGCACGGTGTAGCGCATCGCCATGCGCAGCCGCTCGAAGAATTCCTCGCCCGGCGCGGCGGGGATCGAGCGGATCGCGGCGCCGGCGATGATGAAACCGAAGCTGTGGATCGGATAGGACGGGTTGGGCGCCAGGATCACGTCGCCCGGCGCGGTGATCGCCTGCGCGAGGTTGGCAAGGCCCTCCTTGGACCCCAGGGTCACGATCACCTCGCTGTCGGGATCGACCGTGACCCCGAACCGCCGCTGATAATAAGCCGCCTGCGCTTTTCTCAGGCCCGGAATGCCCTTGGACGCCGAATAACCATGCGCGTCGGGCTTGGCCGCGACTTCCGCCAGCTTGGCGACCACATGCGCGGGGGGAGGGCTGTCGGGATTGCCCATGCCGAGGTCGATGACGTCGCGCCCCTCCGCCCGCATCGCCGCGCGCATCCCGTTGACTTCGGCGAAGACATAAGGCGGCAGCCGCTCGATGCGGTAGAAATCGGTGTGCATCGCGCGATTGTGCCGCCCCTGCTGCACTGCGGCAAGGGCAGGCGGAACTTGGGCGGGCGGACGTGGTTCGTCTCGAAACGCAACCCACCGGAGGCACGCACCCCATGAACATCCTGATGGTTCTCACCAGCCACGACCAACTCGGCGACACCGGCAAGAAGACCGGTTTCTGGCTCGAGGAATTCGCCGGCCCTTATTATGTGCTGAAAGACGCCGGCCACACGATCACGCTCGCCAGCCCCAAGGGCGGCCAACCCCCGCTCGACCCCAAGAGCGACGAGGAGGATGCGCAGACCGACGCCACCCGCCGGTTCAAGGCCGACAAGGACGGGCAAGCCCAGCTCGCCGCGACCAAGAAGCTGTCGGAGGTGAACGCCGAAGACTTCGACGCCGTTTTCTACCCCGGCGGCCACGGCCCGCTGTGGGACCTCGCGGTCGATGCCGACAGCATGGCGTTGATTGAAAAGACGCTGGCCGACGACAAGCCGGTCGCCCTGGTCTGCCACGCCCCCGCCGCCCTGAAGAACGTCACCGCGCCCGACGGTAGCCCGCTGGTCAAGGGCCGCAAGGTGACCGGCTTCACCAACGAGGAAGAAGAAGCGGTTGGCCTGACCGACGCCGTCCCCTTCCTCCTCGAGGACGAGCTGAAGCGGCTCGGCGGCAATTACAGCAAGGGCGACACCTTCAAGCCTTATGTCGTGACCGACGGCCTGCTCATCACCGGCCAGAACCCCCCGTCGAGCGAACCGACCGCCGAAGCGCTGTTGAAGGCGCTGGCCAAGGAACCGGCCGAGGCCTGATCGCCTAGTCCTTCTCCCACGCCGCCCGCTGCCGCACGCCATAATCGATGCGGATGCGGACCCATTCGCCGACCTGGAGCTGCCCGCCGATGCGCGGCGGGCGGACCCGGAACTGCCAGGCGGCGGCGAGCATCGCGCGGGTCAATTGCGACCCGTGCGATTCGCTCACCGCCACGCAATCGTCGACCCGGAAATTGGCGACCGTCCGGCACGCGATCATCCCCCATCCGGGCTCCGCGGTGGAGAGATAGCCGCGCAGTTCGCTCTCGCTCGGTTCGCGCTGCCAGGCGGCGGCGTACAATTTCTCGCCATTGGGCCCGGTGCCGTCGACCAGCGGGGTATCGGCCGCGCTACTCGGCGCCGCTGGGCCATAGGTCCTGGCGGCCTTGGGCGCCGAGGGCAGCGAGCGGAGATCGGCCGACGCCAGATCGTCGCGCGACAGCTCCACCAGCGGCGAGGGTCGCGGCGGGGCCGGGGTCGGCGGCTGGACCGAGGGCACGGCGGGCGCGGGCTCGCCCGGCGCAACCTCCGCCCGCGGCTGCGGCCTCGTCTCCGTCACCACCTTCTTGGTCTCGGGCGTTTGCACCGCCTCCACCACCGGCTCAGGGCTCGGCGCGGCCAGATCGAAGGTCTTGAGCGGCTGCCCCTCCTTGGCCATCTCGGCAAATCGCCCGCTGCCCAGCGTCAACAGCGCCAGCACCACCAATGCTTCCAGCGCCAGCGCCGCCAGCAGCCCGCCGATCCGTTGCCGCCGCGTCTTCTGCCCGCGCCGCACCCGCACCGGCAGGTCGGCCTCGATCGCCGGGGAAGGAAAGGCCACGCCCATTCTGGTTCCCCTAGCCGAGCGGGCGGCGAGTTACAGCCCGCTTATCTCCTTGGCTGGGCGAGGAATTCACCGCTGATAGGCGGGCAAGCTCCAGCCTCGCGCGATGGCGAGGCCGCGCAAGGCGAAGCCCGCGACCGCCGCCAATAGCGCCGCGGCCCAACCCGTCATCCCCAGCAGCGCCAGTCCGACCAGCAATCCCGACGACAAGGCGGCGGCGGTGACATAAAGCTCGGGCCGCATCAGGATCGACGGCTCGCCCGCCAGCACGTCGCGGATGATCCCGCCCGCGCAGGCGGTCAGCACGCCCATTGCGAAAGCCGGCACCGGCGCGATCCCGAACGCAAGCGCCTTGGCGGCGCCATAGGTCGCATAAGCGCCAAGCCCGGCGGCATCGAACCACAGCAAGGCCGACCCCGCGAACCAGCGCCGGCTGAGCAGCCAGACAAGGGTCGCCGCGGCAAAGCAGATCAGCAGCACTTCGTTGCCCTGCACCCAGAACACTGGCGCCCCGATCAGCAGGTCGCGCAAGGTCCCGCCGCCGACCCCGGTGACCACCGCGAAGAACAGAAAGGTGACGAACGTCTGCCGCCGCTCCGCCGCCAGCAATGCCCCCGACACCGCGAACACCGCGATCCCGAACAGATCGATCGCCTGGATCGCCAACGGAAGGACGGGAAGGGGAAGCTCGGGGGTCATCTCAGCCCCGTCATTGCGAGGAGCGCAGCGACGAAGCAATCCATCCACGCCCGATTGCTTCGCTTCGCTCGCAATGACGATCCTCTTTCCTCGTCACCCCGGGCCCGACCCGGGGTCCCGCTTCTTCTGCAAGCCGGTGAAAGCGGGACCCCGGATCAAGTCCGGGGTGACGGGTGGAGGCTGTCCTACACCGCCCACTTCATGCCATGATGCCTGCATGACGCTCGCCCTTCCTGCCACGACCTTTCGCACCCACGACAGCCGGCCACCCGCGCGCACCCCCGCCACCGGTGACCTTTGTGACCTTGTTCAGCTTCGCGCGTTGGTTCGGCAGGCCGCGACCGGTGACCTTTGTGACCTTGTTCAGAATTCGCCCGCCGAATTGTGTCGGCCGGCGGCGAAACACAAAGGCGCCAGCCTTGTTCAGGTTCGCGCGCCTCGGAGGGAGGATTGATGACCACCGAAACGGATACCGCCGCACCAGCTTTCCCGACGCTGGAGGACTGGCAGCATTGGACCCTGGTCATGGGCCGCGCGCAGCAGATGCTGCTCGAAACCTGGGCCGACAGCTGGAAAGCGGGCGACCCCGCGCCCGGCCTCAAACTCCCGCCCGCGCCCGATCCGATAGCGATGCTCACCGCCGGTGCCGAAGCCTGGGGCAAGGGGCTGGAGGCCTGGGGCCAGATGCTCGGCGGGATGAGCGCGGCGGCGGACAAGAAGGACAAGCGCTTCGCCGCCCCCGAATGGCGCGACAACCCGGTGTTCGACACCATCCGCCAATCCTATCTCGCCATCTCCGACCAATTGATGAAGTCGGTCGACGAGGCCGACGGGCTCGACGAGGAAGCGCACAAGCGGCTCAAGTTCCTGACCGGCAGTTTCATCGACGCGATGAGCCCGTCCAACTTCGCGCTCACCAATCCGCAGGTGCTGAAGGCGACGATGGAAAGCCGCGGCGAGAACCTCCTCACCGGGCTTCGCCACATGCTCGACGACATGAAGGGCGGGCAGCTGAGCCACGTGCCGAAAGGCGCTTATGAAGTCGGCCGTAACCTCGCCACCACGCCGGGCAAGGTCATCCACGAGACCCCGCTTTACCAGTTGATCCAGTACACCCCGACCACCGACAAGGTGCTGGAAACGCCGCTGATCGTGTTTCCCCCGTGGATCAACCGCTTTTACATTCTCGACCTGACGCCCGAGAAGAGCTTCGTTCGCTGGTGCGTCGAACAGGGGATCACCCTGTTCATGGTCAGCTGGAAATCGGCCGACGAAAGCATCAAGGACGTCACCCTCGACGATTACGTCCTGCGCGGACAGGTCGATGCGATCGACACCGTGCGCGACCTGCTTGGCGTCGAACAGGTCCACACCATCGGCTATTGCGTCGCCGGCACCACGCTCGCCGCGACGCTGGCGCTGCTGGCGGCGCGGGGGCAGGCGGACAAGGTCGCTTCGGCCACCTTCTTCACTGCCCAGGTCGATTTTGCCGAGGCCGGCGACCTCCGCCTGTTTCTCGGCGACGAGACGATGGGACTGCTGGGGGAGCTCTCCGCCGAGACCGGTATCGTCGACGGCCGGGTGATGGCCTCGACCTTCAACCTGCTGCGCGGCCGCGACCTCATCTGGAATTACGTCGTCAACAATTACCTGCTCGGCAAGGAGCCGCCGCCGTTCGACCTTCTCCACTGGAACGGCGACGTCACCAACCTGCCCGCCGGCTGGCACCGCGATTATCTCGAGACGCTCTACAAGGGGAACAAGCTGGTCGAAGAAGGCGGCGTCAGCGTCGACGGCACGCCGATCGACCTACGCCAGATCCACACCCCGCTCTACATTCAGGCCGGGCGCGAGGATCATATCGCCCCGCCGCAAAGCGTGTGGAAGATCATGGATCACGTGCCGGGGCCCAAGCGCTTCGTGCTCGCGGGCTCGGGCCATATCGCCGGCGTGGTGAACCCGCCGAGCGCGGGCAAATATCAGTATTGGCTGAACGAGGGCGAGCCCAAGGATCTCGACGCTTTCATCGAGGGCGCGACCGAGCATAAGGGAAGCTGGTGGCCCGATTGGCTCGCCTGGCTGACCGAGCGCGCGCCCAGGAAGGTCGACGCCAAGGGCGCGCGGGTGCCCGGCAAGGGCAAGAGAAAAGCGATCGAGGATGCCCCCGGCCGCTACGTAAAGACGCGCTAGATGATCCCGAAGCCGAGGGTAAGCCGGAACGCGCCGATAAGGATGACGATCAGGCACAGATTGCGGCCGGCCTTCGATCCGCGGCTCAATTGTCCGATTCCGGCTCCGACGATGGCGAAGGGCAGGATCAGCCAGTTGGCGGCGCCGAGCGGCGGGATGAAGGCGATGGCGACCATCACCAGGGTTGCCAGGCCGATGAGCAGCGAAAAGAGGTTCAACATGCCTCTTATGTCGTTCGGTCGCCGCCCGATTTCCAGTGCCGCGTCACCGGCTGCTGCGTAGCGCGGCGACCAGATAGATCAGCGCCGCGCTCCAGATGCAGGCAAAGGCGGCGGCATGGGCGGTGGTGAAGGGCTCGCCGAACAGGAACACGGCGACCACAAATTGCAGGGTCGGCGCGATGAACTGGAGGATGCCGAGGGTCGAATAGGGCAACAACCGCGCGGCGGCGGTAAATAGGAGCAGGGGCACGGTCGACACCGCTCCGGCGAGAACGAGGAGCAAGGTGTCGGTGCCGTTGGTCCCCCACACCGGCTGGCTGGAGGCAAGAGTCGCCCAGGTCAGCCATCCGATTGCGACCGGCAGCAGCAGGGCGGTCTCGATCCCCAAGCCGGCGGTCGCGTCCACCGTCGCGACCTTTCGGAGCAAGCCATAGAGCGCGAAGGAGACACACAGGGCGAGGCTGATCCACAGGTGGGAGAGGGCGCCCACCGCGAGGATCGAGACACCCACCGCCGCCAGCGCCACCGCCAGCCACTGCGGCCGGCTCAACGGTTCGCCCAGCACGAACCGGCCGAGCAGGATGTTGGCCAGCGGATTGAGGTAGTAGCCGAGCGAGGCAGCCAGGATGTGCCCGCTGTTGACCGCATAGACGTAGAGCAGCCAGTTGACCCCGATCAGCGCCGAGGTCGCCAGCAGCAGCCGCACCGTCCGCGGCTCGGCCAGCGCCGCCCGGATCGCGGGCCAGGCGCGCTGGAGGGTGATGAGGCCGCCGAGCAGCAGGAACGACCAGACGATCCGGTGCGCCACGATCGCCAGCGCCGGCACGCCCAAGAGCAGCTTGAAATACAGCGGCATCAGCCCCCACGCCGTATAGGCGCCGACGCCGAGGCCGAGGCCGACGCGGGACAGGGCCGGGGCGCGAGGGGGGAGGGGCGCATTCATTCGCCGCGCCTTGGAGCCGACACGGCCCGCTCGCAAGACTTTGTTAACCATTCCGGGCTTTTGGTCGGGTGGACCGGCGTCGGGGCTGTGCTAGCGAGAGGACGAAATGACACGCGCGCGCTTCGGATTGATCATGACGAGCCTGCTGACCCTCGCGGCCTGCACCGTCGCCGAGCGCCCGCAGGTCGCAGCGCCCGCGCCCGTGATCATCCAGCCGACCAAGGCCGACCGCTGGCGCGCCGTCGCCACCGCGGCGGATATCGAGCGCGTGCGCCGCTTGCCGATGGCATGGAGCGAAGCGCTGGCCGAGGTGCGCGCCGCCCGTTCGACCTCCGCGCTGCGCGAGGAAGGACCGTTGCTCGAAGCCGGCGCCGGTCTCGCCCGTCCCGCGCCGACTCCCGGCAGCTACAATTGCCGCCTTATCCGCCTCGGCAAGACCGACCGCCGCGCTCCGGCGCTCGTCAAGTTCAAGCCTTTCTTCTGCTACGTCGAAGTCGAGAACGACCTTCTCACCATCGTCAAGCAGACCGGTACCGAGCGCCCAGCCGGCCGGCTGTGGGAGGATGACGAAGCTGCACGTCTGATCTTCCTCGGCAGCATCGCGCTGGGAGAGAAAGAGCGCAACAAGCCCTACGGCGAAGATGCCAGCCGCGACATGGCCGGGGTGCTGGAACGCGTCGGTCCGATGCGCTGGCGGCTCGCCCTGCCGTTTCCCCGCTCGGGCGCGCGGCTCGAGGTCTATGAATTGACCCCCGTGGCGGTGCAGCCCGCGGCGTGAGCATCGCCGACCCGGCCGCCGTCCGCGAGCATTTGCTTGTCGCCGCCGCGGCCGGCCATCCGCTGACTTATTCCGAATTGCTCGAGCGGCTCGGCCACGCCTTCAGCCGGCCCAAGATGCGCGCTTTGTGCAAGACGCTGTCGGCGATCGACGAAGCCGCCGAGGCCGACGGCGAGCCCGAGCTTGCGGTGCTGGTGGTGCGGCAATCGGATGGTCTGCCGGGGCAAGGCTGGTGGACCGGCAGCTGGGAAAAACATCGCTTCACGGGCGAGTGGACCGGGCCGGAGGCCCGCCGCCTGATCGAGCGGCTGCAGCGCGACGCCTTTCGCTATTGGCAGGAGCGGACGTCGGGCTAAGCTGCGGCAAACAGCCCAGGGGGACCATAAGTGCTCACACTCATCGCCGCCGCCGCCATCGTGCAGGCGGCACCCGCCGCTCAGCCCGTCACCGTGATCCACGCCGGCACGCTGATCGACGTCCCCGGCCGCGCTCCGAAGCGGAACGTCTCGATCCTCATTCAGGGCCGAAAGATCACCGAAGTCCGCAACGGCTTCGCCGACGTGCCCGGCGCCCGGGTCATCGACCTGCGCACCAGCACCGTCATGCCCGGCCTCATCGATTCCCACGTCCACCTCGGCGGTCTCGACGACCGGATCCAGGCGAGGCTCCAGGAATCGGTGCGCAACAGCGAGGACGAAGCCTATACGGCGCTCACCAACGCCAAGAAGACGCTGGCCGCAGGCTTCACCACCGTGCGCGACCTCGGCGGCGATCCGCCCGCCATTCGCGCGCTCAAGGGCGCAATCAACAGCGGCGCGTTCGTCGGCCCGAGCATCATCATGGCCGCCCGCATGGTGTCGGTCTCCGGCGGTCACGGCGACCCGGTCAATGGCGTCAACCGCGAGCTCGCCGAGATCGGGCATAACCACCAGACCAACGTCTGCAACGGCCCCGACGACTGCCGCCGCGCCACGCGCGAGCAGATCCGCGACGGCGCCGACGTGGTGAAGATCGCGGCCACCGGCGGCGTTCTCAGCAACGTCGCGGGCGGGCTTAATCAGCAGATGGCCGACGACGAGATGAAGGCCATCGTCGAAACCGCGCGCTCGTTCGACCGCAAGGTCGCGGCGCACGCTCACGGCGTGAACGGGATCAACGCCGCGCTGCGCGCCGGGGTCGCCTCGATCGAGCACGGCACCTTCACCAACGACGAGACCTTCCGCCTCTACAAGCAGACCGGCGCTTATTACGTCCCGACGCTGCTCGCCCCGGCGGCCGCTTATCGCGACGGCGAGCGCGGTGCGCTGACCCCGGCGCAGTTCGAAAAGGCGCGTGCCGCCCGCGGCAATGCCGAAAAGAGCTTCGCCCGCGCGGTGCGCGAAGGCGTAAAGATCGCGTTCGGCACCGACAGCGCGGTCAGCCCGCACGGCAAGAATGCCGAGGAATTCGCGCTGATGGTAAAGAACGGCATGGCACCCGCCGATGCGATCAAAGCGGCCACCGTCAGCGCCGCCGACCTCCTCGGCGTGTCGGCGGTCGCGGGCACCATCGAGCCGGGCAAGGATGCCGACATCGTCGCGGTCGAAGGCGATCCGCTGGCGAATATCCGGTTGCTGGAGAATGTCGGGTTCGTGATGAAGTGGGGGCAGGTCTACAAGGCCGGCGGCCAGCGGCAGTTGACCGCCGCGGACTGAGCGTCAGGCGGTCTCGAGCAGGCGCGTGGCCTGGGCGCGCGCTTCCTCGGTGACCGCCGCGCCCGACAGCATCCGCGCGATCTCCTCGCGCCGTTCCTCGGCGTCGAGCAGGCGGACGGTGGTGCGGGTGCCCTCGTCGCCGTGGCTCTTTTCGATCCGATAATGGCGGCTCGCCCGCGCGGCGACCTGGGGCGAGTGGGTGACGACCAGCAGCTGGCTCTTGGTCGCGAGGCGGGCCAAACGCTCGCCGATCGCGCTTGCCACCGCGCCGCCGACGCCGCGGTCGATTTCGTCGAAGATCATGGTCGACGCGCCGCCTTCCTCCGCAAGCGCGACCTTGAGGGCGAGAATGAAACGCGACAATTCGCCGCCCGAGGCGATCTTGGTCAATGCGCCGAACGGGGCGCCGGGGTTGGTGCTGATCTCAAACTCGATCCGGTCGGTGCCGGTCGGTCCGGGTTCGCCGCTCGCGACGACGGTGCGGAAGCGGGCGGCTTCGAGCTTGAGCGGCGCAAGCTCGTCCGCAACCGCGCGGTCCAGCCGTTCGGCAGCGGCGCGCCGGGCGTCGCTGAGCGCGGCGGCGGCGGCGGTGTAGTCACTTTCAGCCACGGCCAGCGACCGCTCCAGTTCACCGATCCGGCTCTCGCCCGCATCGATCGCCTGCCGTTGCTCGCGCATCCGCTCGAGCAGCTCGGCGAGCTGGTCAGGCTCGACCCGGTGCTTACGGGCTAGGCCACGAAGTTCGAACAGCCGCGTCTCCGCTTCGTCCAGCTCCTCGGGCGAAAAAGCGAGATCGCGCTGGGCCTCCATGACCTTTTCTTCCGCCTCGCCACCCTCGATCAGCGCACGGTCGAGCGCGGTCAGCGCTTCGGCCAGCAGCGGATGGGTGTCGGCGATCCGCTCCAGCCGCCGTGCCGCCTGACGCAGCTGCGACAGCCCCCCGTCCGATCCGGTAAACAGGCCCGCAAGCCCGTCGAGATCGTCCTGCACCCGCGCGAACTGCTTCATCGCGGCGCGCTTGTCGGCGAGGGCCTGTTCCTCGCCCTCCTCGGGCTCGAGCTTTTCCAGCTCGGCAATGCTGTGGTCAAGGAATTCGCGGTCGCGGTCGGCATCGGCGGCTTTCGACCGTAGCTGTTCGAGTTCGGTGCGCAGGTCCGACAGCCGGCGCCAGGCGCGCGCGACCGGCGCGGCATCGACCCGCCCGAAGCTGTCGAGCAAGGCGCGGTGGCCCTTGGGGTTAAGCAGCCCGCGATCGTCGTGCTGGCCATGAATCTCGATCAGGCTGCCGCCGGCCTCGCGCAGGGTTGCAGCCGGGACCGGCCCGCCGCCAAGGAAGGCGCGGCTGCCGCCATCGGCCTTCAAGGTGCGGCGGAAGATGAGCGGTTCGCCGGCTTCCTGCTCGATCCCTGCCTCGTCGAGGAGCGTGAGCGCAGGGTGCCCGACGGGAAGGTCGAACTCGGCCGTCACCGAAGCAGCGTCTTGGCCCGAGCGCACCAGCCCACTGTCGGCGCGCATACCGAGCGCGAGGCCGAGCGAATCGAGCAGGATGGACTTGCCCGCCCCGGTTTCGCCGGTGAGCACGCCGAGGCCGTCGCCGAAATCGAGAGTGAGCCGGTCGATCAGCACCACGTCACGGATGACGAGTTGCCTCAGCATGCCGGCCCGGCGCTGTTCCTCAAGCCGCCTGGCGAGGGGCGTTCGGCACGTGCCGCTGCACCAGCGTGTAAGCGCGCTCGTACCAGATGGTGCCGGGGTAGTTGCGACCAAGCACCGCCGCCGCCTTCACCGCCTCGTCCGGGGTGCCGAGCGCCAGATAGCTTTCGGTCAGGCGCATCAGCGCTTCGGGCGTGTGAGTGGTGGTCTGATACTTATCGACCACTTCGCGGAAACGGTTCACGCTGGCCAGCCAGTTGCCCGCGCGCTGATAATAGCGACCGATTTCCATTTCCTTGCCGGCGAGCTGATCGTTGATGAGATCGAGCTTCAGCCGGGCATCGGCGGCATAGCGGCTTTCGGGATAACGGCGGATGAGTTCGTTGAACGCATCGCTCGACTGCACCGTGATCTTCTGGTCGCGGGTGACGTCGCCGATCTGATTGTAATAGCTCATCGCGATCAGATAGTTGGCGTAGGGCGCGTCCTTGTTCCCCGGATGAATGGTCAGGAAGCGCTGGGCCGAGCTGATCGTTTCGGGATAGGTCTTGGCCATGTAATAGCTGAACGCGCTCATCAGCTGCGCGCGGCGGGCCCACACTGAGTACGGGTGCTGACGCTCGACCTCGTCGAAGGTCTTCGCCGCCTGCTCATATTCGCCGCGATCAAGCCGGGTCTTGGCCAGCGCGTAGAGCGTGTTGACGTCGCGCGCGACATAGGCGGTGTCGGCCTTGGTCCGCCCGCGACCGGCGCAGCCTGCGGCCGGCAGCACGACCGCGACGCCGAGTGCGAGAAGAAACAAACGGTTGGGCTTCAGCATGGATGCCTTTCTAGGGCAGTCGGAGGGGCAGGCCAAGCTCTCTTGAGCGGGTGTGGCTGAACCGCGGCTTACACTACCGCGCCGTCGCCGCTTGTGACCTTGGCCGCCTTGTCCTCGACCTTGAGGAAGCTGTCGGACTTTACCCCCAGCCAAACCAGGATCGGCGCTGAGATGTAGATCGACGAATAGGTGCCGATGAAGGTGCCGAGCAGGATCGCGGCGGTGAGGCCGAAGATGACGTCCGGACCGAACAGCAGCAGGGTGGCGAGCGCCAGCATGATCGAGCCCGAGGTCACGATGGTCCGCGACAGGGTTTCGTTCAGCGACAGGTTGAGCAATTGCACCGTCTGCATCTTGCGGAATTTGCGCATGTTCTCGCGGATACGGTCGTAGATCACCACCGTGTCGTTAAGCGAATAGCCAACCACCGCGAGGAAGGCCGCGACGATGTTGAGGTCGACCTGAAGCTGGGTCAGCGCAAAGAAGCCGAGGATCAGCGCGACGTCGTGGAACAGGGTGACCAGCGCTCCGACCCCGAACTGCCATTCGAAGCGGAACCAGATGTAGATCGCGACGCCGAGCATCGCGAGCGCGATCGCCAGCATGCCGTCCTGCGCCAATTCGCCCGAAACCTTGCCGGACACCGCTTCGGCCGCGCCTACGGTGACGCCCGGATACTGGCTCTGGAGCATGCCGCGGACCTTGTCGGTGATCGCAGCGGCTTGCGAGGCGGGGCCTTCCGGACGCGGCAAGCGGATCTGGTAGGTCTTGCCGTCGCCGAATTCCTGAATGCTGGCTTCGCCAACGTCGAGCGCCTCGACCCGGGTGCGCAGATCTTCGATCGGGACCGGCTGCGCGAAGGTGGTGCGAACGACCTGCCCGCCGATGAAATCGACGCCGAGATTGAGCCCTTTCACACCGACCAGGGCCAGGCTGGCAACGGTGATCAGCACCGAAAGCAGAAGGGCGATGTTGCGCACCTTCATGAAGTCGATGTTGGTGTTGTCGGGAACGAGCTTCAGAAGCTTCATGGGTCAGCGGCCTCAGATATGCAGTTCGCGGGGCCGCTTGCGCTTGACCCACAGGGCCACCAGCAGGCGGGTGAAGTTCACCGCGGTGAAGACCGAGGTGATGATGCCGATCAGCAGCACGATGGCGAAGCCGCGCACCGGGCCCGAGCCGAAATACCACATCATCGCGGCGGCGATGGTGTTGGTGATGTTGGCGTCGAAGATGGCGGTGGAGGCTTCCTTGTAGCCCGTGTCGATCGCGTCGAGCAGCTTGCGCCCGCGCCGTTGTTCTTCGCGGATGCGCTCGTTGATCAGCACGTTGGCATCGACCGCTGCACCCACCGTCAGCACGAAGCCGGCGATTCCGGGGAGGGTCAGGGCGGAACCGAAGATCCCCATGACGGCCAGGATCAGGAAGGCGTTCACCAGCAGCGCGATGTTCGCGTAGATACCGAAGCGGCCGTAGGTGATGATCATGAAGATCATTACGGCGATGACCGCCGCGGCGGAAGCGATCAGACCCTTGCCGATCGAATCGCGGCCAAGTTCGGCCGACACGGTGCGTTCTTCGATGACATCGAGCTTCACCGGCAGCTTGCCCGAGGACAGCGCGACGGCGAGCTCGTTCGCGGTTTCGACCGTGAAGTTGCCCGAAATGGTCGCGGTGCCGCCGATGATCGGCTCGTTGATGTTGGGCGCCGACAGCACCTTGTTGTCGAGAATAATCGCAAACGGCTTACCGACATTCTCGGTGGTGGCGCGGGCGAAGCGGCGCGCGCCGGCGGTGTCGAAGCCGAGCGTGATATTCGGCGCGCCGGTCTGCTGATCGAAGGTCTGCTGCGCGCGGCTGACCTGATCGCCAGCAACCATCACCCGGCGCTGCACCGCGATTGGGCCCGAGCCGTCGGCCATCTGCAATACCTGGCTGCCGGCAGGCGCACGGCCCTGCGCGACCTGGTTCTGGTCGGCGCGCTGGTCGACCAGCTTGAATTCGAGACGAGCGGTCTGACCGATCAGGCGCTTCAGCGCTTCGGGATCGTCGACGCCCGGAACCTGGACGAGGATGCGGTTGCCGCCTTGGTTGATGACGGTGACTTCGCGGGTGCCCGACGGGTCGATACGGCGGCGGACGACGTCGCGGGCGACGGTCATGGCGTCCTTGACCGCCTGCTCGGCGCCTTGCGGCGTCGGGGTCATGATGACGCGGTTGCCGTCGGTCGTGCTGACGTTCCAGGTCCGGGTGCCGGTCAGGCCGACACCGTCGGTCAGTGTGCGAAGCCGCTCCACCGCGGCATCGAGCTGGGTCGGATCGCGCAGCATGAAGCTGATGCGGCCGTCGGCGGTCGAGATGTCGCCGACCTGGATGCGCGGATCGCGCCGCAATTCCTGCGACACGCTGTCTTCCATCGCCGCAAGCCGCTGCTTCTGGGCATCGGCAAGATCGGCTTCGAGCAGCAGCTGGCTACCGCCGTTCAAGTCGAGCCCGAGCGCGATCTGGGTGCGCGGGGCGAGCCGCGGCCACGAGGCGACCTCGGACTTCGGAAAGAAGCTGGGGATGGCGAAGGCGACGCCCAGCGCGATGATCAGGAAGATGCCCCAGATCTTCCACTTTGGCGGATCGAACATCAGTCGTTCGCGCCCTTGGGAGCGGCGTTCAGGACCTGGCTCAAGGTCGACTTCACCACGCGGACCTTGACCCCCTGCGCGATCTCGACCTCGGCTTCGCGTTCGTCGACGACGCGGGTCACCCGGCCGCGGATGCCGCCGGCGGTGATCACTTCGTCACCCTTCTTGACCGCCGCGATCATCGCCTGGTGATCCTTCACCCGCTTCTGCTGAGGGCGGATCATCAGGAAATAGAAAATGATGAAGATCAGCAGGAACGGGAAGATCTGCATGATGAAAGCGGCGGCGCCGCCGGGCGCTGCAGGGGCAGCGGCTGCGAGGGTCAGGCTCATCTCGGGCATCGGCGTCGCGGCTCTTTTCCAGCTTCGAGGAAAGAAAAATGGTCGGGGCGACAGGATTCGAACCTGCGACCCCCACACCCCCAGTGTGATGCGCTACCAGGCTGCGCTACGCCCCGACCGGTGCCGCGCTGGCTAGCAGGCGACGTGCGGCGCAGATAGTTGGGGTGGACCGATTAGGCAAGGCAGGGTTTGTTGGCGGGGAGACGGAACACAGGCAGAAGGCGCCGCAAGGGCGGATTGGGAAGGCGAGTGCTGGTCGCACTGCTCGCCCTTCCGACGCTGTTCCTGCTCGCCGCGCTGGCTGGAAGCCTGCTGCCGCTCAATCGCGATTGGGAAGAGCCGGCGGACGGCGCCACGATCTATCTTCGTTCCAACGGAATTCACGTCGACATCGTGATGCCTGCGCAGGCCGAGGGCCTCGACTGGAGCGCCGAGCTGCCGCCGAGCCATGTTGCCGAGGCGCCGGCCGAGGTGCGCTGGTACGGCTTCGGCGCGGGCGAGCGGCGGGTGTATCTCGAAACGCCGACGTGGAGCGACATCACGCTCAAGACCCTGCGGTCGGCGCTGACGGGGGGCGAGCGCGTGCTGCATGTCGATCAGACCTACCGGCCCGGCTTCGACTTGCGCGCGATCCGCCTCAGACCCGAGGAATATCGCCGGCTGTGGGCCGCCATCCGCGCCGACTTCGACGGCAAGCCGCGGCGCCTCAATCATCCGGGCTACGGGCTGGACGATGCCTTCTACGAAAGCCGCGGGCGGGCCAGCGCAATCAATACCTGCAATCAATGGGTCGCCGACAAGCTCAGGCTGGCCGGGGTGAAGACCAGCGCCTGGTCGCCTTTCCCGGCTGGACTGCTGTGGCGATATCGCGCCGTCGCGGGTGATCAGCCCGGATAGCGCTCGAAGCTCGGCAGCGTGTCGATCGAGCCCATCCACCCAATCCGTTCGGCGGTTTGGATCTGGCCCTGCACCGGAAAAGCGTCCGGATGGTCGAGCGTTGCCGACTGGATGTCGATCTGCCCGGGGAAGATCTGATCGTTGAGATAGAACAGGCTGGTCCCGCAGGTGCTGCAGGACTGGCGAACCGCATGCTCGCTGCTGCGGTAGCTCCCGGGCTCACCCTTCACCGTGACGTCGTCCTTGGCGAACAGGCTCCAGCTATTGGCAGGCGCTCCACTTGCCCGCTGGCAATCGCGGCAATGGCACAGGGCGTGATGCACCGGGGCCGCCCCGTCGCGGATCTCGTAGCGGATCGCTCCGCACAGGCACCCACCTTGCTCAGCCATGTCCGTCTCCCCTGAGTCGATGAGAAGCGACTATAGAGGAAAATGAGAACAGGACAAGAACATCACAGCACGTAGCGCGATAGGTCGGTGTTGCGGGCGAGGTCGGCGAGTTGCGATTCGACAAAGGCGGCGTCCACCACCAGCCGCTCGCCGCGCCGGTCCTCGGCCTCGAAGCTGATGGTTTCGAGCAATTTCTCCATCACTGTCTGCAACCGCCGGGCGCCGATGTTCTCGACGCTCTCGTTCACCTCGGCCGCGATCTTGGCGAGCGCCCGGATGCCGTCCTCGACAAATTCGATCGTCACGCCCTCGGTCGCCAGCAAGGCCCGATATTGATCGGCCAGACTGGCGCGGGTGGCGGAAAGGATGCGAACGAAATCATCTTCGGTCAGGGCTCTCAGTTCGACCCTGATCGGCAAACGGCCCTGAAGCTCGGGCAACAGGTCCGACGGCTTGGCGACGTGGAACGCGCCCGATGCAATGAACAGGATGTGGTCGGTCTTGAGCGGGCCGTATTTGGTCGCGACGGTGGTGCCTTCGATCAGCGGCAGCAGGTCGCGCTGGACGCCCTCGCGGCTGACCGAACCGCCGCGCACGTCGCTGACCGCGATCTTGTCGATCTCGTCGAGGAAGACGATGCCGTTGGCTTCCGCATCGGCCAGCGCGGCGCGGGTCACATCTTCCTGGTCGAGGCGCTTGTCGGCTTCTTCCTCGGTCAGCTTGGCAAAGGCCGAGGGGACCGTGAGCTTGCGCCGCTTCTTGGGCGCGCCGCCCATCGCTTTCGACATCATCTCGCTGAGATTGATCATGCCGACGCCGCCCTGCCCGGGCAGGTCGAACGGCATGGAGGGCGCCTCGGCAATGTCGATCTCGACTTCGGCGGTATCGAGGCTGCCGTCGTTGAAGCGCTGGCGGAAGGAGGCGCGGGTCGCTTCGCTCGATCCCTTGCCGGTCAGCGCGTCGAGCAGCCGCTCCATCGCGGCTTCCTCGGCAGCCTGGCGGACGCGCTCCCTGCGGCGTTCCTTTTCGAGCCGCACCGCTTCCTCGACCAGATCGCGGGCGATCTGCTCGACGTCGCGGCCGACATAGCCGACTTCGGTGAATTTGGTCGCTTCGACCTTCACGAACGGCGCGTCGGCAAGCTTGGCCAGGCGGCGGCTGATTTCGGTCTTGCCGCAACCGGTCGGCCCGATCATCAGGATGTTCTTGGGCGTCACTTCCTCGCGCAGCTCGGCCCCGAGCTGCTGGCGACGCCAGCGATTGCGCATCGCCACCGCCACCGCGCGCTTGGCGTCGGCTTGGCCGATGATGTGATCGTCAAGCGCAGCGACGATGGTCTTGGGAGTTAGGGCTTCATTCACTTCGGGGATGTCCTAAACGGTCTCAACGACGACGCGGTCGTTGGTGAAGACGCAAACCTCGGCGGCGATCGCCATGGCCTTGCGGGCGAGTTTCTCGGGATCGGGTTCGTAATCGACCAGAGCCTTCGCCGCCGACAGCGCGTAATTGCCGCCGCTGCCGATCGCCGCGATCCCGCCTTCGGGCTCCAGCACATCGCCGTTGCCGGTGATAACCAGCAGCACGTCGGCGTCGGCGACGATCATCAGGGCTTCGAGATTGCGCAGGAATTTGTCGGTGCGCCAGTCCTTGGCAAGCTCGACCGCGGCGCGGAGCAACTGCCCGTTATGCGCTTCGAGCTTCTTTTCCAGCCGCTCGAACAGGGTGAAGGCATCGGCGGTCGCGCCGGCGAAACCGGCGATGACCTTGCCGTCCTTGCCGAGACGCCGAACCTTGCGGGCATTGGGCTTCATCACCGTATTGCCCATGCTGACCTGACCGTCGCCGGCGATCACCGTGCGGCCGTCCTTGCGCACCCCGATGATCGTGGTGCCGTGCCATTGTTCCATATGTGTCCCGCTCATGCTGTTGGCGGGGAGGTGGGAAGCCCGAGCACCGAGCGCAAGAAACGGACCGCATCGGCGAGCACCGGGAAGCGCCCGCGGAAGGGGCGGGACAGGGCGACCACCGTGCCGGCATGGTCGCATCCCTTGTAGACGATAAGCTCGCTGGCGGCGCCGATGCCTTTCAGCGCGGCGTCGAGGTTGCGGCTGTTCTTGGCGTAGACGAGGTGATCGGAACTGCCGTGCTGAAGCAGCAGCGGCGGCGCGTCGGCGCGGCAGTGATTGATCGGCTGAGTTTCGGCCGGATCTTGGTGCGCGCCGAAGGTCGCGCGGCCGCGCCATTCGCGAAAGGGGGCAAAGTCGAACGGGCCAGACAGCAGCACGCCGGCGCGGATGAGGTCGGGTTCGAGCTGCACCGCATTCAGCCAGCGCGGATCGAGCGCGAGCATGGCGGCGATATAGGCGCCGGCGCTATGCCCGCCGACGGTGATCTTGCCGGGGTCGCCGCCATATTCGGCGATGTGGGCGACGACCCAGCGGACCGCCATCGCGGCATCTTCGAGGAACGCCGGGTAGCGGACTTCGGGCACCAGCCGATAGTCGGGCACCACGGCGAGGAAGCCCTGACCAGCGAAGGCCGCGCCGGCGAAACCATAATCGCCGCGCTCACCCGCGTGCCAACCGCCGCCGTAGAAGAAGATCATCACCGGTAGCCGGGCACTATCGGGGTGGGTCGGCGCCCAGATGTCGAGCTTCTGGCGGCCGAGCGCGCCATAGCTGATCCCGTCCCCGACCTTGCGCGCG
>Ga0310813_10000348_pt1 | contig 30442 bp, 29 predicted proteins | sample YN3metagenome_FD_203086 | JGI IMG/M metagenome (GOLD analysis project Ga0310813, IMG submission 203086) | Soil microbial communities from experimental microcosm in Duke University, North Carolina, United States - YN3 | ecosystem: Engineered > Artificial ecosystem > Soil microcosm > Unclassified...
GAGCTCCAGCACCAACTTATCATCGCGCCCCCATTGCGCGTCGGAAAACGAGTGCCCACTGGGGGAGTGCGGGGGCCATTTCTGGGCCCCCGCATTGAACAGAGATGCGGGTACGTCCGACCGCCCACCGGGCCCCGCATGAAACAGAGAGATGCGGGTACGTCCGACCGCCCGCCGGGCCCCGCATGGAACAGAGGTGCGAGTACGTCCGACCGCCCACCCAGGGTCGCCGCGACCCGAAGACCCTCGACGCGCTCCCCGTCGGAGCGGGGCGCCGCCCTGCTACGCCGGGCTAGGAGCCTCGTGCAGGGGCGGCACGCGCAGGATGCGCGCGATCTCCTCGCCGTCGAGCGACTCGCGCTCCAGGAGGGCGCGCGCCAGGGCGTGGAGCTTCTCGAGATTGGTCTCGATCATGTGGCGCGCCCGGGTGGCGCACTCCATCACGATCCGCTTGATCTCGGAGTCGATCAGGACCGCGGTCTCCTCGGAGAAGTCCTTGGGCCGGGCCACCTCGCGGCCGAGGAAGATGTGCTCCTCGCCCTTGCCGAAGGTGAGCGGACCCATCTTGTCGGACATGCCCCACTCGCAGACCATCTTGCGCGCCATCTCGGTGGCCTTCTCGAGGTCGTCACCCGCGCCGGTGGTCTGCTGCTGGAACACGATCTCCTCGGCGGCGCGGCCCCCGAGCAGGATCGTGATCCGATTCACGAGGTACTCCCGCGAGTAGTTGTACTTGTCGTCGGCGGGCAGCTGCTGGGTGAGACCGAGGGCGCGGCCGCGCGGGATGATCGTCACCTTGTGGAGCGGATCCGCCCCGGGCAGCAGGTCGGCCACCAGGGCATGGCCCGCCTCGTGGTAGGCGATGGTCTTCTTCTCGGTCTCGGAGATGATCATCGAGCGCCGCTCCACACCCATCAGGACCTTGTCCTTGGCGTTCTCGAAGTCGATCATCTCGACGACCTTCTTGTCCTGGCGCGCGGCCAGCAGCGCGGCCTCGTTCACCAGGTTGGCCAGGTCGGCTCCGGAGAAGCCCGGCGTGCCGCGGGCCAGGACCTTGAGGTCGACCTTGGGCGCGAGCGGGATGCGCCGCGCGTGGACCTTGAGGATCTCCTCCCGGCCCTTCACGTCGGGCCGCGCCACCACCACCTGGCGGTCGAAGCGGCCGGGGCGCAGCAGCGCGGGATCCAGCACGTCGGGTCGGTTGGTGGCCGCGATCAGGATCACGCCCTCGTTGGTCTCGAAGCCGTCCATCTCCACCAGTAGCTGGTTCAGGGTCTGCTCGCGCTCGTCGTGGCCGCCGCCCAGGCCCGCCCCGCGGTGCCGGCCGACCGCGTCGATCTCGTCCATGAAGATGATGCAGGGCGCGTGCTTCTTGCCCTGCTCGAAGAGGTCGCGCACGCGCGAGGCGCCCACGCCCACGAACATCTCCACGAAGTCCGAGCCGGAGATGGAGAAGAACGGCACGTTGGCCTCACCCGCGATGGCCTTGGCCAGCAACGTCTTGCCGGTGCCCGGAGGGCCGACCAGCAGGACGCCCTTGGGGATCTTGCCCCCGAGCTTCTGGAACTTCGGCGGGTCCTTCAGGAACTCGATGATCTCGCGCAGCTCTTCCTTGGCCTCGTCGACCCCCGCCACGTCCTGGAACGTGACCTTGTTCTGCTTCTCCGAGATGAGCCGCGCCCGCGCCTTGCCGAACGACAGCGCCTTGGCCCCCCCGCCCTGCATCTGGCGCATGAAGAAGATCCACACCCCGATGAACAGCAGCATCGGCACCCACTGCAGCACGATGGCGAGCCACGAGTTGGTGTCGGGCGGCTTCACGTCGATCTTGACGCCCTTGTCCTTGAGCGACTTGACCAGGTCCGGGTAGTCGGCGGTGAAGGTCCGGAACGAGGAGCCGTCGCTCATCCGCCCGGAGACGTTGTTGCCCTTGAGGGTGACCTCACGAACCTCTCCCGACTCGACCTTCTTGAGGAAGTCGGAGAAGACGATCTCGCCCCGGGGCGACTGATTCTGCTGGAATAGCTGGAACAGGAGGATGACGATCAGGCCGATCACCATCCACAGGGCGAGATTCTTGTAGAACGGATTCATGCCGGGAATCATACCATACGGCGGCGGGCGCGGCGGGGGCGCCCGCGAGCGGATTCAGCGGCGCGCCACCGCCTCCAGGACCGCGAGATCGGCGAGGTTGCGGTGCCAGCCGTCGTAGTCGAGACCGTAGCCCACCACGAAGTCGTCCGGGATCACGAACCCCACGTAGTCCAGGTCCACGTCGACCTCCCGGCGGGACACCTTGTCCAGGAGCACGCACAGGGCCAGGCTCTTCGGGTGGCGGGTGGCCAGGTTCCGCCGCAGGTAGCTGATGGTGCGCCCGGAGTCGATGACGTCCTCCACGATGATGACGTCCCGGCCCTCGATGGAGAGGGAGAGGTCCGCGGTGAGACGGACCACCCCCGAGGAGCGCGTGCCGGAGCCGTAGGAGGACACCGCCATGAAGTCCATGGCCGCGGGCAGCGGGATCGCCCGGAGGAGATCCGCGGTGAAGACCACCGCGCCCTTCAGCACGCCCACCAGGAGCGGCGCGCGCCCCGCGTAGTCGCGTCCGATGGCCTCGCCCAGCTCCGCCACGCGCGCCGCGATCTCCTCCCGAGAGATCAGGATGCGGCCGAGCTGCCGGTCCACCGGCGGCCTAGCGAGGCGTGGCGAAGGCGGTGAGGGACTTCTGGGCGCGGAGCCGCTGGGCCGCGGCGACCGCCTCCTCCCGCGTCCGGTACGTCCCCACACGGACCCGGAAGCGCGGCTGGCCGTCCTGGGCGCTCACGCTCACCACGGAGGCGTCGAGTCCGGCGGCGGCGAGATGCTGGCGGGTCTCGTCGGCCTGGTGCCGGTTCTTGAACGCCCCCACCTGCACCGTCCAGCCGTTCGGCGCGGCCGGGGCGGCGGCCACGGGCGCCTTCGTGGCCGGCGGCAGTGCGGGCGCGCTGGCCGCGGGCGGCAGCGAGGGCGCCGCGGGCGCGGGCGTGCTCGGCGGAGCCGGCGCGGCGGGCCGGGGCTCCGGAGCCGACACCTTGACGGTCACCGGCTTCGACGGGTCGCTCCGGGGCGCCCCGGTTGCGCCCAGCGGCTCGGTGAGGGTCTGATAGAACGTGAGCTTCTCGGTCGACTCGGGCACCCGGTCGGCCATGGTCTCGGCCGCGATGCCGCCGCGGCGGGACGCGGGGGTCGCCGTTCCCCGGCGCGCGGCCTCCGAGGGCGAGGGCCCGAGGGCGACCAGGTTCGAGCGCGCGAGCTGCCGGCCCACCAGCATGCCCAGCGTGAAGGTGAGGCCGAGGATCACCACCACCGCGCCGCCCAGCACGATCCACTGGCCGAAGCCGGGGCCGCCCGTCCGCCGCCGCGTCTGGGCCACGGCCTAGTCGCGCTCCCCCGCGCGGCTCATGCTCTCGGGCGCCGAGACGCCGAGCAGCTCGAGGCCGTTGCGTACCACCTGGGCCACCGCGGCGCAGAGGCCGAGTCGCGCGAGGGTCAGGGCGCGGTCGTCGGTGATCACCCGGTGCGCCTTGTAGTACGGGTGGAAGCGCCCGGCCAGCTCGGTGAGGTAGTACGCGACCCGGTGCGGCTCGCGGGCCCGCGCGGCCCCCGCCACCAGCTCCGGGTACTGCAACAGGTGCTTGATCAGGGCCTGCTCCTCGTCGAGCACGAGCGAGCGCATGTCGACCTGGCTCCACTTCGGGATCAGCACGCCCTGCTCGGTCGCGGTGCGGAACAGGCTGCCGACCCGCGCGTGGGCGTACTGCACGTAGAAGACCGGGTTGTCCGAGGTCTGGCGGGTGGCGACCGCGAGGTCGAACTCGAGCGGGCTGTCGTGCCGGCGCGTGAGGAACGTGAAGCGCGCCGCGTCGCGGCCCACCTCCTCCAGCAGCTCCTCCATGAGCACGAACTCGCCCCGCCGCTTGGACATGCGGACCGGCTGGCCGTCGCGCAGCAGCGTCACCAGCTGGACGATCAGCACGTCGAAGGCCTCGGCGGGGTGACCGAGGGCCCGCATCGCGGCGCGGAGCCGCTGGATGTAGCCGTGGTGATCGGGCCCGAAGAAGTTGATGACGTGGTCGGCCCGCTCGAACTTCTCGAAGTGGTGGAAGCCGATGTCGACCCCGAAGTAGGTCAGCTCCCCGTCGGAGCGGCGGAGCACCCGGTCCTTGTCGTCGCCGAACTCGGTGGAGCGGAACCAGAGCGCGCCGTCCTGCTCGTAAGTGTGGCCCGCGCGGGTCAGGGCCAGGATGGCCTCGCGCGGCCGGGCCGCGTCGCGCACGTCGCGCTGCTCGTGGGTCCAGCGATCGAAGTGGGTGCCGTAGGCCTCGAGCACGCGGCGCTGTCCCTCCACCATCTCCGCCACCGCCCGCTGGCCGAGGGCCTCGAGCCGCTCCGCCTCCGGGCGCGCCGCGAGCGCCCGCATGCCGGCGGGATCGCGCGCGAGCCACTCCGCGACCAGCTCCACGAGGTACTCGCCGGGGTAAGCGCTCTCGGGCAGCTCGGCGGGCTGGCCCAGCGCCTGCCGCAGCCGCACGTCGACCGAGCGCGCGAGGGCCACGAACTGGTTGCCCGCGTCGTTGACGTAGTACTGCGTCTCGACCGCGTAGCCCTGGGCGCGGAGGATGCGCGCGAGCGCGTCGCCGACCGCGGCGGCACGCGCGTTCACGATGACGAGCGGCCCGGTGGGATTGGCGGACACGAACTCGAGCAGCACGCGCGCGCCCTTGCCCGCGTCGCTCCGTCCGTACTCCTCGCCCGCGGCGAGGACCTCGTGCAGGGCCTCCGCGCACCACGCGGGCGAGAGGAACACGTTGAGGAAGCCGGGCCCCGCGATCTCGACGCGATCCACCACCGCCGTCTTCGGGAACGAGGCGACGATGGCCTCCGCGATCTTGCGGGGCGGGCGACGCGCCTCCCGCGCCAGGGTCATGGCGACGTTGGTGGCGTAGTCGCCGTGGCGCGATTCGCGCGGGATCTCCCACTGCACCTCGGAGGGTGCGGGCAGCCCGGCGGCGTCGAGCGCGTGCCTCAATGCGTCCGAGAGAGAGTCCGTGATGTTCAAAGACACCGATCGCCGCCGATTCGGCGGCGATTCATGGATGATACCGCCCGCCCCGCGCACGAGCGAAGAATATTCGGGCGCTTACGGGCCGGTCAGTGCGCGGATCACGCGGGCGTCGAGGCACGCGGTGAGGGTGTCGGCGAGCCGGTCATATGAGGCCTCCCGCCGCGCCCGGTGGTCCGGACCGGTGACCGGCTCGGCGGGAGGCGCCCCTCGCGCCCAGTCGAGCACGCGCCGCCGACTCGCCCCCGTCTCGAAGAGGCCGTGGAGATACGTGCCCCATACCCGTCCGTCCGCCGAGACGCAGCCTTCCCCGCGGCCCTCGATCTCGAAGAGAGGCGTGGGCGCTCCCTCGGCCACCGTCTCGCCCACGTGGATCTCGTAGGCCTCGAGCTCGGGTCCATCGGGCAGCCAGCGGCCCCGGACGCGGCGGGTCACTTTCTTTCGTGCCAGCTGGGTCGTGACCGGCAGGAGCGCGAGGCCCGCCTCGCGGCCGCCGCTCTCCACGCCGTGAGGGTCCGCGACCGCGTGGCCCAGCATCTGGAAGCCGCCGCAGACCCCGAGCACCCGGCCGCCGCGGGCGTGGTGGCCAACGAGGGCCGCCGCGATCCCGCTCGACTTGAGCGCGCGCAGGTCCGCGATCGTGTCCTTGGAGCCGGGCACGATCAAGAGGGTCGCGCCGTCCAGATCTCGCGGTGTGGCCGCGTAGACCAGCGAGACCGCGGGCTCGCTCTCCAGCGGAGCGAAGTCGGTGAAGTTGGCGATGTGCGGCAGCCGGACCACCGCGACGCGCAGGCCGCCGGCCCGCGGCGGCCTCGTGCCCGCGTCCAGGGCCACCGAGTCCTCCTCCGGCAGGCTCAGGTCCGGCAGGAACGGCACCACGCCGACGACCGGCACGCGGGTGCGCCGGGTCACGTCGCGGAGGGCGGGCGCGAGCGGGCGTGGGTCGCCCCGGAACTTGTTGATGAGGAACCCCCGCACGCGCCGGCGGTCGGCCGACGGGAGCAGCGCCATCGTCCCCACCAGGCTCGCGAAGACCCCGCCGCGGTCGATATCGCCCACCAGCAGCACCGGCGCGCCCGCCATCCGCGCCACGCGCATGTTGGCCAGATCGCGGCGCATCAGGTTCGGCTCGGCCGGGCTGCCCGCCCCCTCGATGACGACCACGTCGGCCTCGCGCGCGAGGGCCGCGTAGCTCCGCCGCACCGCGGGCCAGAGGGAAGCGGTGAGACGGTAGTACCCGCGCGCGTCGCTCTCCCCGCGCGCGCGCCCCAGCAGCACCACCTGGCTGCGCGCCTCCGCGCGCGGCTTGAGCAGGATGGGATTCATCTCCACGCGCGGCTCGATGCCGGCGGCCTCGGCCTGCATGACCTGAGCCCAGCCCATCTCCCCGCCCCCGGGCGCGACGTGGGCGTTGAGCGACATGTTCTGCGACTTGAACGGCATCACCCGGAGGCCCTGGCGCGCGAGCAAGCGGCAGAGGCCCGCCGCCAGCACCGTCTTGCCCGCGTGCGAGCCGGTTCCCTGGACCATCACCGCGCGGGCGCGTCGCCGCCCGCTCATGGCGTGGCCAGCGCGAGGCCCGCGGCGGCCAGCCCGAGGGCCGCGGCCCAGCGGGCCACGCGCAGGGCGCGGTCGATCGCCGCGACGTCGGGCGGCGGCCCCGCGCCCAGGCGATACTGCCCGCGCTTTTCCAGCGTGACGCCGAGCGCGCCGGCCATCGCGGCCATGGTCTGTCCCGCGTTGGGGCTCTCGGTTCGCCCGCCGTCGAGCCGCCAGGCTCGAGCCGCGCCGGCCGCCGACTGGCCCGCGCACCAGGCCCCCGCCACGATGGCGGTGGCGGCGAGGCGGGCCGGCACGTAGTTGAGCGCGTCGTCGGCCCGTGCGGTGGCACGGCCGAGGTAGGTGAGCTCGGCGCGCCGATAGCCGATCATCGCGTCCGCGGTGTTGACCGCGCGATAGGCCCAGGCCAGCGCGAGCCCCAGCCCCGCGCCGTGCAGCAGGACGCCCGCGACGTAGAAGAGGACCGGCGCCGCGAGTCCGTCGGTGAGGTTCTCGGCCAGCGACTCGACCGCGGCGGATGCCACCGCCGGGGCCTCGAGGTCGGCGGTGTCGCGGCTCACGAGGTGCCAGGCCACCTGCTGCCGCGCGCCCGGCAGGTCGCCCGCCACCAGGTGTCCGCGGACCACCAGCACCGCGGCGAAGAGGGCGTCGATCGAGAAGGTGCACTTGAGGAGCCACGCGCGGCCCAGCAGCGAGAGCGGGGCCGGCAGCAGCCCGAGCGCCGCGTGAGCCACGAGGGCGCCGGCCGCCGCGACCGTCGCCACCACCAGGAGCAGGACGGTGCCGCGGAGCACGAGGCGCCAGGGCGCGCGCGGTCCCTGCGGGCGGCCCCGGGCGATCAGAGCGCCGAGCCACGCCACCGGGTGCCAGCGGTTGGGCGGCTCTCCGGCCAGCAGGTCGAGCACCACCGCCAGGGCCAGCACCGTCATCGGAGCCGGCGCGGGCGCATCAGCGCCTCATCGGAGATCGAACACGAGCGGCAGCCGGATCAGCAGCGGGCGGCGCGGCAGGGACTCCGGCAGCGGCAGTGGGTCGAGCCGGCGCAGGATGTCGACCGCGGCATCGTCCAGGATGCCGGTGCCCGAGGAGCGCGCGACGCGCACGTCGCGGACCCGTCCGCTCGGGTCGAGGGCCACGTCGAGCTCGACGGTGCCACGGAGGCTCTGGCGCCGGGCGGCGAGCGGGTACACGAGCGACTCCTGCACGTGGCGGCGAAAGCGCTGGAGATAGGGCCCGTACTCGGGAGGAACCGCGCCGCCGCCGGTGCCGAGCGCGAGGGCCGCGCCGGGGGCTCCGCCGACGGAGGCGCCGGCGTCGCCGCGGACCTCGCCCTCGCCGCGCGCTGCGCCGCCGGCCAGCGGGCTGCGCCCGGCCTCGGCCGAGGGACCGGACCCGGCGTCAAGGGGAGACCCGGAGACCGAGGGCTTCGAGGACGCGCTCGGCTCCGGCGCGCTTGGCCCGCGGGCTGGTGGCGGGGAGCTCGCCATCGCCTGTGGCGCGCTCGAGGCGGCCGGTGGGGTGCTCGCCGCCGGCAACGGCACGGCCGGTGGCGACCCGGACGGAGGAGTCGGCCCTGGATCCGGCGCCGATGGGGAGGTCGGCGCAGGCTGAACCCGGGCCGCAGCATCAGAGTTGGAAGTGGCCGATGAGGCGGCATTCTCCGGCCTGGACCTCGACGGCCAAGCCGACGCGCGTCGAGTTCGCATCGAGTGCCCGCGCGGCGCCGATGGAACGTCCGCCTCCGGGCCTGCTCCCGGCTGCGCCGATAGGGCGCTCGGCATCCCAGGACTGCCGCCGATCGACTCGGCGCGCTCCACGAGGTCGACGAACAGGGGCCGGGTCCACTCCGGCGCGGAGAGGGTCAGGAGCAGCGCGCCCGCGACCACGTGAGCCGCCACCGATACGAGGACGCCGCGGGCGCGGGCGAGCGCGGTCACCCGTTTCGCTCCTGCCAGTCGCGGATCGCCGGCTCGAGGGCGGCGCGTGCCGCCCGGGCTACGACCCAGCCGAGCGGGCTGGCGGGACCGCCGAAGCGGGCGACCGGTCCCCGTCCCGTGGCCGCGATGGCGACCGCGTCGGTCGAGGTCCCCGAGACGCCCGCGCCGTCCGGCATCACGAGGCCGGCGGTCCGGAGGGCCAGCCCCTTCACCTCGGTCACGGTGATCACGGCGTTCACCAGGGCGGCGGGCTCCGGGTCGGCGTCCACGACCACCACCGTGTTGATGGTCGAGTGGCGGGAGACCGCGATCGGCGAGTGGCCGGCCGACACGAGATTGCTGAGGCCGACGGTGGTGACCGCCAGCGCCCGGTAGCCCTCGGTGGCCGCGTGCCCCACCCTTGCCCGCTCGGTGAGCGCTCCGGTGAGGAGACCGATCCACGGCGCGGGTACCCCGGCGCGGCGGGCGAAGGCGCCGATCATGGCGGCGGGATCGAGGCAGGGATCGTTCTTGTGCACGTGCAGGTTCACGATCGCACGCGCCTCGGTGAAGCCGCCCCGGACCACCGCCGAGGACAGGACCCGCAGCGGACGCTCGCCGACGAGCACCACCGCGGCCGGCCCCACCTCGACGGAGACCCCGGGGATCATGGGTGCCGCTAGAACGACGCCCGCAGGCCCACGAGGGCGTTGATGCCGAGCGCGGGGAAGCCCCGGACCTCGGCGTAGCCCTCGTTGAGCAGGTTCTGGATGCGCGCGGTCAGCTCGAGCTTCTTGAGCCACCCCATCCGCTCCAGGATCCGCCAGGTGCCCCCGATGTCGACGCGGGTGTAGCCGCTGTTGTACACCTCGCCGAAGGTCTCGAACTGCTCGCTCACCACGTGCACCTGGGTGAACAGCGAAAGGCGCGTGATCGGCTCCCACGTGAGGCCGATGTTCCACCGGTGGCGCGGCTCCCGGGGCAGCGGCCGGTCGGCGGCCAGGTTCTCGGAGTCGGTGTAGGTGTAGTTGAGGCTCGCCACCAGGTTCGGGAGCAGGTCCACCTCGGACGTGAACTCGATGCCCGCGCTGCGCGCCCGGCCCACGTTGACCGGGCCCCCGAAGGGCGCGGTGGGAATCGACACGCAGCAGGTGATCAGGTTCGTGAAGTTGCTCTGGAAGTAGGTGAGGCCGAGCCGGATGCGGTCCTTCCAGAGCTTCTGGTCGACCCCGAAGTCGTAGGACAGGCTCTTCTCCGGCTGCAGGTTCGGGTTGCCGAAGTCGGGGAAGAAGAGGTCGTTGAAGGTGGGGGCGCGGAAGCCGGTCCCCGCGCTGCCGCGGAGCCGGGTGCCCGTCTCCTTGATCACGAACGCCACCGAGCCGCGCTCGGTGGTGGTGGTGCCGAACACGCTGTTGTCCTCCACCCGGAAGCCGCCGGTGATGAACAGGCGGTCGAAGAAGCGGAGCTGCTGCTCGAAGAAGACCGAGTTGGTCTCGGTGGCACCGCGGAAGACCCCCTTGTTCTCCCCTTCCTCGCGACGGTACTCGAGCCCCACGCTGCTGGTGCTCCACTTCCCGATGAAGAACGAGTTGACCCACTCCGCCTCTTTCCGCACCACGTCGACCTGCGAGAACGTCGGGAAGTCGAACGGGAATCCGGGATCGGCCGGGTCCTGGAAGCCCTGGCTGTTCTCGTAGCGGGAAAGCCGCCCCTGGGTCTCCCACCACTCCACCGGCCGGGTCTTGCCCTGCAGGCTGTAGATGATCGTCTCCGATTGCTGCTTGGCGTTCGGGTTGATGATCGGCACGATCGGCTGCGGACCCGGGAATACCGGCTTCACCGGCACCCCGGTGTCGTTCTTGTTGTAGCGGAAGATGAAGTCGATCGAGGAGTCGAGCGGCAGGGTGGCGCCGACGCGGGCGCTCAGTGCGTTGACGTTGGTGCCATCGTTCGGGAACTGGCCGTTGCTCTCGAAGTGCGAGGCCGACAGCGCATAGTTGAGGATCTTCCAGGCGCCGGTCACCGTCGCGCGGCTCGCCAGCGTGTCGTAGTTGCCGACCTCCTGCTGCACGGAGGCCTGGAGGGGGCCCCCGCTGCCCTTGCGGGTGATGATGTTGACCACGCCGCCGATGGCGTCGGCGCCGTAGAGGGTGGACTGGGCGCCCCGGATGATCTCGATGCGCTCGATCAGGTCCGGGGAGAGATCGGACAGGTCCACCTGGCCCAGGGTCGGGCTCTTCACGCGCACCCCGTCGACGAGGACCTGCACCTGGTTGGCGTTGGCCCCGCGGATCGTGATGCTCGACGTCTTGCCGTACGAGCCGGAGCGCCGGATCTCGACACCCGGGACGTTGCGGAGGGCCTCGTCCACCGAGGGGTAGTGATGGGTCTGGAAATCGTCACCGTTGACCACGCTGATGGAGGCCCCGATCTGCTCCGATGGGGTCTCCACCTTCGTGGCCGTGACCACGACCGGCTCCACCGTTTTCTGCTCCTGCCCTGCCGCTAGCGCCGGCGCTACCAGGGACAGCGCCAGCAGCCACTCGAGCCGTACACGCATCGACCGCTCCTTTTGCCTCGAAAGGGGTCGGAATCCGTGACCGCGGCCGCGTCTCCTGACTCGTGGATCGGCGTCGTGGCCCGGCCTTCCCAGGCGCCCTCTCGGGCGTCCAGTGGCTCCCTTCCGGGATCGGGCGTGACTCCCCACACACAGTGGCGGGACCGTGCCGGCTTCGGCCCATGGGGCCTTCCGGCTTCCGTATGGCGGCGGCCTATTTTCTTGTGCTAGCGATCTTTGGAGCTCATCACCTCCTCCTCTGCTCGAGCCATGATCAAGCCGGCGGGTACACCAGGTGGACGGTGGGCCGCCGGCTGATCGGGTGCTTGTCGACGATCACGCGACAGCCGTAGGCGGCCTCCAGGATCGACTCCTCCAGGACGTCCTCCGGCGCGCCCACCCGGACCGCGGCGCCGGCCGCCACCAGCATGAGGCGGTCGGACAGCTCGGCCGCGAAGCCGAGGTCGTGCGAGACCAGCACGATCGTCAAGCGACCGTCGCGGCCCAGGCGGCGCAGGAGGCCCGCGCACTCGGCCTGGTAGCGCAGATCGAGATGCGCGGTCGGCTCGTCCAGGACGAGCAGCCGCGGCTCCTGGGCGAGGGCCCGGGCCAGCATGGCCCGCTGGCGCTCCCCCCCGCTCAGGCGGTCGAGCAGGGCTCCCCGCAGGTCGAGCACTCCGACCGACTCCATGGCCCGCCGGGCCGCCGCCCGATCCTCCTCGCTCTCGAAGAATCGGCGGGGGGATCGGGGGTACCGCCCCATCAGCACCAGCTCCTCCACCGTGTGGGGGAAGCCCGACGGCACGTCCTGGGGGACGACCGCGATCTGGCGGGCCACCGCGGCCCGGCTCAGGGCGGCCAGATCGACGCCGTCGAGCGCGATGCGGCCCGCCGCCGGCGTGAGCACGCGCGAGAGCAGCCGCACCAGCGTGGTCTTGCCCGAGGCGTTTGGGCCGATCACGCCGAAGGTCTCCCCCGCCCGAACCTCGAAGGAGAGGTCGCGGAGCGTGAAGCCGGCCGGCGCCCCGTAGGCGAAGGTCACCTGCTGGCAGTCGACGAGAGGGACGGTCATGGCTGCGCGGTCCCGGTGCGCGCGCGGAGCAGGTAGATGAAGAACGGCGCGCCGCAGAAGGCGGTGATGACGCCGACCGAGAGCTCGGCGGGAGCGATCACGTTGCGGGCGAGCGTATCGGCCAGGAGCAGGAACGCGCCCCCGCCGAGCAGCGCGGCCGGGATCACCACCCGGTTGTCGGGCCCCAGCAGCAGGCGGAGGGCCTGCGGCACGATGAGGCCGACGAAGCCGATTGGCCCCGCGAAGGCCACCGCGGCGGAGGTGAGCAGGGCGGCGCCCGCGAAGATGCGGCGCTTGAGCGCCTCCGCGTCCACCCCCAGCTGCGCCGCGTTCTCCTCGCCCAGCGTCAGGAGGTTGAGTCGGCGGGCGGCACCGATCACGAGCCAGCCCCCGACGGCCAGGAGCGCCGCGAAGACCGCCAGGCTACGGGGCGGAATCGGGCTGAGATTGCCGAGCAGCCAGTGGATGACCCCGCCGAGGCGATCGAAGTCGACCACCGAGATCAGCACCGTGATGGTCGAGGAGAAGAAGATCCCCACGATGACCCCGGCCAGGAGCAGCGTGTGCACGGGCAGCGCGCCCGCCCGGGCGGCGATCAGGTAGACGGCCACGCCGGCCACCAGCGCGCCCGCAAAGGCGCAGGCGGCCAGGCCCACCGTCTCCACCAGCCCGCCGCCGAGGCCCATCACCTGGGCCAGGACCACGCCGAAAGCGGCGCCGCTCGAGACGCCCAGGACGGAGGGCTCGGCGAGCGGGTTGCGCGCGAGTGCCTGGAAGCCGGCACCTGCCACCGCCAGCGCCCCGCCCGCGAGCAGAGCCACCAGGATGCGTGGCAGTCGCAGGCTCAGCACCACCACCTGGTCCACACCCTTCACGCGGCCGGCGAGCACGGCCATCACGTCGCCGGGCGGCACCCGGGCGCTGCCGATGAAGAGACTGCCTACCGCGATCAGGAGCACCAGGAGGGCCAGGCCGCCGAGCAGCAGCGCGAGCCGCGCGCCGGAGATCGGACCCGCCGATCTCATCGCGACGACTCCGCCCGGTTGAATGCCTCGGGGTGGATGAGGCGGGCGAGGCGCTCGAGGCCGTCGACGATGCGCGGCCCGTAACGATGCGTGAGGTCACCGTTTATTGTGTAGAGACGGCCCGCCGCGATGGCCGGGACCCGGCTGAGGCGCTCCCAGTTGTCGCGCTTCGGCGGGCTGCGCTCGGAGCTGTGGCTCGCCAGCACGATGACCTCGGGATTGCGCGCCAGCGCCGCCTCCAGGCTATAGCGCCGGTACTCCGGCCCCCCGTCCGCGGTCACCGACTCGCCGCCGGCCAGCGCGATCAGCTCGGAGACGAGAGAGCCGCGGCCCGGCACCATGAGCGGATCGGGCCACAGCACGTAGAGCACGCGCGGCCGCGGCCGGCCTTCCACACGCGCGGTCACCTCGCGCATCCGCTCACGGAGCACCGCCACCGCGCGGTCGGCGGCCTCGGCGCGGTCGGTCAGGCGCCCGAGGCGGCCCATCAGATCCAGGACGTCGGACACCGTCACCGGGTTCACCACGTAGACCGGGATGCGGAGGCGCTCGAGCTGGTCGAACGTCTCCTGGCGATTCCCCGCGTTGGTGACGACGACCAGCTCGGGCTTGAGCGAGACCATGCCCTCGAGGCTCGGCGCGAGCATCCCGCCCACGTGTGGCTTGCGGCGCGCCTCCGCCGGGTAGTCGCAGAAATCGGTCACCCCGACCAGGCGGTCCTGGGCGCCGATCGCGAACAGGATCTCGGTCACGCTGGGGACCAGCGAGATGATCCGGGCCGGCGCCGCGGGGAGCGTGATCTGCCGGCCGGCCTGGTCGGTGACGGTGAGTGCCCTGGCCGGCGCGGGCAGCAGCGCGACGGCCAGCGCCACCGCCGCGAGGAAGCGCATCATGACGCGCCCGCCGGGTCGGCGCGGTCGGTGACGCCCGCCGACTTGAACGTGGCCATCTCGGTCAGCACCGAGACCGCGGCGCGCGCGAGGTCGATGCAGAGGGCGGCTCCGGTTCCCTCGCCGAGGCGCATGCCGAGCTCCAGGTAGGGCTCGAGGCCGAGCGCCTCCAGCACCCGGGTGTGCCCGGGCTCGGCCGAGCGGTGCGCGGCGATGAGGGCGGTGCGCGCCGTCGGCTCCAGGCGCGCGGCGACCAGCGCGGCCGCGCCGGCGATGAACCCGTCGAGGACCACCGGCAGGCGGTAGGCCGCCCCGGCCAGGATCACCCCGACGAGGCCGGCGATCTCGAAGCCGCCGACCTTGGCCAGCGTGTCGAGAGCATCCGCCGGATCGGGGGCGTTGCGCGTCAGCGCGCGGCGAATGGCCTCGACCTTGCGGCGGCGGCCCGCGGCGTCCACGCCGGTGCCCGGGCCGGTCACGCTCTCGGCGGTGGCGCCGGTCAGCGCGGCCACCAGGGCGCTCGCCGCGGTGGTGTTGCCGATGCCCATCTCGCCGGTGCCGACCAGGTCCGCCCCGCGCGCCCGCTCCACCTCGACCAGGCCGATGCCCGCCTCGATCGCCTGGATCGCCTGCGCGCGCGTCATCGCGGGGCCCACCGTCATGTCCGCGGTGCCGGGCGCGACCTTGAGATCCCGCAGGGCGGCATGCCGCGGGAGCGGAGAGGCCACCCCGAGATCCGCGACCACGATGCGCGCGGCCGCGTGGCGGGCGAGCACGTTGACGGCCGCGCCGCCGCGGAGGAAGTTCTCCACCATCTGCGCGGTCACGATCTGGGGATAGGCGCTCACGCCCTGCGCGACCACGCCGTGGTCGCCCGCGAGCGTGAAGATCACCGGGTTCCGGAGCGGGGGCGGACACGTGCCGGTGATCCCGGCCAGCCGCACCGCCAGCTCCTCGAGGCGCCCGAGGCTGCCCGGCGGCTTGGTGAGCTGATCGAGCCGGCGCCGCGCCTCGACCTCGGCCCCCGCGTCGGGCGGGCCGATGCGACTACGGAGCTTCGTGAGATCGGACATGGGGAGCCGCGGGCAGCGCGACATCCTTGAGGGTCAGGGGGAGCCCGGCGACCATCAGCGTTACCCGATCGACGGCGGCGGCCAGACGCTGGTTGACGAGGCCCAGCAGGTCGCGGAAACGGCGGCCGAGCTCGGTGGACGGGTGCACGCCCTGCCCGACCTCGTTGGAGACCACGATCACCGAGACCAGACGCTCGCGCAGCAGCTTCACGAGGTCGTCCGCCGCGGCGAGCACCACCATGTCGTCGTCGCCCCGCTCCATGAGGTTCGAGACCCACACCGTGGCGCAGTCGACGACGACCAGATCGTTTGCGCGGCTGGCGCGGCGGCAGGCGCCGACGAGGTCGTGGGGCTCCTCGATCGTGGTCCACCGGGGCGGGCGCTCCGCCCGGTGGCGGGCGATGCGGACAGCCATGTCCCCGTCGAGCGCACGAGCGGTGGCGACGAACGCCACTGGGCCATGGAGCTGGCGAGCCTGCTCGAGAGCGTGTCGGCTCTTACCGCTCCTGGCGCCGCCCAGGACGAGATGCGAGTGATGCACGGCCGTCACCCGGGTCCTCCCTCGAAGACCGGTGCGGGGTGGCGATGCCGGGCAGGTCTCCTGGCTCTCGGATCATCCTACTCCCCGCCCCTTCCCGATCCGGCTCGGGCCGGACCAGTGGCCGATCGCGGGTTTCGTCCCCGATTACAGTGACGGGGTCGCGGCGGATTCGCACCGCCTTCCCTGGGGCCCGCACCCGGCGGGCCGCCCGGACACCATGACGGGCCGACCGTAACAGAGCGTCGTAGCAAAGGCAAGGCGGGGGCCCGCCTCGGCTACCAGCGCGACAGCCGATCGATCCGGCGGCGCTCGCGCTTGGTTGGACGCCCCGTCCCCGGAGGCCGATAGGCGGGGGTCGCGGGGCGGGACTCGCGGGGCGGGGGCGGCGGCGTGAGGTCCTCGTACAGGCGCTGGGCGTCGGTACCGCTGCCGCGCCGCTCGGTCAGCTCGGCGATGCGGATGATGCGGCGGCCGCGGGGCAGCGTGATCTGCACGAGATCGCCCGGGCGGACCGTCTTCGACGCCTTGACCGCATCGCCGTTGACGTCCACCTTGCCCCCGGCGCACGCGGTGGCCGCGAGCGTGCGGCTCTTGAAGAAGCGGGCGGCCCACAACCACTTGTCGACGCGCACGTCCGACATCACGTTTTTACCGTAGCACGAGGACGGCGTGAGACACTGGCGCCGCGATGATCCGTACCGTGCTCGCGCTCGCGACGACCGTGGCCCTGGCCGCCGCGCTGCTGCTCGCCGGGGGCCCCGCGGCGCTGCGCGCCGCCGATCCGGCGACGATGCCGGTCGAGGACTGGGCCGGTCAGCCGGAGGGCAAGACCGGGATCCCGGACGGCTGGAAGGGCCAGAACTGGGGCAGCCCCAAGTACGACTTCCGCATCGTGACCGAGAGCGGACGCAAAGCCATCCACCTGAAGAGTGCGGGGGACAGCTCCACGATCTCCAAGGAGGTCAAGGTCGACGTCAAGACGTCGCCGATTCTCCAGTGGAGCTGGCGGGTGGTGACGCTTCCCAAGGGCGGGAACGCCTGCAAGTCCGCCACCGACGACGAGGCCGCGCAGATCTATGTGACGTTCCCGCGCTTCCCGACCGCGGTGCGCTCGCGCATCATCTCGTACATCTGGGACACCACGGCGCCGGTCGGCACGACCTGCAAGAGCGAGAAGACCGGGCTCGTGACCTACGTGGTGGTGCGCTCGGGACCGGCCGACTTCGGCAAGTGGCTGACGGAGAGCCGGAACGTGCTGGAGGACTTCAAGAAGATCTACGGCGAGACCCCCGGCGAGGACGTGGGGGCCATCTCGCTGGCGATCGACTCCAACGACACCAGGTCCAGCGCCGAGTCGTTCTTCGGCGAGATCCTCTTCCGCAAGCCCTAGCCGCGAGAGGAGCGCGATGGCCGCCTACGGCGCAACGTTGCTCCGGCTGATCCTGGGCGTCGTCTTTCTCATGCACGCCTATCTCGCGGTGGTGGTGTTCGGGTTCGGCGGGATGGTGGGCTACCAGGCCAAGAACGGCGTCCCCTTCCCCGAGCTCGCCACCGTCTACCTGATCCTGGCCCACGGACTCGGAGGCGTGTGCCTGGTCATCGGCCTGTTCACGCGCTGGGCGGCTCTGGCCAACGCGGTCGTGATGCTGCGCGCGCTGCTGTTCGTGCACCTCAAGAACGGCTTCTGGGCGCACAGCTCCCCGAGCGGGTACGAGTACGTGCTGGTCCTGCTGGTGGTCTCGCTGGCGGTGGCGATGATCGGTGGAGGCGCGCTGGCGCTCCGCCGATAGGCGGATCCGGGCCCGAGCGGGGACTACCGGGAGGGCGCGGGGGCTGCGGCGTCCGGCTTCTCGGCGGCCGGCGCGAACTTCTCGACGGGAACCGGGCTGGTGGCCTGACTCAGGGTCAGATTGGCGTCCTTGCCGGTCTCCACGTTCACCTTCTCGTCCCAGACCGTGGTGCCGTCGACCACCGCCACGACGCGATAGCGCCCGGCTGGCAGGTCGCGGAACTCGTAGGCGTCGCCCAGCCGGAACGCACGCTGCCGCTTGACGTCCTGGGTGACCGGCTCGTCGCCGACGAGGGACATGGTCCCGCTCACCATTTGCCGCTGGGGCGTGACGCCGGGCCATTCGGTCTTGCCCACGAGCCGGCCGACGGTGGACGGATCGACTGTCGGCTTCGACTGGTCCTTCTGGGACGCGTCGCTGGCCACCACCGGCGCCGGCAGGACGCCGACACGGGAGAGCCACCGGTACGCCTCCTGGTACTCGGTGGAGGAGCCGTCGGCCCGGGCCAGCACCCATCGGAACTGGACGATCGCCTCGGGGCGCTTGTCGACGAAGGAGTACGCGGTGCCGAGGCCGAAGTGCGGGCCGACCGCGCTGGAATCGAGATCGACTGCCTGGCGGTACTTTTCGATGGCGTTGGGATAGTCGCTCTTGGCCAGGAAGGCGTCGCCTTCGGCCTTGAGCCGGTCGACCGGCGAGAGATCGTGCGAGACGGATGGAGCGGAGACGGGCGCCTGCTGGCAGGCGGCTCCCAGGACGAGCGCCGCCGCCAGCAGGACGATCCGTCGCACGACTAGTTCTCTCGGTAGCCGGAGATGCGGGTGTTGTAGAGGCCGCGGAGGGCGAGGTCGATACCCTCCTTGCCGTAGCGCACCTTCATGGTGTCGGACTGGTTCAGGAACTCGAAGTAGCCACCGGCCTCCAGCCCATACGTCTCGTTGGCGATGAGCGCGCCGCGGATCTCGGTGTTGCTGTTCGCTCGGAAGCCCACGCCCACGTTCCGCCCGGTCACGATCACGATGCCGTTCCAGGTGAACTGGCTCGACTGGAAGAACGAGAGGTCCGCTTCCTCGATGACCAGGATCCCGTAGCCGGTGATGTTCTGGCTCCCGCTCACCGCGAGGCCGATGAAGTTCGAGCTGGGATCGAAGTCGCCCTTGACGTACAGCAGGGCCGGCGAGGTCGCCGTCCCGAGGTTCACGGTCTGGTTGATCTGGTCGGCGCCGCCGCAGTTGTTGGTCACCGTGACCTGGTTGGCGGTCGAGGTGGACACCATCCGGAGCCCTTCGGGCTTGCTGGAGCTGCCGCTCGAATACTGGCAGGCCTGGGTGCTGTTGAGCACCTGGGTCTGCGGGTTGGCGGCCAGGTTGGTCACGAAATTCTGGATGATGGTGGGGGTCAGGTTGGTATCCGCGGCGATCGAGCGCCGGCCGGTGCCCGACGCATCGCCGCTGCCGTCGTTGACGTCCTTGCCCTGCACGTAGCCGCGCTTGGCCGAGGTGTCGAAGCCGGCCTCCGCGTTGCTTTCGAAGCTCAGCCCGGTGCTGGTCTCGGTGCCGGTGTAGGTCGCGATGCCGAGCTTGACCGCGGTGGCCCCGGTGGGGGTGGTGGTGTCCGCGATCTTCCAGTCCCGCCCGTCGATGCTGTAACAGCCACTGCACGGCGGAGGATCGGTGTAGGTGTCGGTTTGCACGCCGGGCAGGCTGACCGCGGCGTTGATGTTCAGGTTACCGCGCTGCACGACCGCGGTGATGGTCCGGCTCGCGCCGCCGTATGCCCCGGTGGCGGTCAGGATCACGACTCCGTTGAGATCGGTGGTGGTGCTGGTGTCCCGGGTGAGGGCGGTTCCGATGAGCTGTTGATCGCCCGCGTTGGTGTTGATGTCGTTGCGGAGGGTCACCGTGAAGGTGCCCGCGGTGGACGTGAGGCCCGGCAGGGTTCCGGTGGTGGTCAAGACCCGGCAGGAGTTGCCGGTGCCGCAGGTCCCGCCGCTGGTCATGGTTCCGCCCAGGAGCGTGGCACCGTTCAGATCCTGATTGCCGATCTGGGTGCTCATGGCCCACTCGAGACCGGACTCGGCGAGCTGGCGGGCCCGTGCCCCGTCGGACAGGTTCTTCGAGATCTGGGGCTCGACCGCCCCCAGCGACATGAAGGTGATCGTCATGAGAGTCAGGACCATCAGCAGGATCATCGCGAGCGGCAGGGCGATACCCCTCTCGCTGCGGATCCAGGTAAAGATTCGGTTCATGCCAGCCTCCCGCTCGTAGACTTTACTCAACGATTCCGCAACCGGATGCGATCCGACATCGTCACGTACGCGCCCTGGGTGGCGGTCTGCGCCGTCACGGTGACCCCGATGATGCGGATGTCGGTGGGCGCGGACGTCACGGTCCCGTCCGCCGCCATGTACGTGAACGCCAGCGAGGTGATGCCGGAGGCGATGGTCTGCGCCGAGGCATCCACTCCGATCTCCTGGCGAGTGAGGGCGCCGCTCGAGAACGAGTAGATGATGCGCTCGCCCCGGCAGGTGGTACCGGTCGCGCACAGGACCGGGTCGTTGACCTTGCCGGAGGCAGCGCTGACCCCGTCGCCGTTCCAGTCGTACTGCAAGGTGAGCGAGGTCGAGCTCGGAGCGCTCGCGATTGCGTCGAAGTTGTACGAGTAGCAGACGAGGGTCGCGCACGCACCGGTGGTGATCGGGATCGGGGCCTGCGGATAGTACCCGGCCTCCCGGATCTCCTTCACCATGCGCTCGACCGCGACGCGGGCGGTCTGCTGCGCGTCCACCTGGGTGGTGCCGTACCAGAACGCCTTCTGGCCCGTGATCACAAGGCCGAGCAGGCTGGCCATCACCAGCCCGACGATGGCGCACACCACGAGCATCTCCGCCAGGGTATAGCCGCGCTCGTTGCCCATGAGTTCGCTCCGGCTCATCGATTGGCCAGGAAGATCGAAAGGGTGACCACCCGCTCGGTGCTGAGCACGCCGCGGCCGGTGACCGGCCGGTAGAAGACGCTCACGTCGACGCGCGCGCCGGCGGTACCGCCGGGGTTGCTGGTGATGGTCGTGGTGCGGCGGTAGGTCGAGGGGGCCCCGCTGACGGAGCCGTACGCCTCGGTCGCCGGGAGATTCGTGGTGTTCAGGTCCGCCAGGTTGGGCGTCCGCACGGCCAGCTCCTTCGCCTGTTCGATCCGCTGCTCGGCCAGGAAGACCGCCGTGCTCTGCTGCCGACCGGCCTCGACGCCATCGACTCCGTAGCCGAAGCCGGCGCTGATCCCGATGAGGCCCAGGGTGATGACCGCACAAGCCACGAGGATCTCGGCCAGGGTGAACCCGCCCTGTCCCGAGACATTCTTCAGTCGGCGCAACGCGTGCATGAGGTTAGTCCTCCCCCAACTCGGCTGGCTAGAGAGCAAGACAGGTGCCAGCACGGATACGGCTGATGTGACGACTGGATCGGGGCAACTAACTGATTTCGCTATCCGACAATAGGACCCCGGGCGGGCCGTGAAGAGGCTGCAGAGCCGATCTATCTACAAGGTGTGACAGGCGACCTACAGGAAGCGTCAGCCGCGAGACGGGCTCGGGAGCGTCGGCAACTGGTTCAGGAGACGGAGCCTCCAGCCGTCGCCGGTCCTGGCAAGCACCGAGAGGCCTGCATAGTCCTGGCCCAGTGCGAGGAGCCGATCTGGGCCGAGGCCGAGCGCACGGCAGAGGATCGCGCGGAGGCTACCGCCGTGCGCGACGATGGCGATGGCCCGACCCGGATGACGGGCGACCATCGTCTCGAAGGCCGGCCACGCGCGGGCTTCGAGATCCGGCAAGCTCTCGCCCTCCGGGAACTGGAAGCGCCCCACGTCGCCCATCCACGCTTCGAACGCGACGGGATCCTGCGCGCGGATCTCCTCGGCGGTGAGCCCGTCCCAGCGTCCCATCGCGAACTCGCGGAGCGCCGGATCGGCGATCGGGGCCAGACCGTGCGGGGTCGCGATGATCTCGGCGGTGCGGCGAGTGCGAAGGAGATCGCTGCAGTAGATCGCATCGAGCGACACCGTAGCCAGCCGGCCCGCGAGCGCCACGACCTGGGCCTCTCCGAGGGCGGAGAGCGGCACGTCCAGGTGTCCGATGAAGCGGCGGGTCTCCGCGCCGACCACGCTGCCGTGTCGCACGAGATAGACGGTCGTCGCGCTCAGAGCCCACCCCGCCGGAGGGCGGCGGCTCCCGCCAGCAGCACGCCGAGCTCCGCGATCTCGACGACCGCGCCCAGGACGTCCCCGGTGACGCCGCCCAGGCGCCGCGACGCGCCCAGGGCCACGAGCAGCGCGCCACTCAGACCCGCGACGACCAGGAGGGGGCCCGCGGGGCCGAGCACCGCCCAGGCCAGCAGGAGACCCGCAATCGTCCAGAGTGGCCCCGCCCAGCGCGAGAGCCCGGCCACGAACGCGGCGCCCAGCCCCTGCCCCGGCGTGGCCGGACGCAGCCACGCCCCGACGAGCAGCGGCGCGGTGCGCCCGACGAGCGGGGCCAGCAGGAGGACCCGCGCGCGCGCCGGGCCCGCGAGCTCGCTCACGGCTGCGGCCGCGAGCAGGGCCGCGAAGACCAGGCCGAGGGCGCCGAACGCGCCGATACGGCTGTCGCGCATGATCGCGAGACGCCGCGCGGGTTCGGCCCCGGCGACCCCGTCCAGCAGATCGGCGAGCCCATCGAGATGGAGCCCACCGGTCACGGCCTTCCACGCCGCGACCAGCAGCACCGCGGCGACCAGCGAGGGAAAGAGGCGCTCGAGTCCATGGAGGAAGCCACCCAGCCCCGCTCCCAGCGCGAGCCCCACCACCGGGAACCACCAGGCGGCGCGCCCGAGCGCGGCCGGGCCCTGCGCCTCCCGGCCCGGCACAGGCAGGACGGTGAGAAAGCGCACCGCGAGGATCAGCGATCGCAACCGGGAGCCGCCGCGGCGGTCACGCCGCTCAGACAGGCAGGACGGGATTGCGGCGAGGCGGGAACTCGAGCTGCTTGGACTCCGCGTAGGCGAGGCGACGGATCAGCTCGTCGCGGAGCTCGGAGCCACCCACGATCCCATCGACGAGCATCTCGGAGGCGAGCTTGTAGATGTCGACGTCCTGCGCGTACTCATCGCGCTTCTTCTGCACGAATGCGGCGCGCTCCGCCTCGGGTAGCTCCATGATCTTGTTGTAGTAGACCGCGTTCACGGCCGGCTCGGGCCCCATGATCGCGACCTGTCCCTGCGGCAGGGACAGGGCCGCGTCCGGCTCGAAGGCGGGCCCGCACATCGCGTAGAGCCCGGCGCCGTAGCACTTGCGGACCACCACGCAGATCTTGGGCACGGTGGCCTGGGAGGTGGCGAACACCATCTTGGCCCCGTGACGGATGATGCCGGCGCGCTCGACCTTGGTCCCGACCATGAAGCCGGAGACGTCGGCCAGGTACACGAGCGGGATGTTGAAGGCGTTGCACAGGTTGATGAAGCGCGCCGCCTTGTCCGAGGAGTCGACCATCAGCACGCCGCCCTTGACCTTGGGCTGGTTGGCCACCAGTCCCACCGCGCGGCCGCCCAGGCGAGCGAACCCCACGATGATCTCGGCGGCGAACAGGCGCTTGATCTCGAAGAAGGAGCCCCCGTCCACCAGACGATCGATCACCTCGTACATGTCGAACCACTTGCGCTGATCGTACGGGACGATCTCCTCGATCGAGCGGCCCGGGTTCGACGGGACCGCCTCCACCGCGGCGGGCCGCTCCCGGTACGAGCCGGGCATGTACCCGAGGTAGCGACGGCAGAGGTCGATGGCCTCCTCGTCGGAGGCGGCGAGGACGTCGCCGCAGCCCGATACCGTGCAGTGCATCCGCGCGCCGCCCAGGTCCTCGAGCGTCGTCTTCTCGCCGATCGCCATCTCGACCATTCGCGGGGAGCCGACGAACAGACTGGCCTTGCCGTCCACCATGATCACGCAGTCGGTGAGGGCCGGCAGGTACGCGGAGCCTGCGGGCGACGGGCCAAACAGTATGCACACCTGGGGGACCACCCCGGAGAGCTGCACCTCGTTGTAGAAGATGCGTCCGGCGTGGAAGCGGCCGGGGAAGATCTTGATCTGCTCCGAGATGCGCCCGCCCGCCGCGTCCACCAGGTAGAGCAGCGGCACCTGCAGGCGCTGAGCCCGCTCCTGGATCCGGATGATCTTCTGGACCGTCTTCTCGCCCCACGAGCCGGCCTTGACGGTGTAGTCGTTGGCCATCACGCACACCGTCCGGCCCGCCACGGTCCCCACTCCGGTGACGACGCCGTCGGCGGGGGTGTCGGCTTCCTGATTGCGCGCGAAGAGGAAGTCCTCCTGGAACTCGGTCCCCGGATCGAGGAGCAGCTTCAGGCGGTCACGGACGAAGAGCTTCCCCTCTTCCTTGAGCTTGTCGCGATACTTGAGATGCCCCTGCTCGATCCGGCCGCGCTCTTGCCGATACCGCTGCTCGCTCATCGCGTCAGGGGTTCGGGTTGGCCCACAGGATGATGATCAGCACGCCGTTGCCGTAGGGCGGCCCCCCGAGCACCGCGGGCGCCCCGGGCGCGGCGAGGATGTTGGCGTTCATCTCCGGATGCTCCCCTCGCAATAGACGGACCTTCATCCGCACCGAGGTCCCCTGCATCTGGTCCGGGGTCACCTCGAGCCAGCGCTCGCCGGGCACCGCGAAGCGCTGCTGGGTGCCGAGCGGGCCGTCGACGCGCTGCCGGTCGAGGGTGGTGTAGTCGGTGTAGCGGAAGAGGGTCTGCAGTCGCGGGATGATCCTGCGGAGCCGCTCGTCGGGCTCGGGCTCCGGCGGCTTGGGCGCGCTGGCGGCGCCCTTGGAGGCGCTGGAGGCTTCCAGGATGCGCACGCCGAACCGGATGACCGGCTGGGCCTGGGCGACACCGGCCAGCATCAAGGTGAGGCCAACCGCGATGATCAGGGCCAGCATGGGCCCGAGGATGCTCTTGAGCCGCTTGCGGGCGTTATGCAGCCTGGACATCACGGTTCCGATGGGGCAGTTCAGCACCTCGGCGATCTCGCGGTACGAGAGGCCCTCGACGTCACTCAGCATGATAATCGTTCGCGCCTTGGGCGGCAAGGCATCGAGGGCGCTCTGGATGCGCTCGCGCTGCTCCCTGCGCGCCGCCTGCAGCTCCGGTCCCCCGCCCGGATCGGCTGTGGTCCGCGCCCACTCCTCCTCGCTGACGCGCTCGGGGCCGAAGGCGCGCGCCTGGGCCCCGCGCTGGCGATGTCGGTCGGTCGCGACATTGACCGTGATACGGAACAGCCAGGTGTAGAACGCCGACTGGCCGCGGAACGAGGGCAGCGAGTGAAACGCTCGTACGAACGCCTCCTGGGCCACGTCCCACGCCTCCTCGCGGTCGTGCAGGACCTGGTAGGCCAGGCGCCACACCCGCTGACGGTACTTCTCGACGAGCGGCTCGAAGGCCCCCGCGTCCCCAGCGATGCATTGCTGGATGAGCGCGCGCTCGTCGATCTCCGGCGGCTCGGGGGCGCCGGCGGTACCGGTCGAGCCGGGCGGCGTCGCGGGCCCCATCACTGCCGGGGCCGGCCGTGGCCCTCACGCCCCTTACCCGACAGCGAGTTGGACGTCAGGAGAGGGGCCCGCATTCACCGCCGGCGCGAGGAGGCGGGGAAGGCCGGAGACGGCCCCGCGGACCGGGCCAGAAGGGCGTCCACGCCCAGGAGGTAGCTGCCGGGCCCGAACCCGGATATCTGGCCGACCGCGGCGGCGGCCACCACCGAGCGGTGGCGGAACTCCTCCCGTGCGTGGATGTTGGAGAGGTGCACCTCGACCACCGGGACCTGCACCGAGGCCACCGCGTCCCGGAGCGCGATCGAGTAGTGCGTCAGCGCACCCGGGTTGAGCACGATACCCTGGAACCCTTCCCGCGCGGCCGACTGGATCCAGTCCACGAGCTCGCCCTCGTGATTGGACTGGCGGCAAACCGCGCGGACCCCGCGGCGCTGCGCGTGCGCCTGCACCGCCCGGTTCACCTCCGCCAGCGACACGCGCCCGTACACCGCGGGCTCTCGGGTGCCGAGGAGGTTGAGGTTGGGGCCGTGGAGGACGAGAATGGCCGATGCGGCCGGGGGACGGCGTGCCATTGGTGGGAGAGAATACACCGCGGCGGCGACAGCGCCAAATAGCGTCCGGCGCGCCGCACGCGCCTCAGACCGGGGCGTCGCGCGCGGGATCGGGCCGCTGGTGGCCAGGCAACCCGGAGCACACGACCGCGTGGACGCGGCGGGTGAGCTCGCGGGCCGCCTCCTTGACGTCACCGGCGGACGGAGGCGTGATCACCGGATGGTAGACGATCGTGAGTCGTCCCGGCCTCGGCAGCCGCCGGGTTGGAGGCCAGCACTCGTGCCCGCCGACGATGGTCACCGGCATCACCGGGACGCCCAGCGAGCAGGCCAGACGGAACGCCCCCGCGCGGAAGCGCTGCACGCGGCCGTCGGGGCTGCGCCCCGCCTCGGGGAAGATCATCACCGCCTCTCCTGCGCCCAGGAGCCGGACCGCGGTCCGAGTGGCCCCCGCGTCGGCGGCGTCGATGTCGACCGGAAAGGCGCGCAGCCGGCGGATCAGCCACGACAGCCCGGGCACGCGGAACAGCGCGCTCCAGGCCATGTAGTGGACGGGCCGGCGCACCGGGATGGTGGCGAGCACCGGATCGGCGTAGGTCACGTGGTTGGGAACGATCAGGAGCGGCCCGCTCCGGGGAATGTGCTCGATGCCCTCGAAGCGGATGCGGAAGTAGAGCCGCGCGCCGAACCACACCATCGGCCGGAACACGTCGACCACGGGCGTGCGCACGCGCCGATAGTGCCACGCGGGGCCTGAGCACGCCAATGGCCCCCGCCGCGGCCGCGGTGATCGCCCACCGGGGCGCGTCCGTCGACGCCCCGGAGCACACCATCGCCGCGTTCGAGCTGGCCCTGGCTCAGGGCGCGGACGGCCTGGCGGTGGAGGTGCACCTGTCGGCCGACCAGCACCCGGTGGTGTTCCACGACTTCACCGTCGAGCGGACCACCGACGGCGCCGGCGTCGTGGCCGACCTCCGCGTCCGCGACCTCAAGCGCCTCGACGCGGGCGGCTGGCGAGGCCCCGGCTTCGCGGGGCAACGGATCCAGACCCTCCAGGAGGTGCTGGAGCGATTCCGCGACCGGACCCGGTTCTGGGTCGAGATCAAGGGCGGAGCCGCGGTCTACCCGGGTCTGGAAGAGCGCGTGGTCTCCACGATCGAGATCTACGACGTGGTCGACCGCGTCGTGGTGCAGTCGTTCGATCGCGCGGTCCTGGAGGCGGTGCGAGCGCGGCAGCCCGACCTGCGGGTGGGACTCCTGGTGGCGCAGGTGCCACTCGATCGGGCGGCGCTCGGCCCGGGAGGGCCGGAGGCGATCTGCCCGGCGGCGGAGGTGTGCTCCGAAGATCTGGTGAACAGGATCCGGGGCGCCGGCCGGGAGTGCTACGTGTGGACGGTCCACGAGCCGGCCCTCGTGGACCGGCTCGTGAAGTGGGACGTGAACGGGATCATCACCGACCGGCCGGGCACGGTTCGCGCCCGGCTCGGCCGGTAGGAATGCTCAGCGGCTACTCGTCCTCGGACTCGTCGGAATCGGCGGCGGCGGCCACCGCCTCCAGGCGCGGCATCATGCGCTCGAGCCGGTCCTGGCAGCGCACGCAGGTCGTGACCTCGGGCAGGGCGCGAAGGCGGGCGGGCGCGATCGGCTCGCTGCACTCCTCGCACATCCCGTAGTCTCCACCGCGCAGCCGCTCGAGCGCCTCGGCCAGCTTGTTGGCGCGCTCCACGAGCAGGCTCCGGGTGGCGAAGCTCATCTCCCGGTCCTCGTTGACTCGGATCACGTCCACCTCGTCGGCCAGCGGCGAGTCACCCCGGCCGCCACCGAGCTCTTCGAAGGTCATCACGCCACCCATGTGCCGGATCCGCTGCACGGTGTGGCTGAGCTCTCTCTCCAGGTGCTTCTTGATCTCGTCCATCGTCCCTGTTCTCCCTTCCTGGGCGCCGGATCGACTCGACCCGGCCCGCCCGGTTGGGCGCCCCAAGGTGCAAGGCCTATGCCTGGACGCCTCAGGACAGAGACGGCTCAAAAGGGTCAATATTCGTGGTGATCTACGATAGCCGGCCCTGGAACCGGGCAGATTGCCGAGCAGTCGCTGGGAAAATTCGGCACTACCTGTGTCAATTTCGGGTTGACAGAGCCGGGATCCCCTGTTTTGAGGGGGCGTCGGTCTGGGCATCCCGAGCTAGAAGGGCTGAACAGGAGCCCCGCGGGGCCGGCGGATGGCGGGCAGCATGGTGCGGGTCGGGCTTCCCGGGAAGGGAAGCCCGACCCACCCCTCTTGGGAGCTACGAGCGAACGGTCTGGGCCTTTTCAGGCTCCCAGATGCTGATATGGCGCGTTTCCGGCATGACGAACAAACAGATGATGAAACACACCGCCGGCACAACGATGGGATAGATCAGGGCGTTACCGATACTGCCGCTGGAGAGGTATGCAGCGGAGGTGATGAACGGCACCAGACCTCCGCCCCAGCCGTTGCCGATATGGTATGGCACCGAGACCGACGTGTAGCGAATCCGGCTGGGAAAGTACTCAGCCAGGAACGCCCCGACGGGGCCGTAGACCATGCCCACATAGGAGACCAGGATGAAGATGATGAAGATGGCCACCGGATAGTTCACGGCGCCGGGATTGGTGACCTGTCCGAGCCACGCGTAGAGAGGATAATACGTCACCGCTGCGAGGAACATTCCGGCCAGAATGACCGGCTTCCGGCCGATGAAGTCGGAGAGCCAGCCGAAGAGAATCAGCGTCGGCGTTGCGAGCAGGAGCGCCGCCCCGACGAGGTAACTGGACGTCAGCACGTCGAGCTTCTTCACCGTCTGCAGGAAATACAGGGCCCAGAACTGGCCGCTGTACCAAACGACGCCCTGACCGATCAACACCACGATGGCGACCAGGATGTACTTGATGTTGGCGCTAAGGAACGCTTCTCTCCACGGGTTGGTCACCATCCCACCCTTGGCCTTCATTTGCTGGAAGATCGGCGTCTCGCCCAGCTGCAGCCGAATGTAGATTGCCATCATCACCAGCAGGAACGAGATGAGGAACGGAACTCGCCAGCCCCAATCGTTGAAGGCTTCGTTTCCCAGGTAGGTACGAGTCCCGACGATCACAGCGAGCGACACCACGATCCCGAGCGTCGGGGACGTCTGCAGCCAGCCGGTATAGTAGCCCCGGCGCTCGTCCGAGACGTGCTCGGCAACATAGGTGATCGCGCCGCCGTACTCTCCACCCAGGCATAGCCCCTGGATCATTCTCAAGCCGAACAGGATGAAGGCCGCGGCAAGACCGATCGATGCGAAGGTCGGGATCAGACCGATGGCCGCGGTCGCCAGGCCCATGCCGGTCAGCGTCACGATGAAGGTGTACTTGCGACCCACTCGGTCGCCCAGCCATCCAAACAGGAACGCACCCAGGGGGCGGATCAGGAAGCCCGCGGTGAACAGCGCAATCGTGCTCAGTAGCGCCGCCACCGGGTGGGTCTTGTCGAAGAACTTCACCGACAGGATCGCAGCCAGGCTACCGAAGATGTAGAAGTCGTACCATTCGATGATGTTTCCCACCGCGGCAGCCACGACCACGCGTCGGAAGTCCTTCGGTACCTGGTCTTTACCGGCCATAACGTTCCCCCTTTGCTGAGGTTGGTCTATCGCGACCCTTGGTGCTCGTGCGCACAACTCCGAGCGGACCGGAGTCCGTCGCTCACTTCAGCTTACGGTTCCGCCACGCGCCCGACGGCAGCTTCGATGAAGGACCTGCGTCGACCAGGCATCGGGGCGGGTCACGCACGGGTCATGCCAGGGGGAGTGCGGAGTAACCTACTGATTTTACGGGACCTGGCTACGGATCAGACAACGGAAACCTGGCAATAAAGCCAAGATCCATTGGTAGAGATACCGTACCGTCAGGCCGGCAGTCGCCGCGGCCGCTACTCGTCCTCGCCGTACTTCTCCTTGATCGCGGCCACCACGCTCGGATCCGCCAGGGTCGTGGTATCCCCCAGCACCTTGCCCTCGGCGATGTCGCGGAGCAGGCGGCGCATGATCTTTCCCGAGCGGGTCTTGGGCAGGTCGGAGGTGAAGATGAGGTCGTCGGGCCGTGCGAGGGCTCCGATCTTCTTGGCCACGTGGGCCTTCAGCTCCTCGATCAGCTCCTTGCTGGGCTTGGTGCCGTCCTTGATGGTGACGAAGGCGGCGATCGCCTGGCCCTTGATCTCATGCGGGCGCCCGATGACGGCGGCCTCGGCCACGTGCGGGTTGTCGACCAGCGCCGACTCCACTTCCATCGTGGACACCCGGTGACCGGAGATGTTCATCACGTCATCCACGCGTCCCAGCAGCCAGAAGTAGCCTTCCTCGTCCACCTTGGCCCCGTCGCCGGTGAAGTAGATGCCGGGGAACTTGCTCCAGTACTGGGCCACGAACCGCTGTGGATCGCGGTAGATGCCGCGCAGCATCCCCGGCCACGGCTTCTTCAGCACCAGGTAGCCGGCCTTGGCCGGCTCGCCCTTGTCGTTGACCACCTCGGCCTCGACGCCGGGGAACGGCCGGGTGGCCGAGCCGGGCTTCAGGGTGGTGACGCCCGGCAGCGGCGTGATCATGATGTGGCCGGTCTCGGTCTGCCACCACGTGTCGACCACCGGGCAGCGGCCGCCGCCGATCACCTTCCAGTACCAGACCCAGGCCTCGGGATTGATGGGCTCTCCCACCGAGCCCAGCAGCCGCAGGCTCGAGAGATCGCAGCGCTTCGGGAACTCCTCCCCCCAGCGCATGAAGGTGCGGATGG
>Ga0310813_10000351_pt1 | contig 30245 bp, 26 predicted proteins | sample YN3metagenome_FD_203086 | JGI IMG/M metagenome (GOLD analysis project Ga0310813, IMG submission 203086) | Soil microbial communities from experimental microcosm in Duke University, North Carolina, United States - YN3 | ecosystem: Engineered > Artificial ecosystem > Soil microcosm > Unclassified...
CGCACGCGGCACACCTGTCGTTTTCTTGCTCCCCGCTCCGATAGGCCCGAACGGCAGCTTCGATCTCTTCGTCAACCGTCGCATCGACGATAGTCGCGTCGTCGACGACCCCGGTCGCCGCCGGTCCCTCGGGCCGGCCACCGAAAAAAATCGGATAGAGCACGTAACCCAGCGCGACGACCGCGAGCGCCGCTCCGATGACGAGAGGGATCATGCGACAGCGTACTCTGTGTGCGTGCCTCGCCGCGCGCCATGCGGCCACAGGACGATCAGTCCGCCCGCGGTCATCACGAGACCGCCAACCCACAGCCAGACGACGAGCGGATTGAAGGCAACCTGCAGCCTGGCGATGTCTGATCCCTCTTCGCGCCGAATGTCCGCGGGCGTCACATACGTGTCGAGGCCCGCGGAAGAGTGCACGCCGACTTCGACGCTGGGCGGAAAGAGCTGATTGCCCTGGATGTCGCGGTAGGTGCGACGTTCACTGGTGATCAACCCGACGCGCTTGCCGTCGCGGTAGGTGTCGAGCGCGAGGATCGCCACGACGTGATCGGGACGGTCGAATTGCGAAACCCCTTGGCTGACGAACCGCCAGACGTGCCCGTACGGATCAGTCGCCTGATACGATTCTCCTGTCTTCAGTCGGGCGTCGTACTCTCGTCTGAACGGCACGGCCGCGATTGCGACGAGCGATATCACGAAGCCGGCGTGCACGACGTACTCGCCGACCCGCCGCCGGTTCTGCGCCGTGCTCTCTGCCTCCGCGCCCGCCGTCGCCTGAAGATCGCGAAGACGCGTGCCGATGAGATACACGGTCATCCCCGTCGTCAAAAAAAAGAACGATGAGAACCACGTTCCGATCGGCGACGGTGCCAACGTGGTTTCATCGGTCATCGCGCCGCCGCGTGTGACGACAACCGCGAGGACGGCAAGCAGAAAGCTCGCGGCGAAGAAAACGACGTTCCATTTGCGCCGGTCGGGGAGCCGCGTCCGAGCGAAGATCGAATGGAGGGACGCCGTGACCGTGAGCCACGGAAAAACCGACCAGTCTTCCACCGCGTTCAGCGCCCAACCGGCGCCGCTCGTCGGCTTCAGGTACCCCGAGCGCATTCCGAGCACGATGGCACCCGTGAGAAAAACCCACGATACGACGGTCCATCGCCGCGCCACGTCAAACCAATTCGCGTCGAGTCGGCGCCCCAGCAATGCCGCGATCGCGAATGCAAACGACACCGCGGTGGCGACGTAGCCGATGTAGAGCATCGGCTGGTGCAACGCCATCGCGGGATTCTGAAGCAGCGGGTTCATACCGCGGCCGTCGAGCGGCGTGACTTCCGAGCGCGCGAACGGATTGGCCGCGAAGCAGGTCGTCGCCAGAAGGAACAGGAGAATGGCCGACAGCGTGCCCGTCGCCCAAGGAACGAGCTCGCGACTACGGCGCCCGCTCGCCGCGACCACGACCGTTCCGCACAGCGACAATATCGTCGCGCAAAACAGCATCGATCCCGATTGCCCGCTCCACAACGCGGTGAATGCGTAATGGCGGGGCGTGTTCTGACCGATGTTCGCCGCCACGTACTCCAACGAGAAGTCGCGCGCCAGGAGCGCCGTCCACAATCCGACCGACGCGAGCGCGGCCATGACAAATGTCGCATAGAGCGCGCGCGCACCACTCTCGACGAATTCCGCCCGCCGCAGCGCGCCGCCCGCGTACGAGATGGCGGCGGACCATGCCGCGAGGAACAGGGAGGCCCAAAGGGAAAGCTCGGCGATGAGGATCATCGCGGGTCACTTGGTGTGTTCCGACAACGCCGCCCCCGCCGCCATACCGAGTCCGTCCCATGTGAGATCCTTGATGCTGAAGACGCCGCCGGCGCGGCGATCGTGGAGCTCCTTGCCGATGCTCACGCCGGCCGTGAACGCGGCAGCGCCGGCGAGCGATGAGGATTTCGACATGCCGGTGGCGCGCAAGCCGCTGAACGAAGCACTCTGGACGAAGGCCGCGACAAAAAAGTGCTTCATCTTGTCGGCGGCAAACCAACGGTCACCGCCGGGGTGTTCGTCGCCGAAGTGAAGGGTGAACAACAAGGCAAGACCGCGCATCAGGCAACACTCCTCGCTCGTGGGCCGCTTCCAATTCCCAATCGCTCCAGCTCTCGGCCAATCAGAACCAGCGCGCGGTCGAGCAGACGCGGATGGTCCCCTTCGTGAATCCAACTGCTCGCACCGGACGGATGCGGCAGCGGGATCGCCATCGAACGGCCGCCGACATGCTGAACGTCGTGCGCCTCGCCGATCAGCCGGTCGAGCGGCTCATTCGGAAGGAAGCGCGTGATCGCCAGCCGTCCGACCGGTATCAAGAGTGTCGGGCGCACGATTCGCAACTCCGCGTCGAGCCAGACGGCGCACGCGTCCTGTTCGGCGGGCGACGGCACGCGATCGCCGCGGCCACTCGGGCTTGGGCCGGGATAGCAGCGCGTGACCGCCGCGATGTAGATCCGCGCGCGCGCCGTTTCTTCGTCGACCCCGGCCCTTTCGAGCCAGCGAAAGAGCGTTTTGCCCGCTCGACCAGCGAATGGTCTGCCCCCCGCGGCTTCGACTTTCCCCGGCGCTTGTCCGACGAGCATCGCCTTCGGCCGGCGCGCACGGGACAGGATCGGCGTCACACCCTCCGGATGACCGCACAGGCGACAATCCGCCAACGCCCTGCAGTGCGCGTCCAATCGCGACGACATTAGACTGGTGCCGCCGTGTATCGGGCCCAGCCGATCGCCGCGCGAACGGCGCGGTCCCACCCGTGCAGCAGCGCTCGCGCCGTGTCGCGATTCATTCGCGGCTCGAAGCGCGTGAATCGTCGGGTCGAAAGAAACTCGTTGGTGTCGCGCCAGACTCCCGCGCCGAGACCGGCGAGTCCGGCGGCGCCGAGCGCCGTCGTTTCCACCATGTCCGGCCGCTCCACCGGAACACCGAGGACGTCGGATTGGAATTGCATCAGCCAGTCGTTCATCGTCGCTCCGCCGTCGACGCGCAACCGCTCGAAGTGCGTTCCGCTCGCATCCGCCATCGATCCCAACACCTCCGCCGTTCCGTACGCCATCGCTTCGAGCGCGGCGCGCACGAGATGGGCACGACCCGTTCCGCGCGTGAGTCCCACGATCGTCCCGCGCGCGTTCGCCTCCCAATGCGGCGCGCCGAGTCCGGTCAGCGCGGGGACGAAATACACCCCGTCGGTGGACTCGATCGAGCGCGCCAGCGCCTCGGTCTCACCGGCGCTGTTGATGATGCCCAGCCCGTCGCGGAGCCATTGCACCGCGGCGCCGGCGATGAAAATCGACGCCTCGAGCGCGTAGACGGGCGCGCCGCTCGCATCGCACGCGATCGTTGTGAGAATGCCGGGCGCGCCGGCCGGCCGAGTACGTCCCGCGTTGAGAAGCAGAAAGGCACCCGTGCCATAGGTGTTCTTGCCGCTCCCGGGCTCGTAGCATCCTTGACCGAACAACGCTGCCTGCTGATCGCCGGCGACGCCGCGGATCGGCGCTTCGACGCCGAGCAAGTTGGCGCGCGCGACGCCGAAATCGCCGAGTGACGTGCGAACGTCCGGCAGCAGCTCGCGAGGAACGCTGAACATGTCGCAGAGCTCCGAGCTCCACGCTCGCTTGTCGATGTCGTACAACATCGTACGCGACGCGTTCGTGGGGTCCGTGGCGTGAACGGCGCCGCCGGTGAGTTGCCAGACGAGCCACGCGTCGATCGTGCCGGCGGCGAGCTCCCGGGGCGAGTAGCGCTGCAACAGGCGCTCGTGCTCGATGAGCCACTCCAGCTTGGTGGCCGAAAAGTACGGGTCGGGTACGAGACCGGTGAGCTTGGCGATCCGGTCAGCTTGCGGTGCGAGCCCAGCGCATCGCTCGGCGGTCCGACGATCCTGCCAGACGATTGCCCGGTGCACCGGCCGGCCGGATTCGCGCTCCCACACCACGATCGTCTCGCGCTGATTCGTGATGCCGATGACGTCCGGTCGCGCATCCGCGCTCGCGATTGCCTCCCGAGCCGCCTGCTTGACGCACTCGAGGATCTCCATCGCGTCGTGCTCGACCCGTCCAGCCTCGGGAAAATACTGCGGTATCTCGCGATAGCCGCGGCCCGCGACGCGGCCGTCTTCGCCGATCATCAGACACGTCGCGCCCGTAGTGCCTTCGTCGATCGCGAGGACGTGTCTCATAGTGTGAGATGTCTAAAGTCGTACGGCGCGCGGTGGACGCCGCGGTCGCTGACGATCGCCGTGATCAATTCGGCGGGGGTCACGTCGAACGCGGGGTTGAAGACGCGCGCTTCGTCGGGAGCCGTCTGCGTGCCGAAGCCGCGTCGGATTTCATCGGCCGACCGCTCCTCGATCGTGATGCGACCGCCATTGGGCGTCGACGGATCGAATGTGCTCCACGGCGCGGCGACGTAAAACGGAATTCCGTGATAGTAGGCCGCGACGGCGAGCGAGTACGTGCCGATCTTGTTCGCCACATCGCCGTTGGCGGCGATGCGATCCGCGCCGACGATGCACAGGTCGACGCGGCCAGAGCGCATCAGCGCGGCCGCCGCGCCGTCCACCAACACAGTGACCGGAACGCCGGCGCGTTCCAGCTCCCACGCCGTGAGCCGGCTTCCCTGAAGCAGCGGACGCGTCTCGTCGGCGTACACCTCGAGGCGCTTTCCCTGACTCTTTGCGGTGTAGATGGCCGCGAGGGCCGTCCCCATCCCCGCCGTGGCGAGCGCTCCGGTGTTGCAATGCGTGAGGATGCGGCTTCCCTGCTCGATCAGCGACGCCCCGTGCTCGCCGATGCGGCGGCACATCGCCTGATCCTCGGTGAGAATTCGCGACGCTTCGTCGCGCACGACCCGTCGCAAACCCGAAACGTTCGTCGCCGCGTCCGATCGTCGCACCACGCGATCGAGCGCCCACGCAAGATTGACCGCCGTCGGCCGCGTTCCTCGCAGCCGCTCGGCCGCGACTCGAAGTGCCTGCCGGGCCGTCGCGAGATCCTGCACGCCGTCCGAGAAGGCGAGCGAAAGCGCCATCGCGGCGGCCACACCGATCGCCGGGGCGCCGCGCACGGAAAGGGTCGCGATCGCGCTGCACACCTCGTCCACCGTTCGCAGCTCTCGGTATACCTCGCGAACGGGCAGGCAGCGCTGGTCGAGAATCCTCACCGAGGAACCGTCGGCTGACCACGCGACGCTCTGAATCGGTTGCATGCGCGAAACGTAGGAATCGCGGCTCGCGGGCGTAAGCGACGCCGTCAGTCCTCGGTGCGGACGCGTCGGCGGCGCTCGGGAAAATGGCGGTCGAGGAAGGCAATCAGCGCCCGCTCCTCCGGCGAATGCGCCTGGCCGCGGTTCGCCGCCGTTCGACGCCCTCGAGGGAGCGGAATCGTATCGTTGTCATCCAGGTACCGCGCGATGACGATCGGGTGGACGTACGACTTCCGGCAAATCGTGGGCGTATTCCCCAGCTCCGAGGAGACGAGCCGCATCGCCAGCGCGACGTTCCGCTTCGCCTCGCGCTCCGAGTGGGCGGGCCCGAGCTCCGCGAGCACGGTGGCGGCCCGCAGCGTACCGCCCCACGTGCGGAAGTCCTTTGCGCTATACCGCCCGATGCGCCGCTGCAGATATGCATTTACATCGCGCGCGGTCAGCGCACGCCAGTCGTCGCCGCGCCGATACGTGAATAGCCGCCGGCCGGGCGTGCGCGTCTGACGCCGGATCAGTCGGACGAGGTCGCGGTCGTGAATGATCTGCCGCTGCCGAATGCTGCCTTTGCCGCGATACTCGAGTCGCACGCTCTCGCCATTCAGGTCGATGTGCGCTTTTCTCAATGTGGTGATCCCGAACGTCCCGTTCTCTCGCACGTACCGTTCACCACCCACGCGGCAGAAGCTTTCGCTGATGATGCGGAGCACCGTGGCGGCCACCGTATCGGCGTCGAGCGTCGTCGCCTGCGCCGTCGGGCGGGCGTCGCGCTCGAGCGCGGCCCGCACCTTGGGAAGCTCTTTGGCCAGCTGTCGGACGCGGTAGTACTTGCGCAGCTCGCGTCGTTCAACTGCCCGCGCGTGGTAGCGATACTGCTTCCGCCCGCGGGCATCGAAGCCCCAGGCCTGGATCGCCGAGCGTGGCGAGGCCGCGATATGCACATCGCGCCAGGCCGGCGGTACGCGGAGAGCGTCGACGCGCGCGAGCGTCCGCGCGTCGCGGATTGGCCGGCCGTTGGGGCTCAGGTATCGAAAGCCGGTGCGCTTGGTGCCAAGTCGACGAATCCATGCGGGCATCGGTGGGGTGTCGGGCAAGAAAAAAGCCTGAACGGCGAGGGTCCCCAACCGCGAGGTTCCGCCGTTTCCCCCGCCGTTTCCCTTAGATTCCCGCCATGTCCTACGAAACCCTCTCCCTCCAAACCAACGACCGCGTCGCGACCATTACCGTCAATCGGCCCGACAAGCTGAACGCATTGAACGACCGCGTCATCGCCGAGTTGGGTGAAGCGATCGATCAGGTGGTTTCGGACAGCGCGGTCGGTGGCGTCATTCTCACCGGCGCGGGGCGAGCGTTCGTCGCCGGCGCGGACATCTCCGAGCTCGAGAAACACGGCCCCGTCTCGGCGAAGCAGCTCGCCAAGACCGGCCAGGAGGTGTTTGGTCGCTTCGAAGCTTCACCGAAGCCCGTGATCGCCGCCGTGAATGGATTCGCGCTGGGGGGCGGATGCGAACTGGCGATGGCATGTCACATCCGTATCGCGTCGGAGCTCGCCAAGTTCGGCCAGCCGGAGGTGAAGCTGGGATTGATCCCGGGCTACGGCGGAACGCAGCGGTTGCCGCGACTCGTCGGTCGGGGACGCGCGCTGCAGCTTCTTCTCACCGGCGAGATGATCGACGCGCAGGAAGCGTATCGTATCGGCCTGGTGAATCGTGTCGTTCAAGCGGCGGAGCTCTTGCCGGCGGCGAACGAGATGATGCGCACCATCCTCGCCAATGCGCCGCTCGCGATCGCGAGCGTGGTCGAAGTCGTAAATCGCGGCTACGACGCCACCCTCGAGGACGCGTTGACGCTGGAGGCGACTGCATTCGGCCTGCTCGCGGCGACCGATGACAAGCGCGTCGGAACTCGCGCGTTTCTCGAGAAGGCCTCCGCGCGCTTCACCGGCGCGTGAACGCCGCGGCCGCGCGGCTCGAGCGGCTCGCCGTTCACGATTTCCGAAATCTCGCGCATGTCGAGCTCCAAGCGCCCGCCGACGGCTTCGTGCTGATCGGCGAAAATGGCCAGGGCAAGACGAATCTCCTCGAGGCCATTCATTATTTTCACTTGCTTCGCTCGTCGCGCGGCGCACGCGATCAGGATGTCGTGCGCTTCGGCGCCGACGCGTTTCATCTGCGCGCGGCCGTGAAGACGGATCGAGACCACGAGATCTCCGTCGGATTCGAGCGCGCCGGCAAGCGCAAGCGCGTACGATTGGATGCCCGAATTCCGGACAAGTTGAGCGACGCGCTCGGCGCGTTGCCTTCCGTTCTCTTCTCGCCCGACGACGTTGCGCTGGTCACGGGAGCGCCGAGCGGACGTCGCCGATACCTCGACGTCATGTTGGCCCTGACGAGCCGACGATATCTGCACGCGCTTCAGCGGTACCGCGCGGCGCTGGCGCATCGCAACGCCGCGCTTCGCGATCCATCGCGTTCGGCCGCGACCGTCGCCATCTGGGAGCAGCCGCTGTCCGAATTCGGCGCGCAGCTGCTGGTCGAGCGGCGCCAATGGGTGGCGGGGATCGAGTCCTCATTCACCACACTCTCATCGACGATCGGCGAGACGGGCGATTCGCGGGTGCGCTACGCGAGCTCGGTGGCGATCGGCGACGATCCCGCGTCGGCGATCGCGCGCGCCCTCGAAGACAAGCGGCCGAGCGATCTGCGTCGCGGCGTGACCCAGGCCGGACCGCATCGCGACGATCTCGTGATGACGCTGGATGGACGCGACATTCGCGTATTCGGGTCGGCGGGCCAGCAACGCACCGCGGCGATAGTTTTGAGGATGCTCGAAGCGGCGACCTTCACCGAGCGCACGACCCGCGCTCCGATATTTCTGCTCGACGATCCCTTTGCCGAGCTCGACGTACGCCGCTCGACGAGAATTCTCGAGTGGCTGGCGCGTGACGGGCGCGGCCAAACGATCTTGGCAGTGCCTCGGGACACGGACATTCCAAGCGAGCTCACGCGTCTCGAGCGACTTCGCGTTGCCGGCGGCGCTATCGAGCGTTTTGGGGTATGACGGATCGGAAGCGCAGGCCGGAGGCGATCGGGAAGATCGTCGCCAACGTCATCGGCAAGAGCGGCGTCGCCGAACGTATCGAGCAGGCGGGGATCATTCCGGAGTGGCGCCAGCTCGTCGGTCCACAGATCGCGGCGGTGACTACGCCTCAGTCGATTTCGGCGAACGGGACGTTGTTCGTGCGCGTGACGACGAACGCCTGGGCGAACGAACTATCGATGCTCGAGCCGGAACTGCTGAAGTCCCTGAACCGCAAGCCGGGGCGGGCTCCGGTGAAGAAGATCCGGTGGATGTTGGGCCAGCCATAAGCCGTTGAACCACAAAAGCTTGAACCGATAGCGACCCGTTGCGTCTCGGTCGCCGAACGGTTAATTTCAACAGGATGATTGCGCCCCGATTTTCGGGATTTGTACGGGCTGCTTTTTAGGGGTAATTCATGGCGAAAGGGAACGGCAACGGCGGCTCGGGCGACAAGTACGACGCCGGGCAGATTCAAGTTCTCAAAGGCCTCGAGGCGGTACGCAAACGCCCGGGCATGTACATCGGATCGACGTCGGAGCGCGGCCTTCACCACCTCGTCTACGAGGTGGTCGACAACTCGATCGATGAAGCGCTCGTCGGGTTCGCCGACACCGTCCGCGTCACGATTCACCCCGACAACTCGATCACGGTCGAAGACAACGGCCGCGGCATTCCGGTCGACATCCACCCGACGGAGAAGATGCCGGGCGTCGAGCTCGCCCTGACCGTGCTGCACGCCGGCGGCAAGTTCGACAAGAACACGTACAAGGTTTCCGGCGGTCTCCACGGCGTCGGCGTGTCCGTCGTCAACGCGCTCTCCGAGAAGCTCAAGGTGTGGGTGAAGCGCGACGGCGTCGAGTACTACATGGACTTCGAGCGTGGCGACACCACGACGAAGCTCAAGAGACTCGGCCAGATCCCGAAGAAGGAGACGGGCACCAAGACCTGGTTCAAGCCCGACGCCAAGATCTTCACGGATCTCATCTATCGGTACGACACGCTGGCGATGCGCCTCCGCGAGCTCTCGTTCCTCAACAAGGGCGTGATGATCACGCTCACCGACGAGCGCGAAGGCCAAGAGAAGTCCGACACCTTTCACGCGAAGGGCGGGCTCAAGGAGTTCGTGCAGCACCTCAACGCCAATCGAAAGTCGCTGCACAACGAGGTGATCTACACCGAGACGACGCGGGATGACGTCGGTATCGAGATCGCCATGCAGTACAACGACCAGTACAACGAGAACGTCTTTTCCTTCGTCAACAACATCAACACGCACGAAGGCGGCACGCATCTCACCGGCTTCAAAGCGGCGCTCACGCGCGTCATCAACAATTACGCGCAGAAGGGCAACTTCCTGAAAAAGGCCGACTTTAGCCTTTCGGGAGACGATGTCCGCGAAGGCCTCACCGCGGTGCTCTCGGTCAAGGTGCGCGAGCCGCAGTTCGAGGGGCAGACCAAGACCAAGCTCGGAAACTCCGAGGTCGAGTCGGCGGTGAAGACGCTCGTCAACGAGTGGCTCGCCTCCTACCTGGACGAGCATCCGCGCACCGCGAACATCGTCATCGAGAAGGCTGTCTCCGCGGCACGCGCTCGCGAAGCCGCGCGTAAGGCGCGCGATCTCACCCGTCGCAAGTCGGCGCTCGACGTCGGCAATCTGCCGGGCAAGCTCGCCGATTGCTCGCTGACCGATCCCGCGATGTGCGAGCTCTACCTCGTCGAGGGCGACTCGGCCGGCGGCTCGGCCAAGCAGGGCCGCAAGCGCGAGTTCCAAGCGATTTTGCCGCTGCGCGGCAAGATCATCAACGTCGAGAAGGCGCGCATCGACAAGGTCCTCTCGAATGAAGAGATCCGGACGATCATCACCGCGATCGGCAGCGGCATCAAGGAGGAGTTCGAGCTGGGCAAGGCGCGCTATCACAAGGTCATCATCATGACCGACGCCGACGTCGACGGCGCGCACATTCGCACACTCTTGCTCACCTTCTTCTTCCGGCAGATGCCGGAGCTGATCGAAGCCGGCTACGTGTACATCGCCCAGCCGCCGCTGTACCGCGTGGCCAAGGGTCGTGAGGAGTACTACGCCTACGACGAGTCCGAGCGCGAAGAGATCGCGACGCGACTCAGCAACGGCGACGGCCGCGGATCGCTCAACATCCAGCGCTACAAGGGTCTGGGCGAGATGAACCCCGAGCAGCTCTGGAATACGACGATGGATCCGGAGCGTCGCACGCTGCTCAAGGTCGCCATCGAGGAGGCGGTGCTCGCCGATCAGATCTTCCAGACGCTGATGGGCGATGAAGTCGAGCCGCGCCGCATCTTTATCGAGCAGAACGCACAGTTCGTGAAGAACCTCGACATCTAGACCCGAAGGGTTCACGCTCCAGCAACAAACGGGGCGACACTCGGTGTCGCCCCGTTGTGCGAATAAGACCTCGTCTATGCAAAGTGAGACGCGTGCGATTGCATGCGTCTCACTTTGTTTACCGCATCGAGCGTATCAGTTCACGAACGGCCGGCCGGCCTGACTGAAGTTCACCGTGCCCGTGCTGCAGCCCACGCCTTGAATCCAGACGTTCTGCACGCCGAGTTGCTGATCGTCGAGATCGTGATCGGCGACGATCATGTTCGCCCTGAACGTTTCATCGTTACCGTCACCGGCAAGATAGAAATCCGCTTTGAACACGACGGTGTGCTCGTCCGTGAACGCGGTTCGTCCGTTTTCGGTGGCAGTGCACTTGAAACCGGTCGACGCGAGCAGCTGCTCGGTGTCCCAGCGTACGCCCTGTCCGGTTTGACAGCCCTTGAAGTTCAACTGGTCGACGGTGTTGACGCAGGAGAAGCCGCCGTTGCCATGGCCGACGGTCTCTTGAGACGTCGCGGTCGACGGGTCGTAGGAGCCGCCGCCTGTCAGACTCACGATGCCCGGGCCAAAGCCGGTGATACCGCCGCTCTGGAAAGCGAAGCCGACCATAGCGCCCGCGCGATCAGCGGAAGCCTTCAGCTTTTGCGTCGGATACGTCGTGCTCTCCGAATCGTAGCACGCCGCGAGCGCGATGGCCGCGGCGAGAAAAAGAGTTGATCGAACAACTTGCCGCATGTTTCCCTTCCCTCATGCATTGGTGATTTGACTGCGATCGTCGCCTGCCATCCGTTCCACATTGAGCGGACACGCGGGACCTATCCGCTCCTCGACGCAATAGTTCGCGCACGCATGGGACCTTGGTCCGACGCGCGGCGTGCGCCGGACGTTCGTCGGAAGAATGCTCCGTGCATTCCTCGCCGACGATGACTGTCGATCCGGGCTCGTTACGTTCTGTTGCTTCGTCACTGCCCTTGCTCGCGAAGTTTGCGATCGGACTGGTCGTCATCGTCATCATCCCCAAGCTGTCGCAGAGGGTTCGGCTGCCGTCGGTCGTCGGCCTCCTGCTGGCCGGCGTGGTGTTCGGGCCGCACGGACTGGCGGTGATCGGAACGACCCGCCCGGTCGCCGACTTCCTGGGCGAGATCGGCAAGCTGATGCTGATGTTCATGGCGGGCATGGAGATCGACCTCGACACGTTCAGGCGCGTCCGCAATCGATCGATCACCTTCGGGATCGTGACGACGTCCTTGCCGCTCATCCTGGGGACGGGAGTTGGGTTCGCGTTCGGTTACGGCGCGCTGGCCGCCATCGTGATCGGCTCGCTGCTCGCGTCGCACACGCTGCTCGCGTCCGGCATTGTCGCGAAATTGGAGCTGACCAAGCTCGAGCCGATCAACGTGACGTACGGCGCGACGATGTTCTCGGACACGTCGTCGCTGATCGTTTTCGCGATCTGCGCGTCGACCTTTCAACGCGGTTTCTCGATCGGGTCGCTGGCGATTCTGCTGCTCGAGATCGCGCTCTTCATTCCGCTCGTCCTCGTCGGCCTGAGTCGCGTCGCCGGGGCGCTGCTCGGGAGATTCGAACGCGACCAGAGCGCGTATTTCGCGGTGATGCTCGCCATCCTGGCCGTCGCGGCGACGCTGGCGCAGGTCATACAGCTTCCCGGCATCGTCGGCGCGTTTCTCTCCGGACTCGCGCTCAACGCGGCCGTCCGCGAGAAGGCGGCAAAGACGGAGCTGGAGTTCATCGGCAACTCGCTCTTCATCCCGATCTTCTTCATCACGACTGGATTCCTGATCGACCCTCGCGCGCTCCTGCACAGCATCACCAGCGATGCCGCGCTCGTCGCATCGATCATCGGGGCGCTCGTCGTCGGCAAGTACATCGCCGCGGAGCTCACCGGTCGCGCGTTCGGCTATTCGCGCGACGCCCGGCTCACTGTGTGGTCGCTGACCTTGCCACAGGTCGCCGCCACGCTCGCGGCGACGCTCGTCGCGTACGACACATTCGATCCATCACATCGTCGCCTGCTCGACGAACGGATGCTCAACGTCGTGCTCGTGCTCATGCTGGCGACGTCGATTCTCGGCCCGGTCCTGACCGAGCGCTTCGCGCCGCGATTGCGCGAGGAAGAAGCCGCGCCCGTCGAACGAGGTGAGGGAATGAGGTCAGCGGCGTGACCACCGGCTCGCGCCGTGCTTATCCTTCGGCATGTCCGCGGAATCGAACGCAACGACCCAACCGCCGTACGAGCTCCTCGGGGGCGATGCCGGGATCAGGCGGCTGGTCGATCGTTTCTACGATTTGATGGACAGCGCGCCGGAAGCGGCGACGATTCGCACCCTGCACGCGGCGAGCCTCAAGGCGTCACGCGACAAGCTCTATCTGTATTTGAGCTATTGGACGGGCGGGCCGCCGACGTACATCGAGCAGCGAGGACATCCGCGGCTTCGCGCGCGACACCTGCCGTTCACGATCAGCTCGCGCGAGCGCGACGAGTGGTTGTGGTGCATGGACCGCGCGCTCGGCGAGCACCCGATGCCGGATCCGCTGCGCGAGCAGCTGCGCGAGCGCCTGCATGCGCTCGCCGATCACATGCGCAATCGCCCCGACGAGTAGCCGCTCACGACACGCCGCTCGGCTCGTCACGGTCCTATGTCCACTGTCTGCATAGCCTGACGGCGAGCGAGTCTGATAACGGTTCTCAACCGCTATCAGACATGCTGGTTCATCTACTGCTCGCCCTGCAACTGCAGGCCAATCCGTCATTCCAACCCCGGCTCGCCGGGGTGCCTTCAACCTCAAACGCGTACACCGACGCCGCCGGATACGCGGTCCTGAAGTTCCTGTCGACATGGCGCACCGCTTGGTTGCAAAGCGTCGAATATCAGGGCTACGGGCACAACGAGATTCGGTTGCGCGACGATCATTGCCATTGGGACGGCAGCTACAGTCCCAGCGGCAACCGCGGGTACTACCGGCCGCCGAGCGTGATCCACAACTCGAGTCGTCGCTCGATGTGCCCGAACTGGTTCCCGGCGGACGAGCCGTCGCCGGGCGATGAACGGGTGACACGCGATGTCCAGCTCACATCGTCGTGGCGCGATCGCGTTCGCGATGCGCGCGCCGCCTTGCTCGACTCGCTGGAGACGCTCGACCGGTTGCACCCCGGTGACGCCTGGATCATCGGTGAGCGCGTGCGTTTCCTCGTGGACCAGAGCGAGTTCGACAAGGCCGTCAAGATCGCCCGGACCTGCAGCGCCGACCGCGCGTGGTGCGAACAACTCAAGGGCTTCGCGCTCGACGCCGCCGGCGACTACGCGCGCGCCGATTCGGCGTTCGACGCCGCCACGGCCGCGATGACGCCGGAGCGCCGCTGCGAATGGACGAGCGCCAAGCTGCTGCTCGATAACAAGGGGCGCGGGGTATACGACCACTTGACCTGCGACGAGCGCAACGCGGTCGACGCGAAGCTGTGGTGGCTCTCGACGCCGCTCTTCTCCGATTCCGTGAGCGACCGCCGCAGCTCGCATTTCGCCCGAAAAGTGCTCATTCAACTTCACTCGGCGCTGCCGTGGGACGAGCGGTACGATTGGCGCAACCGCTTCGGCGGCGAGGCGCTGTCGGAGATGCTCGTGCGCTACGGGTGGCCGGCGTTTTCGGCTTTTGGCGGCTCGTGGGAGGAGATGAGCCACGCCAGCTGGATGGGCTTCTACGACAGCACGCGCACGGCGACCGCCGAGTATCCGCAGGACCGCCTGCATCTGTTCCCGGACTGGCGCGCGATCGAGGATCCATTCCATGCGACCGCCGACGCGTGGCAGATCAACATGCCGGATCTCGAAGCCAAGGACGAACCCGCCGCGCAGTGGTGGCCGACCGAGCACTATGCTCGCGCCGCCGGATCGATTCGGCAGCTTCCCGATCAGACGGCAATGCTTCGACGGGACGGGCACATTCTGCTCGCCACGGCGTCGGAGTTACCATCGGCACGAATCGGTTTCCATGCCGATACGGCAAACACCGTTCTCATGCGCACGACAGGGCCGCGGGACATCGAGAAGGTGCCGCGCAACGCGTACAAGAACGAGAAAGCGATTGTCGTGACGGCGGCCATTCAGGCGAAGCCGGCCATCGTCGGCACGGAGATTCGGGCGGCGCGCGCCGGCGAGCTGTCGGCTCGCACGCGGTTCGCCGTCACGCCGCCGGCGACGCTGGCGTCGATGAAGACGGGAGAGACGGCGATCTCCGATCCCATTTTGATGACCGTCGGCGACGGTCCCCCGCCCGGACCAGAGACCGCGCTTCAGCACATGCTCGGCTCGACGCGCGTGCGCGGACCGAAGATGGGCGTGTATTGGGAGACGTACGGATGGACGGCCGGCGACTCGGTCGACGTCGCGATCGTCGTCACGCGCAAGGAGCAAATCAGCAAGCTCCGTCGTTTGGGCATGCTCATCCGCGTCGCGCACGACATCAACGGTTCGGTCGCCGTGCGATGGGGCGAGCCGCAGCCGGGGCACAGCTCGTGGACGATCCCCGGCGTCGTGCCGATCCAGGCGCGCAGCGTCTACGTCGACCTGTCGCGACTCGAGCCGGGACACTACGCCGTCACGGTGCTCGTCGGCAAACACGGCTCGACTCTCGTGCCGATCAGCGCGAGCCGCGACTTCGTCTTCGACGGCGTCTGAGCGCGGAAGCGCTCAGCGCCATCGGCGGTCGCGGGGACCAATGTACTCGGAGCGCGGGCGAATCAGCCGGTTCGCCTCGCGCTGCTCGAGGGCGTGGGCGATCCAACCGCTGACACGACTGATCGCGAACGTCGGCGTGAACAGCGGTACGTCGAGCCCCAATCCGTGCAACAGGAGCGCGGTGTAGAACTCCACGTTGGTTTGCAGGCGTCGCCCCGGCTTGTACTCCTCGAGAAGACGGAGCGCCGTCGCTTCGACATCGCGCGCCAGGCGATAGAGCCGCATGTCGCCGGCCCGTGTGTACAGGCGTTCGGCCGCCGCGGCGAGGACGTCGGCGCGGGGGTCGCGGACCTTGTACACGCGATGACCAAAGCCCATCAGCCGCGCGCCCGCCTCGATTTTTCCGCGGAGCACCTTCTCGGCGCGTGACGCGTCACCGATCTCGAATACCGTCTCGAGCGCCGGCCCAGGCGCGCCGCCGTGTAACGGGCCCTTGAGGGCGCCGACCGCGCCGACAACCGCCGCGACGAGGTCGGAGCCCGTCGACGTAATCACGCGGCAGGTGAAGGTCGACGCATTCAGGCCGTGGTCGACGACGGTGTTGAGATACGTCTCGAGACCGCGCACGCGCTCGGCATCGGGAGTCTCGCCGCTGAGCATGTACAGGTAGTTCGCGGCGTGCCCGAGGCCGGCGCGCGGCGCGATCGGTTCATCTCCGGAGCGAAGTCGATGAAAGGCGGCGACGATCGTCGGCGCAAGCGCAACAATGACCGTTGGTTCATGAGACACGAGCGAGACGGTGCCGAGCGCGATGCGCAGCGCGTCCATCGCGTCGAGCCGCGCGCGGGCACACTCGCGAAGGAGGGCAAGGGTCGCGGCGGGCAGGGCGCGGTGCGCTGCGAGCTCGGCACGGAAGGTATCGAGCTCGCGAGCGGACGGGCGCTCGCCGTGCCAGAGGAGCCAGGTCGTCTCTTCGAAGGTCGCGTTGGCGGCGAGCTCGCCGACCGGGTAGCCGGCGATGATCAGCTCTCCCGCCTCGCCGTCGACGTGGCTGAGGCGTGTCGCCGCGGCGACGACGTCCTCGAGGCCATTGGAGATCATGGTTTCTAATGTCATGGCGAAAAGCTAGAATTCAGTGCATGATTCCGTCAATGTTGATTCATCAGTCAATACAATGCCGGGCCGGCTCATCCCCGCCATCCCCGCCATGCGCGACTTGACCGCCGCGTGGGTCGGCGCCGACGACGCGGCGCGCACGTTGGGCATCACCCGCGCGACGCTCTACGCGTACGTGAGCCGCGGATTGATTCGCTCGGAACCGGGGGCGGGACCGGGCAGATCGCGCGCGCGGCGGTATTCGCGCGACGACGTCGAGCGCCTGCGGCGCCGCGCCGAGGAACGGCGCAACCCCGACAAGGTCGCGGTGCACGCGCTGCAATGGGGGATGCCGGTCCTCGAGTCGGCGATCACGCTCATCGCCGACGAGACGTTGTTCTACCGGGGCCACGACGCCGTGGCGCTGGCGCGCACCTCGTCCGTGGAAAAGGTCGCCTCGCTCGTCTGGGCCGGCCGATTGGACGAGGGCCGCCCCGACGCGGCGCCAATGACGGAGCGCGTGACATCGCCGAAGACAACGCCGTTCATCCTTCGAGCGCAGGCGACGCTCGCCCTCGCGTCAGCCTCGGATCACCAGGCGTTCGACCTGCGACGAGAGGCGGTGATCCGAACGGGTTGGCGCATTCTCGATCTCCTCGTGCAGACCGAGGCGCCGCGCACGAAAGGGCCAATCGATGTCGCCTTGGCCCGCGGTTGGGGCGTACGCGCCGGCGGCGACGACGTGATTCGCGCCGCCCTCATTCTTTGCGCCGATCACGAGCTCAACGTCTCGGCGTTCACGGCCCGCTGCGTGGCATCCGCCGGATCGAATCCGTATGCGGTCGTGACCGCCGGTCTCGCCGCGCTCGAGGGGACGAAGCACGGCGGCAGCACGGCCCGCGTCGAGACGACGCTCGCCGCGCTGCGCCGCGAACGCTCGCTGCGCGCCGCACTGGCCGAGCGACTACGTCAGGGCCAACGTATCGATGGGTTCGGGCATCCCCTGTATCGGCGCGGCGACCCGCGCGCCGCGGCGCTGCTCGCAACGTTGGAACGGCGCTATCCCAAGTCACCGGAGCTCCGCTATGCCCGCGACTTCGCTCGTGCCGCCATGGCGGTGACCAGTGAGCGGCCGAACATCGACTTCGCGCTGGGCGCCGCGTCGCGCGTACTCGGACTGCCCACGGGGTCGGGGCTAACGCTGTTCGCGATCGGCCGGACGATTGGTTGGATCGGCCACGCGATCGAACAGTACGCCGTGGACCAGATCATCCGGCCGCGCGCGAAGTACGTCGGCGTAGTTGCGTCGGCCACCGATCCAGCGCATCGTCAGTCGACCTAATCGAGAGATTCCATGCGCCGCTCGATCGTTCGTGCCGTTTTGCTCCTAACTCTGTGTGCGCCGGCGGTGATCGCCCAGAAGAAGATCAAGGAAGTGAAGCCCGGCGATGTCGAGCTCAAACGCCTCGAAGACGGTTGGGCCGCCGCACTGGTGCGACGCGACCGCGCCTACTTCGACAAGTACCTCGCACCGAAGTTCGTCTATACCGAAGACGACAAGCTGATGCGACGCGAGCAGGTTCTGCACGACATGACCTCAGGCCCCGACAGCGTCACCGCGGCGCGCAACGAAGGAATGGAAGTCCACCAATTCGGCGCGACCACGGCCGTCGTCACCGGCTGGTTGATCGTCGAAGGCCGCGGCAGCTCTACTCCATTCACGCACCGGTATCGGTTCACCGACACGTGGGTGAAACGGAAGGCAGGTTGGCAGATAGTTGCGGCGCAGGACTATCTGGTTCCGAAGTAGGGCACGCGTGGCTCTGCACTAATCGCGATTGCTTCAGCACGAGACAGTCGAGGTCTCAGGTCCCAGGTCCGAGGTCTCAGGTGGAACGGCGCCGCCGCTTCAACCTGAGACGTGAGACCTGAGACCTGAGACCTTCCATGCATACAATCGCAATTATTGCGGCTTGACTCCCGTATTCACCCACGAAACCAAGTCGTTAAAGTCCTTCATCACGTCGGCCACGTCTCGCTCGCAATGGCCGAACTCGTCCTTGTTGCGCTGCAAGAGGTTTCCACTCTCGCCCGCGGCGTCGACGAGAGACTTGTAGGCGCCTTCGTGACGGAACGGCACCAGCCGGTCGCGCTTCTTGTGGAAGGTGATCATCGGGATGCGGAGGTCGCCTGTCGGCTCGTAGTTGTTCGCAAGCCAGGCCAAGGCGTCCGGCGTTGCGGTGAAGCGTCCCACGACCCGGTTTGCCACGAGATAGGGATCGGCCCCGAGAACGCTGCTGTTGTAGATCGTGGTGTCGTTGTCGAACAGGAAATGGCCGTGCGTCCGGGCGAGGAGGTCGTTGACGCCGAGCGCGTGATAGACGAGCGCATTGACCAGCGACGTGACCCACTCCACACCATTGTTGCCCGCCAGCTGGACCTGGTCTGCAAAGGCAATGGGACCCACGAAGGTCGGGTTTGCACCGATGGCCGCGAGCGCCGCGTTTTGGATGGCGACGGGATCGACGGGCTGCGGCATCGACATCGCATCACCCGGCAGCGCGCCGGCATAGAAGACGTCGAAGAGCGCGCGTGTGTGTCCGACGTAGTCGGTCTGCAGCCTCGTCCCGCCCAAGACGCCGCACATCGCCAGCGCGCCGTTGTACTGTCCAGGATAGGTCTCGGCGAGCGCCTGCACGACCTGTGAGCCGAGTGAGTGACCGATCAGGAACGCGCGGTTCGGACGACCGACCTTCGAGGTGAAGATGCCGCGCAGCTGGTGCGTACGCTGAATGCCGTCTTTGATCGCGTAGCCGTTCTCGCCAAAGCTCGAGTACGCGATGGCAAACCCCGCCTGCCCCAGTGCATCGCGCAGCACGGCGGCGTTGTCCCAATCTTGCCCGGGAGCCGGCAACCCGACCGGCGCTTGGGGCGGGATGATGCCGTGCGCATAGAACACGGCGTCGCCGTTCCATCCGGCCGGAACATAGATGGCGTACTGCGCGCCATCGGCGGTCGTACCGGTGATTTCCTGTGACCACGTCGGCGACGCGGGGTTGACGTCGCGACGTGCCGACGACGATGCGCTCCGCGTCGGCGCGACTGGGGATTGGTCGGCGCAGGCGGCCAGCACGAACGCCAGCGAGGCGACCGAGAGTCTGAGTGGGTGGGAGCGGTGCATGGATCTTCTCTCCGTGCGAGTGGGTGACCGGCTGTCCATGTGGCGTTGTGCCGACTTGGACGCCGCGAAGATCGGGGTGCACCGACGCACGACCCATACGTTCGATGACGTAGTGAGCAGACATTGCTGCGTACGCGCTTACGTAGCGTGTCTCGTTCGACCAGCCACTTCGTGCTTCGCGTCGGTACCGCCGGCGGAGTCCGAGCGTTGGCGATCAAAGAACTATCAAATGGCCCGGTCAGTCGCTCTCGGCCGACGGCAATGACGGCAGGATGCCGCGTTCGACATAGATGGGGCGAACGAGTTGGCGGATGGACGGAAGTTTGAGCGCGAGCCACACGCCGCCCGCCACACAGACGAAACCTCCCCCCACGATCGTCGCCGGCGCGCCGATGCGATCGGCGACGACGCCCGCGAGCAGACTGCCGATCGGCGCGGTTCCGAGAAACGCCAACGTGTAGAACGCCATGACGCGCCCGCGCAAACGCTCTTCGGTGATCGTCTGCAGGATCGTATTGGTCGACGCCATCTCGACCATGAAGCCCGCGCCGGCGAAAGGCAGCACGAGCAACGCCAACCATAGCGCACGCGAAGCGCCGAACACGACGAGCGCAACGCCGAAGGCAAGCGTCGCCATCACCATGACGCGTCCGAGGCCCAGCACCGATCGGCGCGACGCGAGATAGAGCGCGCCGACCACCGCGCCCGCTCCCGAGGCGGTCATGAGGAAGCCGAGCGTGTGGGGGCCGCCATGAAAGACCGTCGACGCCATCGCCGGCATGAGCACGGTGTACGGCATCCCCATCGAGCTCACGAGCGCGAGCAGCAGCAGCACGGTCCGCACCGGCGCGAATCCGGAAACGTAGCGGTACCCGTCGCGCAGGTCGTCGAACAGGCTTGCCTCGACCAGGCGTGTTTCCTTCGGTCGTAGACGCATCGCGAGGAGCGACGCGATGACGGCGAGATACGAGATCGCGTCGATCGTGAAGCACCACGCTTCGCCGAACCCGGCGATGATGACGCCGCCGATCGATGGCCCGATGATCCGACTGCCGTTCACCATCGTCGAGTTGAGCGCGATCGCGTTCGGCAGATCGGCGCGGTCCTCGATCATCTCGACGACGAACGCTTGGCGAGCCGGCGTGTCGAAGGCGTTGATGATTCCCTGAACGATCTGCAGAAACAGAATCCAGCCGACGGTGATCGTCCCGGTGAACGCGAGCGCCGCGAGCGCGGCCGACTGCGCGGCCGACAGCACCTGCGTCCAGACGAGCATTCGATGGCGGTTGACGCGATCGACGGCGACGCCGGCGAATGGCGCGAGGAGGGTCGTGGGGATCTGCCCGCAAAATCCAACGAGCCCGAGGAGCAACGCCGAGTTCGTCAGCCGGTACACGAGCCAACTCGTGGCGATGCGCGTGATCCAGGTGCCCATCAGCGACACACTCTGGCCGCTGAAGAACAATTTGTAGTTCCGGTGCCGGAGGGCGCGCGCGATCCCGAACCCGTCGCTTCCTGATTTCATCGTCCGTGGCGGTGGCAATATGAAGGCCGCATGGCGGGCGGATGTGACGCGCGCGCCGGTCGCAAAGTTTGGCCTCTACGACGCTTCCGCTGAGGCCGAGCCATGCCACTCGATCGTTCTCGCACGTCCGTCGCCGCCCTTGCCCTGGCGACGCTTGCTCCAGTCGCTCTGTCCGCGCAGCTGATCCAAATCAAAACCCTCCCGATCGCCGACGGTGACCAGTGGCGGATCTTCCCCTCGGCCAACGCGCCGATGGCGGATCTGTCGATCGCCCTCGCCGATTCCCTGCTCGATCCGTTCGTGAACCCGGCGAAGGGGGCCCGACTCCCCGATCGCGGTTTGTTCTTCGGATCGCCCACCTTTTACAGCGTCTCGCAGAACGCGGGCGGTGGCCGCACCCTACCGCTCGGCGGGGTGTTCCGATTCGGCTCGATGTTCGGGGGATTCGCGCTCGCGCTCCAGGAGCTCGACACGATCCGTGGGAACGGGCAGGTGTTCTTCCCGCCCGTCGCCACCCCGGTGGCAACGGACCCTGCTTTTCCCGCAACCACGACGACGGTGACGCCGACCGCGCCCTCGCGCGAGAACCGCTTCGCTTTCGCGAGCCTCGGTCGCTCGTTCTCGGCCCGGGGCCTCGCGGTGGCCGGAAGCGTGTTGTGGTCCGGCCTGCGGAACATAGACGGCGTCGATTTGCTCTACACGGGAAGCCAGGCCGTGAACCAGCACGGTGGCGCGCTCGACGCTCGCCTCGGTCTCACGAAAGAGTGGTCGACGACGCGCGGCGCGCGGACCGCGGAGGCCATTCTGCTCCACAATCGCTTCGACATGACGCACGACGTGACCTGGGCCGACCAGGTGTTCGATCCGAACACGCGCGCCTTCCTCAGCCGCCCGCGCATCGATCACAATCTCGACAAGACTAACACGTGGGGGCTGCACCTCGCCTACTCGCAGCCGCTCGCCGACAGCGGTTGGCGCATCGGCGCGATCGCGACGACGAATCTGGCGTCGCATCCCAAGCTGCCGGATTACCAGATCGCGCAGGTCATGGTGATTCCGTGGGACCCGGGACACACCACGGCCTACGACCTGGGCCTCGGGGTCTCGAAGTCCCACGGGCCGACGACGCTCGGCGTCGAAGCCGTCTTCGAGCCGATCACAACGCACACATGGGGCGAGGCGCACGGTCCGATGCAAAGCGCCTCAGGGTCGGCGATTCCCGATGGCGGCATGACGACGGAGAACCAGTTCCGGTTCTCCAACGCCATTCTCCGCGCCGGCGCCGGCCACGACCTGCAGCTCTCCTCCGATCAGGCGATTCGGCTGCAGGCGGGTGTCGCGCTCCGTTCGATCAGTTATGGCCTGGATCAAACCGATCACGTCGCCGAGACTCGCCGGCACCAGGACGAGCACTGGGTGGAATGGACTCGCACGTGGGGCTTGAGCTTCCGCTTTAGCGATCTCGAAATGCGCTACGCCGGCCGTTCGGTGACCGGAACGGGGCGGCCGGGCATCACGCAGAATGGAGGCGTGGTCTTTGCGGCCGCCGATGCGCTCACGTCGAACTTCCTCGCCGCGCCGGCCGGACCGCTGACCCTGACCGACGTACGAGTGACGACGCACCAGTTCTCGATCTCCGTTCCGCTGCGCTGAGGGAGCCATGATGCGAATCCTCCTTCGATCAAAGCGCGCGGCATTCTCCGCGCTGTCGGCGGTGCTGTTCAGCGCCGCGTGCAGTGATGCTCCGTTCGTTCCCGTGGATTCGACGCCGGCGTTGGACGCGCGGCTCCGCCAGGCGATCGCGCCGTGGGGAGTCGTGCCGATTCTTCCCGTGAACGCGCCGGACCCGGCGCTCGCCTCGCTCGGGAAGATGCTTTTCTTCGACAAGGTGCTCAGCGGCAACCGGGACGTGTCGTGCGGAAGCTGTCACAGTCCGACCGCTCACACGGGCGATGATGCGTCGCTGGCCATCGGCACCGGCGCGACGATGAGCGGCGGCGTGCGGACGCTCGGCACCGGCCGCCAGTTCACACCGCGCAACGCGCCGTCGTTGTTCAGCGTCGGCCTCAGGCCATTTTACATGTTCTGGGACGGCCGAGTGAATGAAGAGCTCGGGCCCGGACGGTTCAACACGCCGCTTGGCTCCGCGCTGCCCTCCGGCGTGACGAGCCTGCTCGCCGCGCAAGCGATGATCCCGGTGACGAACCGCGTCGAGATGCGCGGCAACGCCGGCGATCTCGACGTGTTCGGCAACGTGAACGAGATCGCGCAGCCGGCGGACGCGCAGGTCGCGCAGATCTGGGCGGCGGTGATGCATCGTGTGCTCGCGATTCCGGCCTACGTGCAAATGTTCGCCGCCGCGTATCCGTCGATCACTCCGGATCGCCTCGGCTTCGAGCACGCGGCCAACGCGATCGCCGCCTTCGAGACGCAGACCTTCACGAAGACCAATTCCGCGTTCGACCGTTATCTGGCGCATGAGGACAATGCGTTATCGCTCGACGCGAAACGCGGAGCGTTACTCTTTTTTACTACCGCGCGTTGCTCGTCCTGTCACAACGGTCCGCTGCTCGGCGCCCAGAACTTCACGAGCGTCGCGGTGCCGCAGTTGGGACCGGGTACCGGCGTCGCCGCGCCTCTCGACGCCGGTCGGGGCGACGAAACGGTTTCCGGGCCGGCACGCTTTCCCAAGTTCTTCTTCCGCGTCGCGCCGCTGCGCAACGTCGAGCTCACCGCGCCGTATATGCACAACGGCGCCTATCCCACACTGGAAGCCGTCGTCCGCCACTACAACAACGTGGACTCGGCGGTGAAGTCGTACGACGTGAATCAATTGCCGGCGTCGCTTCGGTCGAGCTATCACGGCGACGCGGCAACGGTCTCGGCGTTGCTCACGTCGCTTGATCCGCGTCTGCAGCAACCGATCCGGCTGACCGCGGACGAACAACGACAGATCGTCGCCTTTCTCAAGTCGCTGACCGATCCGTCGGCCCGCGATTTGGTTGGCATCGCGCCGGCCGCGGTACCGAGCGGCCTGCCCGTTCCGTAGCAGGCCGCGACGCACGGTTCAGTGCGGCCCGGCCCCGAAAGTGCGAACGTCGAGGGTCGTGGCCGCTGAAACCGTCGTGTCGAGCGACTCCGCGCCGCGCGGGTCGGAGGAATCGAACGCGCCGAGAGAGCGCCTCCGTCTCAGTGACTGGGCGCGTATCATGCTGCCCGTCATTTTTGTCGTCGTGTTCGTGCTCGTGGCGTGGCGCCTCGGCTACTTCAAGCTGCGACACCCGCAGCATCTCGGCGCGGCTGCCGACCGCGTGCGTGATGTGCCATGGCTCGGTCCGATATTCGTCAGCGTCTATGCGGCGATGGGAGCCTTTGCCGCGCCGGTATCGCCGCTCGCTTACGGGGCAGGGGCCGTCTTCGGGCCGATTCGTGGAACGATTTTCGTCTGGCTCGCGTCGCTGATCGGCGCGGCGGCCGGTTACTGGATGGCGCGCGGGGCATGGGCCGGCACCGCACACCGACTGCTCGGGCGATATGCCGCGAAGCTGCATCGTCTCCGCGAGCAGAACACTTTTCTCATGACCTTCCGCGTGCAGTTGCTGCCGATCGTCCCGTTCGGCGTCTTCAACTACGCGGCGGGCACGAGTCGTCTTCCGTTCCTTCCCTTCATGCTCGGAACGGCGCTCGGCATCATCCCGGGCACGGTGGCCGCCGTGTACATCGGCGACCGGATCAGCGAAGGACTCGGCGCGCACGACACGCACGCGTTCGAGGTCGCGGGTGTGGTCGCGGCGCTACTCCTCCTCGTCTCGTTTCTTCCGACGCTGATCCAGAAGCTTCGCAAGCGTTAGCGGTCGGCGACGAGGCGCAGCGCCGTTCCCCAGGGATCGCGAACAACGTGGCCCTGCTCCGACCGCTCAACCGGGTGGCCGGCGTCGGAGATGCTGTGGGCCGCGGCGTCCGCGTCGGCGGTCGTGGGCACGACGACTTCCCAGTCGAGCAACCGTGCCTCGTCGTCGCTCGCCAGCGGCGCACCCGCCGCCCATGTGTTCGTGCCGAGATGGTGGTGATAACCGCCGGCCGAGAGGAACAGGGCGCCGGGGTAGCTCCAGACGATCTTGTCGAGCCCGAGCCCCGCATGGTAGAAACGCTCCGCCTCCTCGAGGTCGCGCACGTAGAGGTGGACGTGGCCGATCGTCGTGCCTGGTGGCGCGCCGGTCCAGCGTTCACCCTTGGCGGCGGCGATCAGGCTGTCGACGTCGAGCGGCTCCGTCGCCATGGCCAGCTGGCCGGCTGATTCGCGCCAAGCGCTGCGCGGGCGATCCGCGTAGACCTCGATGCCCAGACCGTCGGGGTCGGCGAGATACAAGGCCTCGCTGACAAAATGGTCCGACATCCCCGCGCGGACTCCGAGCTCGTTCAGGTGCGCGAGAAATCGGCCGAGCGCCGCGCGATCCGGGAGCAGGATCGCGAAATGATACAGGCCGATGTGACCGCGCCGGGCCACTGATCGCACCCCGGGCTTTTCGTGCAGCTCGACGAGCACGCGGTCATCGCCCTGCGCGCCCATCCGAGCGATGTGGTCGTCGCGGCTCAGCACGCGGAATCCAATCACAGTTTCGTAATAGGCGATCGAGCGATCGAGGTCGGCGACCTGGAGTCGAACGCGGCCGATATGGGCCGATTCGGGAAGGCGATAGTTCGGAGGTTTGATGCCGTATTCCATGGTGACTCCAGCGTGGCCGTCATCCTGAGGAAGCGAAGCGACCGAAGGATCTACTTTCTTTGACTGCCTGCCAGACGGGACGACAGATCCTTCGCTTCGCTCAGGATGACAACGTGGAATGGCTAACGCGACTTCGGCTGCTTCTCCAGCCAGGCGAGGATGATCGAGTCGGTATACGCGGCGCGCTCGAGAATGGGCAGGTGACCGGCGTCGGCGATCGAGTGAAACTCGGCATTGGGAATCGCGGCGCGCACGGACGCGTTGTTGGCGAAAGGCACCGTGTTGTCCTTTTCGCCCCAGATGAGCAAGACCGGCACGTTCGCGGCCGCAACCATGTGGTAGACCGAATCCATCGCCACACCGGTTCGCGACTCCAGGGTGGAGAGCAGCGCGCGCCCGAACCCACGGAACTGCATCTGCTCGCGGTAGCGGTTCGTCCAGTCGGGAAATCGGTCCGGGTGAACGAAGTCCGACATCTGACCGTCGGCCATCGTTGGAACGACGAACGTCTGCCAGGCCATCGGACCAACCGCGGGGATTCGGAAGCCCGACGGCGGGCCGCCACTCTTTCCCGCCACCGGGTCGACCAGAATCAACGAGCGTACCCGATCGGGATGCCGGCCGGCGAAGGTTCCCGTGACCCAACCACCCATCGAGACACCGGCGAGGTGAACGGGGCCGGCGATATGCAAACTGTCGAGCAGCTCCTTGACCTGACGGTCATACATCTCCGCGTCGTACGCGCCCTTGGGACGATCGGACCAACCGCGCCCGTACTCGTCATAGCGAAGTACGCGATAACCCTTGGCCGAGAGGGCCACGGCGGTGGAATCCCAGATGTAATAGGGCACGGAGAATCCGTGGACGAGGATCACCGTCGCGCCGCTATCCGGGCCGAGCATCTCGTAGTGCGTCACTCCGTCGGAGAGGCGGACGAACTTCCCCGGGGCGGCGCGTCTCGCGGCGTCATCCAGGGCATGCGTCTCCGGGTTGCGTCGCAGGTAGAACGCGTAGAACAGCACGCAGACCACGGCGAGCAGGGCGACGACGATCGACAGCGCGCGCTTCATTTGAGAACGCTCATGCGTTGGGTTCCCTCACTCCGGCTTCAGACCGCGCTCGACGAGCAGTGGTTCGACGATCGGATCGCGCCCGCGAAATTCCCGATATAACTCGGCGGCGTCCCTCGTCCCGCCGCGGGAGAGTATCATCTCGCGAAACTTCTGGCCATTCGCCCGGGTCAGGCCGCCGTTCTGCTTGAACCAGGCGAAGGCGTCGTGGTCCAGCACTTCGGCCCAGAGGTACGCGTAATAGCCGGCCTGGTAACCGCCGTCCCAGATGTGGGCAAAGTACGTCGTGCGGTAGCGCGGCGGGACTTCCGGCACATTGACGCGGTATCGCTCGAGTGCCGCGGACTCGAACGCGGCGAGGTCCGAGGGACGATCCCCGGGTGCCAACGTGTGGCAGGCCATGTCGAGCAGCGCGGCCTCGACGTATTCCGTCAGCGCGAAGCCCTGATTGAAGGTGCGTGTTCGCTTGATCTTGTCGACGAGCGCCGACGGCATCGGCGCGCCCGTCTCGTAGTGCTTGGCGTAGTTGGCGAGAATGACCGGCTCGAGCGCCCAATGCTCGTTGAACTGCGAGGGGAATTCGACGAAGTCGCGCGGCACGTTGGTTCCGGACAACATCGGGTACTGCACGTTCGACAACATGCCGTGGAGCGTGTGTCCGAACTCGTGAAAGAGCGTCGTGACGTCGTCGAACGTGAGTAGGGCGGGTTTCCCGGGCGCGGGCTTGGTGAAGTTCGCGACGTTGTAGATGACCGGCTTCGTGCCGAGAAGAGCCGACTGGTCGACGAAGCTGTCCATCCAGGCGCCGCCGCTCTTGTTGTCGCGCTTGAAGAGATCCGTGTAGAAGAGCGCGAGCGGCGTCCCGTCCGACTCCAAAACCTCGTAGACGCGGACATCGGCGTGATACACCGGAACGTCGCGTCGCTCGGCGAACGTGATGCCATAGAGCTGCGTCGCGGCAAAGAAAACGCCGTCCTTCAGCACGCGGTCCAGCTCGAAGTAGGGCTTGATCTGCTCTTCATCGAGATCGTAGTCGCGCTTGCGCACTCGCTCGGCGTAGTACTGCCAATCCCAGGGCTGGAGCGCAAACCCGCCACGCTCCTCGTCGATGAGGCGTTGCATCTTCGCCGCTTCACTGCGTGCCTTCTTCGCCGCGCTCGTGCCGATGTCGAGCAGCAGATTGACGGCCGCATCCGGGGTCTTCGCCATTTGGTCGTCGAGGGCGTACGCGGCGGCATTGGCGTAGCCGAGCAATTTCGCCTTCTCGGCGCGCAGCTCGACGAGACGCGCGACGAGGGCGCGCGTATCCGTCGCATCGCCACGATCGGCGCGGTGGATCGCCGCTTGGTACAGCCGCTCGCGAACGTCGCGACGGCGAAGCGACGCCTGTGCCGGTTGCTGGGTCGTGTTCTGGAGGAGTAGCACCCACTTGTCGTCGAGTTTTCGGTCCTTCGCCGCTTCCGCCGCGGCGGCGATGTCGGCGTCGTTCAGCCCATCGAGCTCGGCGCGGCTGTCGATGATGAGCGCACCCGCCTTCGTCGCGGCGAGCAGACGGTTTTGAAACTCGGTCGTGAGCGTCGACTCTTCCTGATTGAGTGCGCGGAGACGGGCCTTCTCCTCTTCCGGCAGCTGAGCGCCCGCGCGGATGAACTCGAGGTGATACCGCTCCACGAGGTGATGCTGCTCGGGCGATAGATCCAGCTGCGCGCGTCGTTCGTAGATGGCGCGCACGCGACGAAACAGCGTCTCGTTGAGGAGAATCGCGTCGCTGTGGGCCGCCAGCCTTGGCGCCTGCTCCGTCTGGATCTGTTGCAGCGTGTCGTTGGTGTTCGCCGACGTCACGGCGCCGAACGTCTTGAGCACCCGCGTCAGCAGCTCTCCCGACTGCTCGAGCGCGACGATCGTGTTGGCGAAGGTCGGGGCGTCCTCACGCCCGGCGATCGCGTCCACCTCGTGCAGTTGCCGGCGCATCCCTTCCTCGATGGCCGGCGCGAAATGCTCGTCGCGAATCCGATCGAGCGGCGGCGCGCCGAATGGAAGCTTGCTCCGTTCGGCGAAGGGATTGCCGACGAACGTCGTCGCTTCAGTCGGCGCCAACGAGGTCGTCATCGAGGGCGGTGTCCAGCCGTTTGCTGCACCCGGTCTCCCGGCTCAGAAGGCCTAAAGCTCAAGTCCCACGCTAACCACAAAGTTCTCGAGAAGGGAAAGAACAGGAGCGGCAGCAGCACACACAGGACGATCGCGAGTAGTTCGACCCGCCCCCACGACGGATTGGGCCAGGTAGCGATGACCCACGCGATTGGAATGCCGATCGCCAACAGCTCGCCGATCGCGAGGTTGAAGACGTAGGCGCCTATCCAGAAATCGGACGTCTCGCCGCGCTCCAACGCCAAGCTGCACCGCGGGCACCGCTCGGCGAGCCGGAACCAGGTCGCGCGGATGGCTCCAGCACCACATCGCGGACAGCGCAGGCGCAGTGCACGCCCGAACTTGGCCGCAGCCGACGAACGCGGAGGATCGATCGCCGAAGGCATGGCGCGGTTTCAGACCGGCCAGGACCCACCCTGTGCGAGCTCCAGCAAGCGTCGGCCGATCATCACGTGAACCGCGATGAGCGACGCGAAGACCAGCCCGAGCGAAATCCAGGTAACGACCGCCAACGCGGTGGTCATGCCGCCCGTGGCCGTATGGCGGCTCACGTAGGCGAGCAACGCAAACAACGCAACGAACGCCGCGCATGCGCCGAAAGCGCCGAGGCCGGCAAGACGAGCAATCTTCGGAGGCATTCTGTCTCGCAGTGTGTTAAACCGTGTCCGGAGTCTGACCCCAATTCGGTAAGACCTGATTTCCTATCGCGTTCCGCCAATTGGAGTCTGACCCCAATTCGCTTTGGTACGGGGTGAAAGGTCTCAGCACGGTCGAAGGCGTGCAACTCAGTCCGTCTCATAGAGCTCGACGCCCGAGATCGTCACGCGGTGCGAGACGAGTGGCAGGGGCGGCTCGGCTTCGTCGGCGATGACGATCGCCGCGCGGAGGGCCTGTCGGCCGATGCCGATGCCGGCGCGATCGTTGGCGAACACGGTCGCCATGGGTTCGCCCTCTTCGACCCAATCGCCCGGCCGGGCCGAAATCACGAATCCCACCGCGGGGTCGACGACGTCCTCCACGCGGGTGCGCCCCCCACCCATGTCGACAACAGCTCGCCCAATGGTTTTTGGCTCGACGCGCGCGACGAATCCGCGTCGCCGCGCCATGAAGATCTCGCACTCG
>Ga0310813_10000353_pt1 | contig 30005 bp, 29 predicted proteins | sample YN3metagenome_FD_203086 | JGI IMG/M metagenome (GOLD analysis project Ga0310813, IMG submission 203086) | Soil microbial communities from experimental microcosm in Duke University, North Carolina, United States - YN3 | ecosystem: Engineered > Artificial ecosystem > Soil microcosm > Unclassified...
GGACGACGTGAGCATCGGCTCGGCGGTAATCGACTATGATCCCGCAAAGACGTCGGTCGACGACATCGAGGAAGCGATCGCCGACGAGGGGTACACCGCGTTCGTCGCGGATTAGGCGACTCGGCGGCTCGGCGGCTCGGCGGCTCGGCGGCTCGGCGGCTCGGCGATGGCCTTCAGTCAGCAGCGAGCGCGGTCGCTGACGGTCGCGATTCCAAGCGTGCTTCGGCGGACGGTTCGAGGGGACTGATGATCCCCGTTTCGAGCCAGGCGTGCTCCCCTTTCATGACCTGCTGCGCCACCCGGTAAAGCGCGGCGTCGTACTTCCCATAGAATTCGTCGAATAACCTGTCGACGCGCTCGCGTGCCGCGCGGCAAAACAGGTCGGCGAGCGCCGTGGCGTCCCTGTTTCCGGATTTGGCGAGCGATGTCGCGCGCACGCAGGCCGCGGCCATCGCGAACAACTCGGCGCCGATGTCCACGGCGCGAAAGAGCACGAGCTGTCGCCGCTCGAGCTTGGGACCGAAGCGCACCATCGCGTGGAAGATCGCGCGTCCAAGCTTTCGCGTGTGTCGCTCGGCGTACCGCATGTGCCCCGCGAGCTCGCCGAAGTCGCCGAACGCACCCGGAACCTGACCGCGCCCGATCCAACGCCTCGAATACCAGGTGGGATAGAAGCGCATTACGCGGCCGAGCGCCGCCATTCTCTCAGACCGATTCGACTCTTTATCGACGAGCGCGAACGCCGTCTTGAAGTGGTGGTCCACGGCTTCGCGCGCGATGAACAGTCGCATGATCTCCGACGAGCCTTCGAAGATCAGATTGATGCGCGCGTCGCGCATGGCGCGCTCGATCGGGATCGGCCGTTCGCCGCGCGCGCGGAGTGAATCGGCAGTCTCGTAGCCACGTCCGCCGCGAATCTGCAGCGCGTCGTCGACGATATGCCAGCCGTGCTCCGTGTTGTACATCTTCGCGATCGCCGCCTCGAGGCGAATGTCGTAGTCGCCGCGTTCGGCCAGGGCGACGGTGAGCCCGGAGATCGCCTCCATCGCGAAGGTGTTCGCCGCCATCATCCCGACTTTCTTGGCGACCGCCTCATGCTTTCCGATGGGCGCGCCCCATTGAACTCTTTCCTGCGCCCAGGTGCGCGACGCGAGCAACAGCGCCTTGCTTCCGCCGGCGGCGCTCGCCGGCAGCGTAAGCCGTCCGGTGTTCAGGGTGATGAGCGCGATCTTGAGCCCCTTGCCCGTTCCCCAGATCACGTTCTCGCGCGGGATCTTCACGTTGGTGAAGCGAATCACGCCGTTCTCGATCGCCTTGAGACCCATGAAACGGCAGCGATGCACCACTTCCACGCCCGGCCACGACGCTTCGACGATGAACGCCGTGATCTGCTTGCGCGATTTTCCATTTGCGACGACGTCCGGCGTCCGCGCCATCACGACGAACAGATCGGCGCGCGTGCCGTTCGTGCACCAGAGCTTTTCGCCGTTCAGAATGAAGTGCGATCCGTCCGCGGAAGGCTCGGCGTGCGACCGCATGTTGGCCGGATCGGAGCCCGCGTCGACTTCGGTGAGCGCGAACGCGCTGATCGCGCCTTTGGCGAGACGTGGAAAGAATCTTTGCTTCTGCTCTTCGCTTCCGAACAGCTTGAGCGGCTGCGGCAGGCCGATCGACTGATGCGCGGATAGTAGCGCGGTGAGCGATCCGTCCTTCGACGTCACCATCGCCATCGCCTTCACATAACTCGAATAGGACAATCCGAGCCCGCCGTACTCCGTAGGGATCTTGATCCCGAACGCGCCCATCTCGCGCAGCTCCTGGACGTATTCCTCGGGGATCTCGCCCGTGCGATCGATCATGTCCGAGTCGATCCGCCGCAGAAAATCCGCGAGACGGTCGAGGAATGGCTTGGCGCGCGCAGCTTCCGCCGGATCCTCTTCGGGGTGCGGATGGATCAGATCGAGCCGGAAGCGACCGAGGAACAGCTCGCGAACGAAGCTCGGACCAGACCATTCGCTCTCGCGCGCCGCCTCGGCGACGTCGCGGGCCTCCTTCTCAGTGGCCAGTCCGGAAGTTTGCTGTGACATGGATTACTCACTCAAAGGGCTGTCGACCATCAGCTTGGGGTACGGCGACGCCGCCCGATCCTGTGGTTTCCTACCCCGATCCATCTCCAAGTATGCATCCTCCGCGCCCATCCCGCGTCGCCGGTTATGCGCTGTTGGCCGACGATCTGGCCGAATGGCTCCTCGCGCATTGCCCGCTGTCGACACTTTCGATTCTGACCCTGCTCGTCATCGGGTCCACCGTCATGATAACCCAGCCGCTCGCGATCATCGTCATCGCCGCGCTCGGCGATTTGACGATCAGCCTGATACGCCGGATTCGGCGGAAGCGTCGCCTACACGGCCCGACGCACGCTGCCGCCCCGCGTCACGCGCCTGCTTGATCACGAACCCCGCGCCGGCGAGAGCGATCGCGGCGAACGAGAACCATTGGACCGCGTAGCTGAGGTGCGGGCCATCGTCGAGAGCGGGAACCGTGAGTCTGGCAGGCCGGTCGGCCGCGCCGGTCGAGTCGCCGAGTGCGACGACATAGAACCGAGCGATCGGATAGGGGATCGCCCGCGCCGCCACCTCTGTTCCAAGCCGCGCCAGCACTCGCGGTTTACCCGCGTACGCCGCGCCGGTCGGCGACGGATACACCTCCGCGTAGCCGACGAACGCTGAGGCAGTGTCGCGAAATCTCTCCTCGGCGATCGTCGCCCCGTCGGCCGCGTAGACCCAACCACGGTTGACGAGCACCGCCGTATCGCGGCCAACGAGCCGCACGGGCGTGAGCAGGTTCACCCCCGGCGCGCCTTTGTGCGATCGTGCCGCAAGGATCAGCTCGTGATCGTAGTCCGGCGTGCCGGATATTCGCACGCGACGGAAGCGAATTCCGGCCGTGTCGTTGAGCGGCAACGCGCCGGCATCCCGTTCCGTCTCGCGAATCCGCCCCGCGATGACGGCATTGTGCGCGCGCCGTTCGTGTCGCCGACTGAGTTGCCAAATACCGAGACGAATGAAGACCGCCGCACTCACCGCGGCGAACAGGACGAATACGCGAAGCCGGAGTGGATTCACCGCACCTCGACGTCGAACGCGCCGGTGAGGATCTCGCGTGCGGGTTTGGCCTGGACCCAGATACGATAGCGACCGGCCTTAGGAAACTCGTATGGGAAGGACAGCGCGCCGGTAAAGGACATCGGCATCGTCGCGGAATCCGTGAAGGCGCCGGGTTTGAGACGCCCGCGAGCCGTCGTGTCGCCGCGGTCGCGAGCCTCGTAGATCTGCTGCGCGGTCGTCGCGACGGTGCCCATCGGGTGCAAGTGGATGAAAACGGATCCGTCGTCTCGCAACACAACAGCGTGCGCGGCCATACCCAGATACGGCTCGAGGCGCGCGGGGTTGCCGGCCGAATCCGTGACGATGAATCGCAGGTCGAGCGGCGCGTTCGCGGGCAACGCCCCGTCGCCGCCGGCCCACGCCAGACGATAACCATGCCCCATTGCGGCGACGGCGTTGGCGCGTGCGGGAACAGCGGTCAGGCTTGGCGTCCACGCGTCGTCGCTGTCGGACGGTGTGGAATGGGCTCCCTCGGCCAACGTCATCCTGTTCGAGACCGTGAGGCTCGATCCGTTCTCGAGCATGATGTCGCCGAACAGCCGATAGTCGCCGGCGGGGAGATCGGGCACCGTGGTCGTGAAGACGAGCGAGTCGACCTCCGACGGGTGCAGATGCGCGAACGCGTCCATCGCCGGCGAACGAATCAGGAAGAGGTGCATCATCTTCCCGTGTTCGGGCGCGACCGGACTGAAAATGGCGCGAAATCCGTTCGTATCGTGGACGGTCAAGCGCAGCGTCCGTCCGGTCGCTCCGACGGACACGTCGACCACCGGTGCGCGGAAGATCGATCGACGGTAGTCCGCGTCGACGGCGCTCCACCATTTCGCGCCGCCGAAAAGAAGGAGCGCGACCACCGGCACGGCCACGATGGCGATGACGTTGGCGCGGCGGCGCTTCGCCGGCTCGAGCGACCCGCCGGGCGGAACCAAACTCTCGCCGACCGCGGCGCGAACGATCGTGACGAGCCCCGCGACGAGTGCGAGTCCGAGTACGACAAGCATCACGGTCATTCCGGTCGAAAGGCCGAGCCGGCCCGTCGCGAACGAGTTGACGGGGACGATGACCTTTCCGTCGCCGCGCGCGCCATGGACCGTGAGGTAAACGCTGTACGAGCCGCGAACCATCAACCACAGTTGCCCAGTGAAGGTGTTCGATTGTCCGGCGACCGGTGACATCTCGTCGCCACGCGGCGCCCCGGCGACGCCGGTGCGCCAAAAGACCGGCTGAATGACGATTCGCTGAACGTCGGGCGCCATCGTCCGCACGATCACCTCGGCGAGCCCCGGCACGACATTCGGCGGACGGATGATCACGCGGACCGGATATGGTCCCGCGGCGCCATCGAAGAGAACGTTCGGGCTGCCGATGTGCGCCGTCGTGACCGCGGTGAGCGCGGCGGCGAACAATACGGCGATGAATCGCCTCATCGTTGGACGCGCGTCATCCATCGGCCGCGCACGAGACCCAATGCCGCTGAAACGGTCGCGATGGCGATCGCGATCAACAGATCGACGACAAAGGGCGGCGCGCCGGCCGGAGGCGGATCGAAGCGATACGTCAGCGATTCGTAGGTGGGACTCATCCAGTAGACGAAATTGTCCGCGTTGAACAGCCGGCCGCGCGCCAACGGGTTCGTCACGAGGAAGGTCGCGAAGGGCCACTGCGCCGCGAGGAAGGCAAGCACGAACACGATGCCGACGACGGGAGCTAGCTGGTACGTGTTCCAGCGGTCACCGACGCGTCTGAGAATGAGGTCGATGCAGATCGCCGGCGCGATCAGAAGAAGCGGGAACGACAGCGTCACCATGTGAGTGATGTGCTGATAGATCGGCCCAAGCTTGGGTGTCGCCGGAAAGAGCTGGATGATCCACATCAGCAGCAACATCACCGCGGTGTACGCCGTCGCCGCCGCGGTGGCCGGCCATCGAAGCTTGATCGCGCGCGACATGGCGGTCAGTGCGAACGGGAACACCGCCGCGGTCACCTGATAGAAGAACGCGCTGTGCATCATGCGACGCTCGCTGTATTCCGTGAGGAAGAGCGCGAAATTCATGATGAACAGGCCGCCGGCGCCGGCCAGGACCCATGCCAATCGTCGCCGGAGCGTGTCGTCGGCACGGTTCTGCTGCGCGAGCGTCAACAACATCGCGCCGACGCATATCGCGAAGATGCCGAGGGCGAGCACGGCGTGCGGCGGACTGATGATCCTGACATCGAGTCCGTAGGCGTTGTGCCACCAATTGTCGAACGGCGCCGACGTCAGCATCGCGCCGCATCCCCAGATACAGATCCAGGCGCCGAGCGGCGCGCGGAAACCCCAGAAACTCACCGACGCTTCACGCTCCGCGTCGCTTCCTCGAAATGTCGTGTGCAGGGCCACGTACCCCGAGCTCAGCCCGGCGATCAGCCCACCGGCTTGAATGAGCAGGTGCGCCGGCGTCCAAAACGTGTCGCGTCCGATCGACATGTGCCACGAGATGTCCCAGTACACGCCCACCATCACGCACGTCGCGCCGAGGAGGACGGTGTGGGCGTGCCAGAGCGGTGCGGATCGCGCGACACTCCGTTCGTTCGATCCAACTGTCGTTCCAGGATGGACGGCGATTGCCATGAATGGAATCTATTATCGCATCGGTACCAACCGTGGACCGCTAGAACAGACTTATCTGCTCCCCGAGATTCTCGGGATCCACGACCGGCTGCCCGACGAGCCGCTGAAGCTCGCGCGCCGATTCCGGTGAATGACCGGCAAAGTGGTTGTTCACATAGCCGAACACCTCCCTGCCCTGCTCGGCGTAGGGCCACAACACGCTCATCCAAGACTCCAGCTCTCTGCTCCGGTCGATTTGAATTCTCGAATAATCGACGATGCTCTGGTCGGCGCCCATCCATCTGACGTACAGGAAATCGGCGGTGGCACGGGACGCAAGCTGCATCATTTGCTTTCGCGGAATCCACCGTCCGTCGCTCAGTGTGAGCGCGACGTTGTGCTCCGCCAGGAGAGCGAGAACGCCGTCGTGGATCCAGCCCCGCTGACGAAACTCGATCGCGAAGCGAATGTCGCGGGGGAGCTTGGGGAGGAACTGCGCGACGGCCGGCAATTCCGTCGGCCCAAAATCCGGACCGAGCTGAATGAGAACCGGACCCAGCTTTGCTCCCAGCTCCCGCACCCGATCAAAGAACTCCGCCGCGAGATCATCGACGTTGCGAAGCCGGCGCTCGTGGGTGATCTCCTGCGGCAGCTTGAGCGCGAACAGGAAATCGTCCGGGGTGCGCTGGGCCCATCCACGGACGGTCTTCGCGACCGGGATGGCGTAAAAGGTGGAGTCGACTTCGACGGTGTCGAACCCCCGCGCATAGATTGTCAGGTAGTCGGCGGGTCGCGTGCCCTCCGGATAGAAGGGCCCGACCCAGGCGTCGTAGTTCCACCCCTGCGTGCCTATTCGGATTCGCGCCGGCATAAATGGAATCGGCACGCAAGGTTGGGTGACGTCAAGAGTTCGAGCAGCCGCGGGCGGTCTCTTTCTTGCCCGCCGTTACAGCACCCCACCCGGAGAAGGCATGCGCGGCGATCGGCGGTCGAACGATTCCATAGACGGGAAGCTCGAGCGGGCGAAAGACGCGGCACTGGGCAGCCATCACCACAATCCGACCGTCGCCGACCAGATCGGCGAGACCGCCGGGGGAATCTCCGGAGTGCTGCTTGGAGCCGGCATCGGCTCGGCCGCGGGCCCCGTCGGCGCCGTGATTGGCGGAATCGCGGGAGCAATCGGCGGGTGGTGGGCGGGCCGTGCCGTCGTGGAGGCAGCGAGCTCGCTGTCTCGTGAGGATGAGGCGTACTTTCGCGAGCACTACGACAACGTTCCGAACCGCGCCGCCGACCGCGCATACGACGACGTTCGTCCCGCCTATTATCTCGGTCAGATCGCGAGCCACAACCCGAACTTCCTCGAGCGCGAGTTTACGGAAGTCGAACCGGAGTTGGAGCGCGGCTGGTCGGACTACAGCGAGAAAAACGTCACGTGGATCAGCGTCCGCGATTACGCCGCGGAAGGCTTCCGCCGGGGACGCTCGAAGCTCGACGAATCGGCGCGGCGCGCCATTGCCGAGCAAAGCGGGCGGACGATCAACGAGCTTGACGACCGGCGCGCCTAGGGCCGGGTTATCAGCGATACGTCTCGAAGAAGCCTGCTCCCTCTCCGCTGAGCGGCCGGCCGTTCACCCGCCCGGATAGACGCATTCGTCCTTTCATCTGAACGAAGTACGGATGGGTGATCGCGCGATTGGCGAGCGTCTCACCGCGCTCCACCGACGGCTGGCGCGTGTCGGTCGCCGTCGCGTCCTCGATCATCAGTTCGACGCGCAGCGTGTCACCGCCGCGTACGTCGACCATCGTCGCCCTCGAAGGAACCGCGAGTGTGCCCCCCTTCACTCGCACCACGCGATGGTCCTCGTACTGAATCGATAGAGGGCGAAAAAGGCCGAGGAAGCCGATCGAGTCGACCACATACACGAAGAGCGGCTGCGACGCGGCGGCGCTGTCGCTCGGCTGCACGCGGCCATAGAGCAACGTGTAGGCGCCGGCGCGGGCCGCGCCCCATTCCCACGTCACGCCGCGCCACACGCCCCAATTGTGGTCGTGGTAGCTCTGCGCTCCATCGTAACGCTCGCACGTCCCCGCGATACATATCGTTCCGGTCGCATCGGCGCGGAGGCCGGGCACGACGTATCCGGACACGACCTCACCGCTCGCGAGCGCGGCCCCGGGTAGGTAGGCGCGAGGAGTCGGCGCCACGACGAGATCTACGTCGATTGGCGTCGCGCTTCCTTCTTCGGCGGCGTGTGCACGCACGCGATACCGGCCGTCCGGCAAGATGGTGACACTCGATTCACCGATCGAGAGGTCGGCGTGTGTCGTCGAGAAACGAACCACTCGCGAGGGCAAGGTGGCGACGAAACGTCGCGACGCGCCGCCTTGGGAATGCAGCGTGACGAGCACCTGTCCGCCCCACTCCCCGTCCGGCACCGCGCCGCCGACGATCAACGAAATGAACGCCCATCGCGTCCGGTCCGCGGACAAGACGTTGAAGTAATGCCACTCCGCCCACGTCGGATCGCCGCGGACTGATTGCGGCGGCAGATGAAGATGGTCGATCGCGTCGCGAAGCTCGGCCGGTGACGGATCGCGCCACACCCGATCGAGCGTATCGTCGTTCCAGGAACCCATGTCAATGGCCGGCATCGAACCCAGAGCCGCCGTGCGCGACGGGATTTCTCCGCTCGCGAGAATCGGAAGCTCGCGCCCACCCGGAGTCCGCAAATAGAGGAGCTTTCCTTCGATCTGCGGGGCGACGTCGGCAACGCTCGATCCGAGGCGCGGAGCAGCGAGTAGCTGTTGATAGATGAATCGCGCATGATCGATCGAGAAGAACAGTCCACCGAGACCGCCGGTTTTCATCACCTCGACGTCGATCCCCTCCGGCAACACGGTGATCGAGCCTCCGCCGACGAGCTTCTCGTCGCGGGCTTGAATGAGCAGCGCTTCGCCGATCGCCAACAGAACGATCATGACCGCGACGCCGAGGCCGTAGCCGAAGAGGAGGAAGAGCGATCGCCACGGCCGGAGCGCCAGATTGCGCAGTGCGAGCAGTGTCGTCATGGCGCGTCCTGGCGTCGGTCGTCGACGACGAGGCCGTCGCGCATGTGCACGACCCGTTTGGCGGCGCGCGCCAGGTCTTCGTCGTGCGTCACGACGACGATCGTCGTACCATCCGCGTTGACGCGCCCGAGCAAGGCGATCATCTCGGCGCCGGTGTGCGCGTCCAATTCGCCCGTCGGCTCGTCGGCGAGCAACAGCCGAGGACGATTGGCCAGCGCGCGGGCGATCGCCACACGCTGCTGTTCCCCGCCCGAGAGCTGCGCCGGCCGGTGATCGAGGCGCGCGGCGAGTCCGACATACGCCAGCAGCTCGCGCGCCCGGGCGACGCGATCGCGCCGCGTCACCTTCGCTTCAGCGAGCGGCAGTTCGACGTTCTCGAGGGCCGTGAGCGCCGGCATGAGATAGAAGCGCTGAAACACGAAGCCGACGCGGAGGAGCCGGAAGCGCGTCGCGTCCGCGTCGCGCATGCGATCGACACGGTCACCGCCGATCTCGACACTGCCACCACTGGGCCGATCGATGCCGCCGAGAAGGTTGAGCAGAGTGGATTTGCCGCAGCCGGAGGGCCCGACCACGGCGAGATAGTCGCCATCGTCGACGTCGAGCGAGACGCCGCGCACGGCGTGAACCAGCTCGTCGCCCATGTGATAATTGCGGCTCAGGTCGCGCGCGACGACGAGCAGCGTCACGCGACAGCCTCTTCGCGCAGCGTCACCGCGATCGGCAGCGAGGCGCCGCGCCACGAAGGATAGATGCCGGCGAGCACCCCGACGACAGCGAGGAGGCCGAGCGCCGTCCATGCGTCTCGCGGCTCGAAGAGGAAAAAGTCGATCGCCGCCGGAAGTCCGGGAAAAGATGCGAGAATCGAGTTGAGATAGCGGGCAGTGGCCAGCCCCAACCCGAGCCCCGCGACCGCGCCGACCAGCATGATCGCCGTGCTCTCGAGGAGCACCTGCAACACGACGCGACCGCGCGCGACGCCGATCGCTCGCATGACGATTATTTCGCCGAGCCGCTCGTTCACCGAGACCGTGACGAGTGTCGTCACGAGCAGGAATCCAACGCCGAGGCTGACCGCGCCGAGAATTACCGCCAGCTGTCGGAAGTAGCTGAGCCGTTCGTCGACCTGGCGCATCGCCGTTTCGGTGGAGATCGCCGTCACGCGAGGGAGCGCGCGTTCGATCTCCGCCAGAACTCGGTCGACACGGTCGTTCGACGCCGCGCGCACCATGAACAGCGACACGCGATCGCGCGCCGGCTCACCACGCATTTGTTGGAGCGTTTGCAATGGCAGCGCCACGGCGTTCTGCGCCGCGGCCATGTAGATGAAATGGGCGCGTCCCACGAGGACCAGGGCGCGACGTCCCGTGACGGCGCGCAACTGTGGATCGAAGCCGGCCGCGGCCGATAAGGTGTCGCCGAGCTTCGTGCCCGTCGCGCGCAAGAAATCGTCGCTCGCCACGAGCTCGTTCGCCGATCGCGGCGACCGGCCGGCGACGATCTCGTAATCGCCCTGCACGGATGGATCGATGCCGAGCGCGATCGTGGTCGTCGTGCGATCACCGCGCGTCACATAGAGCTGGCCGCCGAGCACGGGACTCACCGTCGCCACGCCCGAAATCGCGCGCAGCGTCGATGAGACAGCGGTCGCGTCGCCGATCGTCGCGTCGGTGTCGAACGGGAGGGTGCCTTTCGGCGCCAGCCGGATCTGAAAGCCGCGCGAGAGCAGCAGATTCTTGAACGACGCGCGCATTCCACTCGAGAGCATGACCATGTCGAGGAGCATCGCGGCCGATACGGCGACGCCGAGCACGGCGAGGACCGTTCGCGCGCGATGTCGGACGAGACTCGACCAAACGAGGCGTAGCAGCATCAGGCAGCTGCTCGCGAGCTTCGCCGCGACTCGCTCCGGCCGGTGAGCAAGTCGAGCGGCGGCTGCCCGACGAGGCGTCGGCCGGCGAGGAGCCCGGCTCCGAGGCCGAGCACCAATGACAGCGCCACAGCCAGCTCCACGATGCCGGGCGTGACGACGGCAAAGGCCAGCGGCGTTCGATAGACTCCGCGATAGTGCCAGTTGATGATCAGCGACGCGATCCATCCCAAGGCGACACCCATCGCGCTGCCGAGCACCGCGACGAGCGCGGACTCGACCATCACCCCGCGAATGATCGATCGATTCGAGATCCCCAACAGCCGCAGCGCGGCGATATCCCGCCGCCGCTCGTCGACTTTGAGCAGCATGATGCAGAGCAGGAAGATCGCGCTGGCGACGATCGTGATCACGCCGATGGCGCGATGAAAGCGGCTCACGACGAGGAAGGTGCGCGACGTCTCGACGGCGATGTCGCGCGAGCGGTGGGCGCGAAAGCCGAATGCCACACTGTTGATGGCGCGGAGCGCCGAATCGGCGCCCGGCTCGGAGCGCGTCCCGATCGCGAATCGGTCGACGCGGTCTCCATAGCCGGCGAGCGACTGGAGCTGGTCGAGATGCATCCGCGCGCGGTACTCCGACCGCGCGACTTCGGACGGATCGGCGCGGCCGTGCATTATCGCGCCAACGACGACGGTGTCACCCAATCCCCCGGGCGAGCTGGCGACAACGACACGGTCGCCGATCTTGAGACCGGCGTCAGCCGCAAGGCGGTCGTCGATCGCGATCGTTCGCGGGCCGGGCCGCGGCGATGTCGAATCGATCGCTTGTACGAAAAGAAGAGCGATTAAGGCAGCCGTCATCCTGAGCGAAGCGAAGGATCTACTGTCGTCCGCCGACTGGCAAAAGTTAGGGACAGTAGATCGCTCGGGGCCTCAGCCGTCAGGATGACCGCAATACGACCTTTCGCGTCTGCTCCAGCGTGTACGACGGCTCGGCGTACGCCGAGAGTCCGCGCTTGATCAACCAGGCCGCGATCGCGAGCTCCACGATCCCCGTAACGACCGCCCCGATCCACATATGGCCTGCCGCGAGGCGCCCGATCAGCGTCGCCAGCAACAGCGTCAGCGCGACAAGGGCAACGACACCGACGCCGAACGCGATGCCCAGACGCACGGCGCCTCGCCCCGCGCGAGACAGATTCTCGCGCACCTCCAGCTTCGCGAGATGCACCTCGTCCATCACCAGGCGCTTGGAATCGTCACCAAGTCGGGAGATGAGATCCGGAATGCCCGCGTCCGGGTCCACCGGCATTCGTTGTACCGCCATCCGTCCCTCCGAGCCGTTGCACGTCGGCAGACGGCGGGCGCAAAGACCGTTCCGCGCCCGGGCGGCCGACTAAACGGCGGCGACGAGGATCTGCTTGGCGAGCGCCGGACCGATAGAACGGACCGACTTCCCGACGCGCAGCGAGATCGGCCCGCCGAACGGCGCGCGTGCGAGCACCTCGACGCGTCGGCCGGGGATGATTCCGATCTCGGCGAGATAGCGAAGTTGGCCGGCGTCACGGTCGCCGACGCGCTGGATGCTGACGCGTGAGCCAACCTCGACGTCGTCGAGCGCGGAGAGCTCGCGTTCGCTGATGCTCCCGTCGCGCGCCGGGATGGGGGCGCCGTGCGGATCAGTCGCCGGCTCGCCGATCGCTTCAGCCATCCGATCGATCAGCTCGTCAGACGCGGCGTGCTCGAGCCGCTCCGCCTCCTCGTGGACGCGATCCCACGGATACCGGAGCGCCGTCGTGAGATACGCTTCGATGACGCGATGCCGCCGAATGGTGCGCAGCGCCGCGCGTCGACCCGCGTTCGTCAAACGGACGCCACGATATGGTTGGTGCGCGATCAGCCCCTGGTCGGCCAGACGGCGCACCATTCCGCTCACCGAAGCCGGCGCAATGCCCAGCTCGGCGGCGATCTCGTTCGTGCTCGCGGTGCCCCCGGCGGACTCCAGCTCGAAGATGACCTTGAGATAGTCTTCGACCGGCGCGGTCAGCGGCTGCGACTTCGGAGACGTCATGCGGTCGGCGGATTATCGCGAGGGGTTGGACGACGCTCACCGCGCACGAGCAACACGGGCACTCTCGAGAGATGGCGAACCTCGTTTGCCACGCTGCCGTAGATCATGTCCTTGATGAACCGGTGGCCGTGCGTGGACATCGCGATCAGATCGCATCCTTCGCGAGCCGCGGCGTCGGTGATCTCTTTCGACGGGTCGCCGCCGGCGAGGAGCGACTCGGCGTGAATGCCGTCGGCCGAGAGCGAGGCGCACGTCTCGTCGAGATACTGCCGGTCCACGCGCATCTCCTCCGACTCGCGAAGATTGAGCTGATGCACGTTCCGCGCGGCAAAGCCGTCGGCGACGTGGATCAACACGACCGACGCTCCGGTGAGCTTCGCCAGCCCACGCACATGCTGGATGATCGCCGCGTCGTACTCGGAGTGCTCGAGCGGGACAAGGATGCGCTTGTACATCAGGACAACCATCCCTGGAACGTTCGGATCAGCAGCCAGGCGTTGAGCGCGGCGATGGCGGCTGCCGCCGTCCACGCCACAGCCTGCAGCCAACGCGGATTCACGAACCGGCCCATCTTGGCGCGACTCGACGTGAACGCGACCAGCGGGACGACGGCGAACGACAATTGCAGGCTCAAGATCACCTGACTCAAGATGAGAAGCTGCGCGGTTCCGCTTTCGCCGTAGAACATGGCGACGATGGCCGCCGGCACAATGGCGATGATGCGCGTAATCAACCGCCGCATCCACGGCCGAATCCTGATGTTCAGGAAACCTTCCATCACGATCTGACCGGCGAGCGTTCCGGTGAGCGTCGAGTTCTGCCCGGACGCGAGCAATGCCAGCGCGAACGCCGTGCTCGCGCCGGCGCCGAGCAGCGGCGAGAGCAGTTTGTAGGCGTCCTGAATCTCGGCGACCTCCGCATGGCCGGACCTGTGGAAGGTCGCCGCCGCGATGATGAGGATCGCCGCGTTGATGAAGAAGGCGAAGCTGAGCGCGATCGTCGAATCGATGAACGCGAAGCGGACCGCTTCGCGCTTCCCGTCCGCCGTTTCCTCGTACCGCCGCGTCTGCACGAGCGACGAGTGCAGATAGAGGTTATGCGGCATCACCGTGGCGCCGAGGATGCCGATGGCGATGTACAGCATCTCCTTGTCGGCGACGAGGCGACCGGTCGGAACGAATCCGCGCAGGAGCGCGGGGACATCCGGGCGCGCGAGGATGATCTGGAACAGGAAGCAGAGACCGACCGTCGCGATCAGCGTGATGACGAGCGCCTCGAGCACACGGACGCCGCGATTTTGCAACGCAAGCAGCAGGAGCACGTCGAAGCCGGTGATGAGCACCCCGACGGCAATCGGAATATTGAAGAGCAGATTGAGGGCGATCGCGGAGCCGATCACTTCGGCGAGGTCGCACGCCGCGATCGCGATCTCGCACAGCACCCAGAGCGTGACCGCGACGGGCTTGGAGAAGTGATCGCGACAAGCCTGCGCGAGATCGCGCCCGGTGACGATGCCCAGCTTGGACGCGAGTCCCTGAAGCAGCACCGCCATGACGTTCGATATCAGGACGACGCTGAGCAGCGTATAGCCGAACCTCGAACCGCCGGCGAGATCCGTCGCCCAGTTACCGGGATCCATGTAGCCGACCGCGACCAGATAGCCCGGACCGGCGAAGGCGAGGAGCTTCCGGAAGAAGCTGCTGCTCGCCACCGGCACGGTGCGGTAGACCTCCTGGAGACTCGGCGCGACGCGCGTGTGCCGCCAGCCGGGCTCGTGTGGCTGGCGGTGGGCGTCGGGCGTCGAGTGTCGGAAGATCTTAGGGCTGGCCACTAAGTCGTATTAGCTGAAAAGCAATCATAATTTAGTTGAGCCTAAACCTATGAGCGGGCGCGGCGGTCCGCAAGCGGCCGAGGGACTATTCTCCGCGCACCACCTTTTCCATCGCCGGAACCGCGCGCGCGATCGCCCCTCGTTCGCCGGCGGGCAGCCCCCGCAACGCCGCGGCGAGGGACGCGACGCGCCGCTGACGCCCCTCTTGCAACAGCTTGGCGCCGCGCGACGTCGCCTGCACGTGTACGACGCGCCGGTCGTCGGAGGCCGACACGCGCTCGACGAGCCCGTCCGCCTCGAGCGCCGCGACGAGGCGCGTGATCGTCGGCGGCCGTACCTGCTCGGCTTGGGCGAGATCGCCGAGCGTGATCGGTCCGCCGAAGACGATGACGGACAGGGCCGACAGCTGCGGGGCGGGAAGTCCGGAGGCGTCGTCCTGGCGCCGGAGCCGGCGCAGGAGGTGGATGGCCGCCGAGTGCAGGCGGTCGGCGAGCTCCAGGGTGGTGTCGGGCGGCTTGCGCTGGGGTCTTGCGGATCTTCCGGGCATGGCGAATAATATACTTAGCTAGGCTAACTAAATGATTGGTTCGTTAGCGAAGCTAACTAATAACGCGCGGGCCGGCGTCGCAAGCCCGCACACCGTTCCGGAGGTGCCATGCTGAATCTCAGCCAGTCCCGCATCGGGCAGGTCGCCATCGTCTGCCGGGACGTCGCCCGCGGGTCCGCCTTCTACCGCGACACCCTCGGCCTCCGCCATCTGTTCGACGCCGGGCCGAACCTCGCGTTCTTCGATTGCGGGGGCGTGCGACTGATGCTGACGACCGTCGAGCGGCCGGAGGACGACCACGGCGGATCGATGCTCTACTTCTTCGTCAGCGACATCGAGGGCGTGCAGCGCGATCTGGCGGCCAAGGGCGTCGCGTTCTTCGAGCAGCCGCGCATGATCGCCAGGCTCCCCGACCGCGATGTCTGGCTGACCGCGTTCAACGACTCGGAAGGAAACCCGATGGGGATCATGGAGGAGCGAAAGCGCTCCGAGTGATCAGCCCTTCCTCTCCCCCACTCCAGCCATACACAAGCCGAGCTCGAACGGCGGGAGCGACGCGTCTTCGCGCCGGAGGTCGGCGTGCGCCGAATCCTCCATCGGCGCCAGCTCGACCTTGCCGTCGTTCCGCCGAAACTGCGTGCCATAGATCTGCTTCCGTCCGGCCAACAAGCGGAGGCGATCCTCGAGCGTCGCGACGTCGGCGGCCGGCGATTCCGCCGGGCCGGCTTCCATCATGCGATGCAACGCGATCCTCGCCAGCGTCGTGTCGAGTCCGACCAGCAGGTAGACGGCGTGCGTCCCCGCCGCGCCGACGACGCTCCTCGTCGGCCAAGTCGAGCCGCGCGTCGACGCGAGCTTTTTCAGCGCCTCGACCATCACGCCCGCGGAGGTCGGTGGCGTCGCATCCGACCCCTCGACCCGCACGCCGAACTGCACCGGGATCTTGAGCGGGGCCTTGAGTCCGGCGGCATCGAGGAGCGCGGCGCGCAGCGAATCGTTCGTCCAGTCGTGCTTCGACTCGTCGAAGAATTCCGCCTGCCGTTTGACCCACGCGTCGCTCGGCTTCCAGCTGCACTCGGGCACCAGCTTCGCACGGGGGCTCGGAGCTCTCGTGGTTTTCTTGGCTTGAGCGGTCGCGGCGGCGGGCAGCGCGACGAGCGCGGCAAGCGCTGAGAGACGGCGGAATCGCATCGTCATTTGCTCGTCGGCGTAACGGTGAAATCGGCGAACTCGATCATGCTGTCCGTCTTCGACCAGACGCCGATCTTGCCCGCGACCGGATGCGGCAGCGTGTAATCATGCATCGGCTGATCGTCGAGCCACGACTTCATGGACGTGCCATGAATGCTGACCTTCAGCGTGTGCCAAGTGCCGAGCTCGAGCGGCACCAGCGTCGGCGCGCGGTTCACGAACTTCCGCACGCCGTTGTTGAAGGTCCACAACACGACGTTGTCCTCGGTCCCGTTATAGCGCACGGTGAGATAGTCGCCGTTCGGCTTGACGTCGAAGAGGATCCCGGCGCACCGGTCGAGCGTGCCGCCGATCATCTGAAAACGCACCGAGATCTCGCCGTTCTCGAAGTTGTCGAGGCCCTTGTAGACGGCGATCGGGTAGTAGGCGAACGCCTTGATGCTCTCGATGAATTCTTCGTTCCGCGCGCCGTACAGCTCGCGCGCCTTGTCGGCCAAACCTCCGGCCGGCTGCCCGCGCTTCCAGACGCGCCCGTCGATGAACAGCACGTTCTGCCCCGCGTCTTTCGTGATCACCCAGCTGCCGACGAGTGGTGCGAAGGCCTTCGGCTCGCGCCCGGCGGCTTCACCGGCGAGCGAGACGTGCGTCACTTTTCCGGTCGACGGAGTGGCAACCTGCGACGCTAGCGAGAGCGGCAACGTCGCCGAAAGACCGACAGCGGCGACGAAACGAAACCAGATCTGCATGACGGAAGACTCAGCGTGAGCGAGCAATGGATCATGAATTATTCATGAACCGCGAAGCTATTCGTGGGGACCGGCGGCGGCAACCGCACCGCGCCACCAGAAAGCTACGCGAGCGGCAGTGTCAGCCGGAATTCGGTGCGGCCGGGCGTCGAGTCGAAGACGATCAGCGAACCTCCGTGCGCCTCGGCGATGCGGCGCGCGATGGCCAGTCCCAACCCGACGCCACTCGGCCGAGCAGCGGGCTCCTCCCCCGTTCCATCCTCCTCGGCGAGTCGCACGAACCGTTGGAACACGCGCTCGCGATCCTGTTCGGCAATTCCTTTTCCCTGATCGATCACGCCCACATCGACCACGCCGTCGCGCCGTTGCATTCGCACCTCGACCACCCCGCCGTCCGGTGAGTGCTTGATCGCGTTGTCCAGCAGATTGATCAGCAAGCGACCGACGAGATCGGCGTCGGCGTCCACCGGAGCTTCCACGGCTTCCTGGAGATTCACACGCACGCCGCGCGCGTCGCCGAGCGCGCGAACCATCCGCATCGCGTCGTCGACGAGCTCCTCGACGTACACACGCTCACGCCTCGTCGCGACATTCTCGGCATCGACGCGCGCCAGCGCGAAAAGGTCGTCGACGATGCGGGCGAGCCGGCCCGCGGCGTCGCGAATCACCGTCAATGACGCCCGGTACTCCTCCTCGGAGCGATGGCTTTGCGCGAGGATGACGTCGGCCTCGGTGCGGAGGACCGCGGTCGGCGTACGCAGCTCGTGCGAAGCGTCGGCCATGAAGCGGCGCTGCCGGCCAAAGGAATCCTCGAGGCGCGCCAACAATTCATTCACCACACGCGCCAACCTCGCCAGCTCTTCCCCCCCCGACACGGGCAGCCGCTCGCGCAGGTTGGTCGCCGTAATCTCGGCAGCGCGCTCGGACATCGCGGAGACAGGAGCCAGGCTCTTCGCAGCCATGAAGTAACCGCCGCCCGCCGCGGCAACGACGAGGAGCGGAATGACGATCACCAATACGCCGCGAATCCGCGCCAGAATGTCGTCGATGTCAGCCGTCGAATAGGTGCCGGTCACCTCGAACACGTCCCTGGCGAGCGTTACCATACGAGCGACGATGCGCACCGAACCGGTATTGCCGGCGAGCGGCGGCGTCATCGCCACGAGGCGGTGCGCGGTGTCGCGCACGGCAATGTGCAGATCGCGAAACCGGACCTCTTCGACGGTGCTGCGGATCGCGTCATCCGCGCTCAGTGCCGCGCGACGCTCGGCGACCAGCTCGCGGGAAAACGCGGTGAGCGCGTCGTCGATGAATCGGTCCGTTCTCTGCGAGAGAGTACGGGCGAAAAGCGCGTAGAATCCGAACGCGAGGCCGACCAACGGCGCCGCGAGCAACGCGGTGTAGAGCAGCGTCAGCCGCCAACGGAGCGTCGATGGCCAGCGCAGCACGCGGACGATCTACCCGCGGCCGCGGGCCGGCCGTTGGCGAGCAGCGCGCGGTGGCGTGGTCGAGGGAGGCGCTTCCAGCATGAAGCCCATTCCCCGCACCGTCTTGAAGATCGGGGGCTCGCCGGCATCATCATCGATCTTCCGCCGCAAACGGCCCGCGTACACGTCGATGATGTTCGAGTACGAGTTGTGTGGGTCGTCCCAGACGTGTTGCAATAGTTCGCCGCGCGTGACGACGCGTCCAGCGTTGCGCGCCAAATACACCAGCAGGGCGAACTCCTTCGCGGTGAGCTCGATCGTGCGATCGCCACGCTGCGCGATGCGCCGCGCCGTATCCACCGTGAGGTCGCCGACGGTCAGCGTCTCAGGAACGGCGTCGAGGCGGCGCCTGCCGAGCGCACGGAGGCGCGCCATGAGCTCGCCGAAATCGAACGGCTTGGTCAGGTAGTCGTCAGCGCCGGCATCGAGGCCCGCAATCCGATCTTCCACGTCGTCGAGCGCCGTGAGCATCAGGATCGGAACTCGGTTCCCCGCGGCGCGGACCGCGCGACACACGGCGAGACCGTCGACGCCGGGAAGCCGAACGTCGAGGATCATCACATCGAACGCGCTCGACTTGGCGAGCGCGATCGCCTGCTCGCCGGTCGCCGCCTGCTCGACCGCATGCGACGCCTCGCGAAGTCCGCGCGTCATCGACGTACGGAGCTGGCGATCGTCTTCGACAATCAGGACGCGCATGATGCGCGAGAACTTATCGAGCGGCGCTCGAGATCGACAGCACGCGCGCGTCGCGTCTCACTCATTCGGAACGGCGCCGCGACACGACGCGCCGCCGGCCCGCCCACCACGCGAACACCACGCACACCGGCCACGCGACGAAGAACAGCCAGGGTATGGCGCCCAATCGCGCGGTGAGCGGATACCCGGAATACACCCTCTCGCTCTCGGCTGACGGAGCGGCCCGGCCGGCGAGCCGGTAAATCGTCTCGAGCACGATCTCGTCCGTCGTCGATCGCGTCATCTCGCGCCGGTCGCCAAGTTGATACCAGATCTCGCCGTAGTGCTGGTCCGGCCGCTCGAACAGACCACTTCGCCCGCGCGCCGCGTACGTCACGTCGACCTCTTGCATCGTGCGGCGCAGCTTGGCGAGCACTCCACGCTCGAGATCGACCAAGCGCGGGTCTTCCGCCGCCAAGTACACCGTTACGCGCAACGGCGAATGGATCGCGCGCAATGCTGCTTCATCCGCGCTTGGAAACGAGTTCCGGCGGTCTTCGCTGACGTCGCGGCTCTGGCGCACTCGCGCAAACGTCACACAGAGCGCGACGATCGCCAAACCAACGAGCGCGACATCTCGGATTCGCCTGGAGACCGCTTCCCCCTCGCGGAGCCAGACTGTCGCCGCGATCACGCCGCCGACGCCGAGCGTCGCAAGAATGAGCACCGTCGCGAGGCGAAGCTCGCCGTGCTCGAAAACACGGAGCGCCGCCGACGGCGTGTAGGCGGCGACGGATGCGATTACGCCACCGCGCGCCGCCGCGACATAGTCGAGCGCCCACGTTCCCAGCGTCACCGTGAGCGCGACGATCGCCGCGCTGGCCGCGCTCGTCGCCAACGCCGCGGCTGCCGCCCCGACGCCGATCGTCAGCAATCCACGCAGCAGATGGCCGAGCACGACGGTCATCGTCTCGGGCGCGTACAGATGTCCGCCCGCGCCGCGCCAGGTGAAGAGCGCCAACGCGCCCGCGAGGCCGGCGACGAGCCACGCGGCGAGGAGCGCCACCAGCTTCGCGGTCATCGTCGCCGCAAACGGCAGTGGGGATTGCAGCGTGAGCGCGAGCGCGCCCGTCTGCTTCTCATTGGCAATGAGCCGTATGACGACGAAGGGGAACAGCAGCGTCGCGGCGATGTCGTAGGCGCCGAGCGTCGGGACGACGATCCCTTCGAGCGGGCTGAGTCCCTGACTCAGCGCCGCGGGCCCACCGCCCGCCCCGCTCGCCTCGGCGTAGATGCTGCTCGCCGTCATGAATTGGTGGCCGACGAGCGCGCCGATGACGAGGAGCAACAACCAATACGACCGCGACGCCGCGAGCTCGCGCAGCTCCTTCTCGAGCAGCCACCGGGTGCGGTGCGTGCTCATGTGAGGGCGAGGAAGACGTCCTCGAGCGAATGCGCCGGTCCGAGCTCGGCGCGCGTGCGCAGCTCGTCGAGCGTCCCTTCACCGGCGACGCGTCCATCGCTAAGCAGGACGAGGCGGTCGCAGATGCGCGCCGCATCGCCGAGTTGATGGATCGAGAGAAACAGCGTGCGGCCCGATCGCGCGTGCGTGGTCAGCGCGCTCATCACGTCGCGTGTCTGTCGGAGATCGAGTCCGTCGAACGGCTCGTCGAGCATGAGAAGCGGCTGCGGCGTGAGCAGGCCGACGGCCAGCATCACGCGCCGGTGTTCGCCCTTGGACAGCTCGCGAAGGCGCGCGCCGAGGAGCGACGAAAGGCCGAGCGTCTCGACGAATTCTTCCCTGGTCCGGACAGTCGCCCCGTGCAAGCCCGCGGTAAACCGCAGAACCCACTGGACCGTCTGATCCGGCCACGGACGAATGCCGTCCGGAACGAAGTAGAGAAAATGTTTGCGATGCTTGGGAGCGATCGCCTCCCCGGCATGCAATACCGCTCCCGATGTCGCGGGGGAAACGCCCGCGACGCAGCGAAAGAGTGTCGTCTTGCCTGAGCCATTGGGGCCGATCAGCCCAAGAATCTCACCCGGGCGGATTTCGAATGAGGCGTCGCGGAGCGCCCAAAATGCACCGTACCGCTTGGAAAGTCCCTCGACGCGGACGTCGACGGATTGAATCGGGCCGGGCGAGGAAGTTTTGGTGGGCGACTCGCGGGCACGCGCCGGCGGGGGCGGGGGCGGGGGGAAACTCATCGGACGCTAAGTTTGGTGTGCGTCCGGCGGTCGCGGCAGTGGTCGGTCCGCCGCTCGGCTTGCTTCGGCCGCGCCCGCCGAATAGCTTCGGCGGTTCATGAATTATTCATGATTGGGACCGACCCTGTACCCGATTCACGATGCTTGATTCTCGGTTGAATGCGTCACGACTGGCTATCCTGGCAACCATAGTCGGCGCGAACGCCACGCTGGCGCAGACCGGGTCCGACATTCGCGGCACCGTCACGGCCAGCGAGAACCATGGCCCGGTGATCGGCGCGCGGGTGGCGATCGCGGCTCCGCAGCGCGTGGCGATCAGTGACCAGCGTGGCGCGTACGTTCTCCGCAACCTGCCCGCCGGCACCTACCGGGTGATCACGACCGCGATCGGCCGGAAGCCGGATACGAGCTCAGTCGCCGTGGCCGCGGGCCGGCCGGCGTCGCTCGAGATCTCGCTCAAGGAAGGCTCGCTCCTCTTGAGCAGCATGATCGTCTCGGCGACGCGCACACCGATGGAAGCCAGCAAGGTCGCGTCGACCGTCAACGTGCTGTCGCCCGAACAGATCCAACAAAGCCCGGCGCGCGAAGCACAGGACATGCTGCGCGAGATCCCGGCCGTCGAGCTGCCGCGTACGAGCAGTCTCGTTGGCGGAACGGCGCAGATCGTTTCGATCCGTGGCGTGGACGAAGGCCGCACCGGCGTTCTCTTCGACGGCGTTCCGATCAACGACGCATGGGGTGAGTGGATCGACTGGGGCCGCGTGCCCAAGTCAATGCTCGATCGCGTCGAAGTCGTGGAAGGTGGCACGTCGAGCCTGTACGGCAACGGCGCGATGGGCGGCATGATCTCGTTCTTCTCCCGCCCAATGGCGCCCGGCTCGATGGATCTTCAGGTGGATGGAGGGAGCCGCGATGCGCGGCATGCGTCCTTCGCCGCGGGTGTGCCGCTCGTTGGCGCGCTGACCGCCAGCGTCACCGGCGATTATCAGGAGAAGGGCGGCTATCGGTTGATTCGCGACTCCAGCGTGATGGATCCGAGCAGCACGATCAAGTATCAACCGGCGGGCGCCGCGGACGTCATTTCGAATGTCATTCAGCGGAACTCGTATCTCCGCCTCAACTACGATCCTTCGGCGAACTGGTCGGCGTTCGTCACCGGACACCTCTTCGGCGACAACCGCGGAACGGGTACGCCGCTCAGTTTCGCAAACCGCGATCAGCGCAACGTCGACCTTGGCTTGAACTACAATGCGCTGCTGGGCGGCTTGCTCGGCGTACGCGCGTGGGATGGTCGTCAGATCGAGAGCCAGCGGTCGACGACGATGCGTACGGTTTCGGGTGTCGCGCGCGCGGCCGAGGATTCCAGCCTCACGGCCAAGATTCCGAGCCACGATTGGGGCGCTTCGGCGCAATGGACGCGCAACAATGCGTGGCACCTGCAGTCGTTCAGCGTCGGCGCTGACTACCGCCACTATCAAGGCGACTTCAACGAAGTCGATTTCAGCACCACCGGCTGCCCGACGGGCCCCGCGTGCGGCTCGCTGACGCAGCGCGTGTCATCGGGCGGCGACCAGTCGTTGAGCGGCGCGTTCGTTCAAGGGATCATTGCGCCGATCACGAACCTCAGCGTGGAAGCCAGCGCCCGCGTGGACCAGTGGGACAACAACAACGGCCACTCCTTCACGACGAACGCGGCCGGCGTGCGCAGCGATGCGACCTACGCCGACAAATCGGCCGGCGCGTTCTCACCGCGTCTCGGCGCGCGGTATCAGCTGCATTCGACGTTCTCGCTGCACGGCGCGGTCTACAGAGCCTTTCGCGCGCCGAACCTCGCCGAGCTGTATCGCAAGCAGGTGAGCTCGACGTCGATCACGATTCCGAATCCGGGCCTCGCCGCCGAGACGGCGCTCGGCCGTGAAGTCGGGTTCGACTGGCAGCCGCTCGAGTGGATTCAGGCGAAGGGCACATGGTACGTCGCCGATTACAACAATTTCAACGTGCCGACGAACCTCACCACGACCTCCGTCCCGCCGCGTCCGACCGAATGCGGAACGGTCGCGACCTGCCGCACGCGTCTCAACGTGAACAGGTCGCGCAGCGAGGGCGGCGAGGCGTATCTCGCGCTGCGTCCGATCCAGCAGCTCTTCGTGAGCGCCGCCGTCAACTACGATGACGCGCGCCAACAGTCGGGCCTTCCGGCCGGCACGTTGGACGATCACAAACCGCACATCAACCGCGTCCCCTCGCCAAAGCAGACGATCCGCGCGACGTACACCTCGCCGATGCTCGGCTCGGTCACGGCGATGTGGCGCCACGAAGGCCGCACGACGACGCTCCAGGGCGTCGGTCTCGACCCCTACTCGGTGGTCGACGCCAACGTGCAACGCGAGATCACGACCGGACTTCGCGCCTTCCTGTCGGTCGAGAACATCGGCGACGTGAAGTACCAGATCAATCTTTCTGGAGCCGGAACGACGGCGAGCCCGTTCGTGGTGACGCAGGGAATGCCGAGGACGGTAAGACTAGGCGTCGAAGCGTATCGATTTTAGGGGGCGCAACTCTTAACGGCGCGGCTGCCGGACTACGCGGCTGCCAGACGGCGCGGCTGCCGAACGGCGCGCCCGCGGAGTGCGAAGAGCGCAGGAGGTCACTGCGCGCGTCGCCGGCCCGCAGTTGCGTCGGCCTCGCGATCAGCTGCTGCGATTGTTGGCAGCCGCGCCGTCTGGCAGCCGCGCCGTTCGGCAGCCGCGTAGTTCGGCAGCCGCGCCGTCAGAGTTGCGCCTCTCACGATGTCAGTGCCAGAAATTGGGAAAGTGCTCGATGCGTGAGTCCCCATACCGTGTACTCGCGGTGCCGGAACACCTCGACTTCTCTCTCTCCGACGTCGCGAATCGGGACGAGCCCTTTGCCCCAACTTGCCGTCTCCCGAATCGCCGCCATCGGCACCCAGAATGCCTCGGCGACCTCCGGGCTCTCGACGATCGTCACGTCCGGTCGCACCACGGCAACGAAGGGACGGATCACGATCGGCGGGAGCGTCGGCGTGCGAGGCGTGATGTCGTCGAGCGTGCCGAGGATGCGGCCGTCGCGCGAGAGATCGATACCGGTCTCTTCCCACGTCTCGCGAATCGCCGTGTGCTCGAGGTCGCGGTCCGTCGGGTCCATGCGGCCGCCGGGGCAGGCGACGTGACCGCTCCACGGATCGCGCTCGACTTCGGCGCGCTTGATCATGAGTAGATCTGAATCGCCCTCGTCGGTCGGCCGAAGCACGAGCGCGATCGCCGCGTAGCGCATCGCGCCCTCCAGCTCGATCGTTCGGCCGGAATGTTCGGCGAGGCGGGCGACGAGGCGCGCGAGATCAGGGCGTTCGAGCAGGGTGTCCAGCGAGGCCGCCACTCATTCCACCTCGCCGCCGGCGTCGGCCCAGGCACGAATGCCCCCCGACATCGACGCCACATCCTCGTAGCCCATCTGCTGTAACAAGTCCGCGGCGAACACCGAGCGATTGCCGTTCGCGCAATACACGACCACGTGCGCGTCGCGCGAGAGCTGGGGTTCGATCTTCGTTTCCAGGTTGCCGCGCGAGACGTGAAGCGACCCGGGGATCTTCGCCGCGTTCACTTCGTGCAGGTCGCGCACGTCCAGAAACGTGATCGCGTCACCGCGGCGCTGTTTGTCGAGAACCTGCTGCGGAGTGACTTCTTTGATTCGCGCCTTTGCTTCCGCCATCAACTGCTCACCGGTCTTCATCGATCCGCTCGGTTGGTTGTCGCTGAATTCTAACGCTCGAACATCAAGACCCCGTTGTCGGCGCTCAGCTCCGCCATCGCACCGAGTGGGTACACGTTCTGGTCGTCGATGTGTCCCATCGGAAAGCCGGAGACGCAGGGCACGCCGCAGCGCGCGGCGAAATCTTCGAGCACGCGATCGAGCGGGCGTTGGACGTTCGCGGGATCCTCTGGGATGTCCGTGAAGCTTCCGAACGCCAGCCCCGCGATGTTGCGCAGTGCGCCGCTCAACCAGAGCTGGGTCAGCATCCGGTCGATGCGGTAGATCGCCTCGTTCACGTCCTCGAGCAGCAGGATCGCTCCGTCGAGATCGGGTGCGTACGGCGTTCCGGCGAGCGCGGCAAGGAGCGCGAGGTTTCCGCCGGCGAGGCGACCGCGCGCGAGACCGCGTCGGAGCGGTTGCATCGATGGATCGACGACCGTGTATGCGGCCCACCGCTCGGAAAGGATGACGGCGAGCGACCTTCGCGTGTTGTCGGTGAGCTCGGCGCGTGCGGTCGCGCCGTGATACGAGACGAGGCCGCATCGCCGGCCGATCGCGGCGTGCAACGCGGTGATATCCGAGTAGCCGATGATCGGCTTCGGGCGACGCGTGAGCGCGTCGTAATCGATTCCTTCCAGCAAGCGCATTACGCCGTAGCCGCCGCGAATACACCAGATCGCGTCGATCGAATCGTCGCATAAGAAGCGATTCAAGTCGGCCAGGCGGTGCTCGTCGGAACCGGCGAGGTAGCCGTCGCGCTCGAGCACATGTTGGCCGGGTACCGCGGTCCAACCAAAGCTCGACACGTTGGCGACCGATCGATCGAGATCCTGCTCGTCGCGCAACGGGCCAGCGGGCGCAACCAGAGCGACACGCGCACCGGGCGCGAGCGTGGGAGGAAAATGCATCACGCACATACGCACGTATGGTCAGGCTCGTCAATCGACACAAAGTCAAACAAATGGCATTGATGCTGCGGGTGTGTGAGCGCCAAGCCGGCGGGATGTTCTCTAGAGACCGGCATGATTTCACTGTTGTGGAGGAGCAGAACTATGGCGGATCGCCAGAATAATCAGGGTGGGATGAGCGGCTCGTCGAGCAGCTCGGGCAGCAGCGGATTGAGCGGCTCGTCGAGCAGCTCCGGCAGCAGCGGCCTGAGCGGATCGTCGGGCAGCCAAGGCTCGTCGGGCGGCTCGCACGGTTCGAGCGGCTCGAGCAACCAGAGCGGCTACGGCGCAGGCTCGAGCGATAAGGGTTCGAGCGATAAGGGTTCGAGCGATAAGGGTTCGAGCAGCACCGGCGGCTCGAGCGGTTCGGGTTCGGGCAGCTCGAGCAGTTCCGGTGGCTTCGGTGGGTCGAGCGGCGGCAGTGGATCGAGCTCGGGCACCGGCGGCTCGTCGGGCGGCCGTACCGATCGCGGCAACCAGGGCGATCAAGGGCTCGGCGGCTCGGGCAACAAGGGCGGCATGAGCGGCACGCCGGGTGGAACCAGCGGCGGATCGAGCGGTGGCTCGGGCTCGTCCGGTGGCTCGTCGTCCGGCGGCAGCGGGTCGGGCGGCACAAGCAACCCGCGCTAAACGCAACTCACACTAAGGGCCGCGAACCGTGTTCGCGGCCCTTCGTATTTCCCACCGTACCCGAATTCGAATCGGAGTCTGACCCCATTCGAATCTCGGAGTCCGACCCCATTTCCATTCTATTTCCATTTGCCGCGGAAGAGGTCGCGACGAAGTAAGTTCTTCGCGTGTCTCTCTCCACGCGCGTCCTCCTCGCCCTGATCGCCGGAACGGCCGCCGGTCTCGCCCTTCGGTACTTCGACGCGAATGCCGCTTCGACCGCCGTTTCGATCTTCGAGCCGGTCGGCACGCTGTTCGTCAATGCCATTCGCGTCACGGTCATCCCCCTCGTCGTCTCGAGCCTCATCGTCGGCATCGCCTCCGCGGGAGGCGGCGCGGTTGTCGGTCGAGTTGGCGGACGAGGACTCGTGCTCTTCGTCATCCTGCTCGTCGCATCGGGACTCCTCGGTGCGGTGACGGCACCGCCGGTCTTCTCACGGCTATCGATCGACCCGGCTGCCGCGGCCAATGTGCGAGCGGCCGTTGCCTCGGCCTCGAGCACGGTGACGTCCGGCGCCGCCGCGATCCAGAGTCCGTCGCAATGGATCGTGAGTCTCGTGCCGGCGAATGCCGTGCGCGCGGCGGTCGACGGCGCGATGCTCCCGCTGATCGTCTTCGCGCTGCTGCTCGGGCTGGCGTTGGTGACGCTCGGTGACGCGGCGCGGCCGGTCGTCACCTTCTTTCGAGCCGTGTCGGAAGCAATGCTCGTGATCGTGCGATGGTTGCTCGTCGTCGCGCCGATCGGTGTCTTCGCGCTCGCGCTGCCGCTCGTCGTGCGCCTCGGCGCCTCGGCGATCAGCGCGCTGGGAACCTACGTGATCCTCGTGTCGCTCGACGCCGTGCTCTTTTGCGCGCTCGTGCTTTATCCAGCGGCGGCGTGGTTCGGCGGTGTTTCGATTCGCACCTTCGCGCGCGCCGCGCTGCCGCCGCAAGCGGTCGCTTTCTCCGCGAGATCCTCACTCGCCGCGCTTCCGGCGTTGATCGATACGGCGAAGACGAGATTGAATTTGTCCGAGGAGATCACCGGCTTCTTCATCCCGCTTGCCACGGTACTTTTCCGCGTCGGCGCGACGCTTGGTCTCACCGTCGGCTGTGTCTTCCTCGCCAAGTTGTACGGCGTGACGATGGGCCCAGCGCAGATCGCGACGGTGCTCGTCACCTCCGTCGTGACGAGCTTCAGCATTCCCGGCATTCCCGGCGGCTCGATCATCGCGATGGTTCCCGTGCTGGCCAGCGTCGGACTTCCCATCGAAGGCATTGGCATTCTGTTCGGGGTCGACACGATCCCCGACATGTTTCGCACGACGGCCAACGTGACCGGCCAGCTCGCCGCGGCAACGATCGTCGGACGACAGACCGCTCCGGCGAGCGCCCGCCTCGCCGAGGAATCTCCCGCCGCTTGATGGAGTCCCTCGCGCCGATTTTGTGGTCGCTGCCGTGGGTGGTTGTGCCGGCTGTCGTGATCGTTCGCGCGAGACGTTCTCTATCGCTCGATGACATTCCGGATTCGCCGCCGTCCGATCCGCCGAAGGCTTCGGTGATCATTCCCGCGCGGAACGAAAGCCGCAACATCGAGCGCTGCATCCGATCGGTGCTCGCCGCGGCGTACCCCAACTTCGACGTGATCGTCGTCGACGACCATTCGACCGACGGCACGGGCGACATCGCGCGCGATATCGCCCAGGACGATCCGCGTCTTCGCGTCGTCGCGGCGCCCGCGCTGCCGGAAGGGTGGTTCGGAAAGCAGTGGGCCTGCGCGACCGGCGCGCGCGAGGCGAACGGCACGCTGCTCCTCTTCACCGACGCGGACACGTGGCATCGCCCCGACCTGTTACCCCGCGCCGTCAATGCATTGAACGCTCGCGGCGCCGATCTGCTGAGCGTCATCGGGAATCAGGAGATGCACAGCTTCTGGGAGCGAATCATTCAGCCGCAGATGTTCGCCCTGCTGTCGATTCGATACGGCGGCTCGGAGCAGGTGAGCAACACCAAGCGCCCGGTCGACGCCATCGCCAACGGTCAGTTCATCCTCGTTCGTCGTGACAGCTACGACGCGATCGGCGGTCATGCCGCCGTGCGCGACCGCGTAGCGGAGGACATGGCGATGGCACAGTTGTTCGTCGCGGCGCGCCGCCCAATCGCGCTCTTCGTCGCGAACGACCAGCTTTCGACGCACATGTACGCGTCGCTGTCGGAGCTTCTCGCCGGCTGGGGCAAGAATATTTACGCCGGCGGCCGAATGGCCGCACTCGGCGGCGCGCTAGGGCGAGCGTCCTACCCATTCTTTCTGTTGAGCATGCCGCTGCTCGGGCTCGTACCGCCGATCGCGTTTGTTGCGGCGCTGTTGGGATTCCTGTCGACTTCCTGGCTCATTTGGTCGGCGATCGTCATCATTGTGAGCGTTCTCTTCTGGGCCGCTCTTTACCGCTACATGAGAGAGTCCGTGGGATATGCGCTGCTCTACCCACTTGGATTCGTCATGTTGTTCGTGATCGCCTTCGGTGGTGTGCGACGCGGTCAGCGGGTGGAATGGAAGCAACGAACGTATCTGTCGAGCTAACCTGAATTCACATCGATGACGGGAGAGCCGGACCAGACCGATTCATCGCTCAGCGAGCGTCTCGAGCGCCTCGAGCGTTCGGTCGCCGCGCTGACGAACGAGATCGTGGCAATCCGCGCGACGATCGCGTTCGGCGAGACTCGGCCTTTCTCGAGACGCGACCCGCTGCCGCTGCGGCCGAGACCACCGCAGCCGGCGCCCCGTCGCATCCGTCTCCCCGGCGAGGGTCTCGACCTCGAGCGCTTGCTGGGCCGTTACGGGATGCTCGGCATCGCCGTGTTGGCGGCCGCCGCGGCGGTCGGGACGTTCCTCAGCTGGGCGATCAGTCGCGGCTATCTCACGCTGTCGCCCGCCGCGAGAATCATCGTCGGACTTATCTTCGCCGCGGGCATCGGGGCGTGGGGATTCCGCCTGCGCAAACGGGAACGATCCTTTGGATCGAGCCTGCTCGGTTTGTCGCTCGTCGTGGTGCTGGTCTGCGCTTACGCCGCTGGACCTGGGCTCGCCGTCATCCCGGAGTGGTTGGCGTTCGGCGGGGCGATCGCCGTGTCGTGGGCACTCGCACTTTTCGCGCGACGCGAGAGTGACGAGCCGCTGTGGT
>Ga0310813_10000354_pt1 | contig 29990 bp, 29 predicted proteins | sample YN3metagenome_FD_203086 | JGI IMG/M metagenome (GOLD analysis project Ga0310813, IMG submission 203086) | Soil microbial communities from experimental microcosm in Duke University, North Carolina, United States - YN3 | ecosystem: Engineered > Artificial ecosystem > Soil microcosm > Unclassified...
GGCAAGCGCCCCGTGCCGCTCTGCGCCGCCTGGGCCATCACGGCGAACCGCCTCGCCCGCAAGGACTGGCTCCGCGTCCACGCGGAGTTCAGCCGCCGCCTGGAGCGCGGCGCGACGCCCGAGGCGCTGCTCCTGGCCATGCACGGCGCGCAGGCCGCCGACGGGGAGGACGACGTGACGGGCAGCCTCCTCGAGCGCGCGCGCCGCACGCTGGGGCGCCGCGTCCCCATCGTCGCCACCCTGGACCTGCACGCCAACGTCACCCCGCGCATGGTCGCGAACGCCGACGCGCTCGTCGGCTACCAGACCTACCCCCACGTGGACCTCTACGAGACCGGCCAGAAGGCCGCGCGCCTCGCGCTGCGCATGCTCCGGGGGACCCTGACGCCCGCCATGGCCCTCCGCAAGCTGCCCCTCATCGTCCCCGCCGAGACCATGCCCACGACCTCCGGGCCCATGCGCCGCCTCATCGAGCGCGCCACCCGCCTCGAGGGCAGCGGCCTCGCCGAGTCCGTGTCCGTCTTCGGCGTGCAGCCCTGGCTCGACGTTCGCGACATGGGCTGCTCCGTCGTCGTCGTCACGGGCGGCGATCGCGAGAGGGCGGAGCGCCACGCGAGCGTCCTCGCCCGGCGCTTCTGGGACGCGCGGAAGGACTTCGACGTCCGCCTCACGCCGGTCCGCAGCGCCATCCGCCAGGCCATGCGGATCCGCGGGGGGCCCGTCGTGCTGGCGGAATCCTCGGACAGCACCGGCTCGGGCTCGCCCGGCGACAGCACCGGCGTGCTTCGCGAGCTCGTCGCTGCGAACCTGCCCGAGCCGTCGGCGATCTTCGTGGTCGACCCGGGCGCCGTCGCGCAGGCGGCGCGGGCCGGCGTTGGCAGCAGCGTCACCCTCGACGTGGGCGGGAGCTTCGACCGCAAGAACTCGACGCCGCTCCGCCTCACGTGCCGCGTGCGGCTCCTTTCGGACGGCCGCTGGACGCCCACGATCCGCGGCTACAGCGCGGGAACCGAGGTGTCGATGGGGAAGACCGCGGTCCTCGAGGCGGGCTCGGTCCGCATCCTCGTCGCCGAGCGCCCGGCGATGACGCTCGACCCCGAGCTCTACCGGAGCCACGGCATCGAGCCCTGCCGCAGCAAGATCGTCGTCGTGAAATCGCCCGCAGGCTTTCGCGCGGCCTACGAGCCCATCGCGAAGGGCATCTTCATCGTCGACACGCCGGGGGTCAGCACCGCCCGGCTCCGCTCGCTCCCGTTCCGCCGCGTCCCGAGGCCGATCTATCCCCTCGACCCCGGGACCCGACTGCCGGAGACCGTGTGACGCCGACCCGAGTCCGCTACTCCATCGTCGCGCTCGCGGTGCTCCTTAATATAGTGAGCTACACCGACCGGGCCTGCATCTCGGTGGTCGGGCCGCAGCTCCGCGGGGCCTTCGGGCTCTCCCCGACGGAGCTCGGGCTGGTCTTCGGCAGCTTCAGTCTTTCGTACGCCCTCATGCAGGCCCCCTGGGGGGCCCTCGCGGACCGCCGGGGCGCCCGCGGCATCGTCGCGTTCGCGATCGTGTGGTGGTCGGCGTTCTCGGCCCTGACCGCGGCGGCCTGGAACCTGCTGACGCTCGTCCTCGTGCGCTTCCTCTTCGGCGCCGGCGAATCGGCGCTCTCGCCGGCCGTCGCGTCCGCCTTCGGGCGCTGGATCCCGGTCCGCGAGCGCGCCACCGCGTTCGGCGCCTTCATCGGCGGGGGACGCCTGGGAGGGGCGATCGCGCCCCCGATCGCGGCGCTCCTCGTGGCGTCGTTCGGGTGGCGCGCCGTCTTCCTGTCGTTCGCGCTGGCGGGACTGCCGGCCGCGCTCCTGTGGTTCCGCTGGTTCCGCGAAGGACCCCGCGAGCACCCGCGGGTCGACGAGGCCGAGGCCGACCTGATCGAGCGGGGCGCTTCCGAGGACCCGCCGACGCGACCGGCCGCGTTCCTCTGTTCCCGGCGGCTCTTCTGCCTCCTCGCGGTGTCCTTCAGCTACACGCTGATGTGGCAGTTCTACATCACCTGGTTCCCGACCTACCTCCGCGAAGGGCTGGGACTGGGCCTCGGCGAAGCCTCCCTCTACGCGGGCCTGCCCTTCGCGCTCGGCGTCGGGGCCAACTGGGCCGGCGGCTTCTTCACGGACGTCCTCAGCCGCCGCGGCGACCCGCGCTTCGCGCGGACGGTCGTGGGCTTCGGCGCCCTGACCGCCTCGGCCCTGCTGCTGGCGCTGGGACTGCGCCTGGAAGACCCGCGGGCGGCGGCGCTTCTGATCGCGTCGGCGGCCTTCGCGGGCGACCTCTTCCTCGGCGCCGGCTGGGCCTCGGCGCTCTCCATCGGCGGCAAAGCGGGCGGCACCGTCGCGGGAATGCTGAATACCATGTCCAACCTGGGCGGCTTCCTGTCCCCCATCCTCATCGGCTGGTGTCTCCAGGTGTCGCACGACTGGACGACCGTGCTGCTCGCGGCCTGCGCCGCCAACGTCGCCGCGTCGCTCCTCTGGCTCGGCGTGAACCCCCGACTCTCTCCTCAGGAGGTCCCATGATCCACGACTGGCCGAAGTCCCGCGCGCTGCTCCGCCGCGCCGAGCAGTCGCTCCCCGGCGGCGTCAGCAGCCCGTTCCGCGCCAAGGCGCCCGTCCCGCTCTACTTCCAGGACGGGAGCGGGCCGCGGCTCCGGGACGTCGACGGCAACGAGTACATCGACTACTGCCTGGCCTGGGGCCCGATGATCCTGGGCTACCGGCACCCCGCGCTCGTCGAGGCCATGCGCGCGCAGGCCGACAAGCCGATGGATTACGGCGCCCAGCACGATCTGGAATACCTCGTGGCGGAGAAGATCCAGTCGATGGTCCCCTGCGCGGAGCGCGTCGTGTTCACCTCGAGCGGGACGGAAGCGGTGCAGCTGGTCCATCGCCTGGCCCGGGCCTTCAGCGGCCGCGAGCGGATCCTGAAATTCGAGGGCCACTATCACGGCTGGGTCGACGGCGCTCTCCTCAGCTACAAGCCGACGGCGGAGCAGGTGGGCGACCTCGAGCGTCCCAACGTCGTGCTGGGATCAAAGGGGCAGGTGAAGAACGCGGCCGACAACACCCTCGTCGCGCCCTGGAACCGGATCGAGGTCCTCGAGCGGATCCTCGCCCGGAGCGGCAACGAGGTCGCGGCCGTCATGATGGAGCCCGTCCTGATGAACGGCGGCGGCATCCTGCCGAAGCCGTCCTATCTGGCGGCGGTCCGCGATCTGACCCGCCGCCACGGCTGCCTGCTCATCTTCGACGAGGTCATCACCGGATTCCGGCTGGGGCCGGGCGGGGCGCAGGAGCGCTACGGCGTGACGCCGGACCTCGCGACCTTCGGGAAGGCCATCGGCGGCGGCGCGACCCTGAGCGCGGTCGCGGGCCGGGCCGACCTCCTCCTGCAGATCGCCGGCGGCGGGGTCGCGTTCGGAGGGAGCTTCAACGGCAATCCGCCGGCCCTCGCGGCCGCCAAGGCCACGCTCGAGGAGCTCACCCGCGACGGCGGCGCCGCGCTGCGGGACGCGAACCGCCACGGGGAAGCGTTGCGACGCGGGATCGTCGACCGGGGCCGCAAGCACGGCGTCCCCGTGCTGGCGAGCGGCGTCGGCGCGGCCTTCGCGGTCCACTTCACGGAGAAGGAGTCCCTCGAGGACTACCGCGACACGTTCGCGGACGACCGCGAGCGGCTGCGGCGTTTTCTCTACCGCGCTCTTCAAGAAGGCATCTACATTGTGCCCGACGGACGCTTTTACCTGTCGGCGGTGCATGGCGAGCGGGAGGTCGAGCAGACGCTCGAGGCCCTGGACCGCGTCTTCGCGTCGATCGACGAACGAGCGATGACGACGGCCCAGGAGCGGCATTAAGGAGTCATTGGGGAGGAACGTCAGCATGCTTCGATTCATCGTTGTCGTCCTGATCGTCGCGGGGGTGTCCTGCACCCAGCCGCGGGAAGGCGGGACCCGCGCGACGTCCACGTACCTCACGATCAAGAAGTCCCTCGACGCGGTGCCCGCGATCGACACCCACGACCACCTATACCCCTGGGAGCGGAACACCGCGTTTCTGCAGACCGACCGGGGCCGCGAGGTGAACCTCGCCAGCCTCTGGATCTTCAGCTACTTCGGCTGGACCAACCGGCTGACGGGCTGGAAGGCGGGCGACTCGTTCGAGACCTGGTGGGCCAAGGCCAAGAATGACTTCGTGAACGCGCGCGCCACGAGCATGTACCGCTACCAGCTCCCGGCATTCCAGGACCTGTACGGGGTGGACTTCGACCGCATCAGTGACGAGCAGGCCCGCGCGCTCTCGGACCGGATCTCGCAGAACTACAAGGACACGACGTGGCTGACGCAGGTCATCACGGAGCGCGCGAACATCGAGCTGATGTTCAACGACCCCTTCTGGGATCGGATGGGGATGAAGACCACCTGGCCCTTCGAAGTCCTCGTCTTCAACGTCACGAGCCTCGTGCGCGGCTTCCACCCGTCGGAGTACGGGCCGACGGCGGAGTACCGGGAGTCGGACAGCCCCTACGCGGTCGCGAAGGAGCTCGGCCTCGACGTCCGCAGCCTCGACGACTACCTCACGCTGCTCGACAAGATCTTCGCCCGCGCCCGGAAGTCCGGCGCGGTCTGCCTGAAGACGACGCTCGCGTACCAGCGGCCCCTCCGCTTCGAGAAGGTCCCCCGCGAGAGGGCGGAGCGGACGTTCGGAAAGCCGAAGAGCGAGCTGGCCCCGGAAGACGTCCGCGCCTTCGAGGACTTCATCATGTGGCGGCTCTGCGAGCTCTCGGCGAAGCACGAGCTCCCGTTCCAGATCCACACCGGCCACGCGCGGGTCGACGGTTCCAACCCGATGCTCCTGCTCGACCTGATCGCGGAGAACCCGAAGACGAAGTTCATCCTCTTCCACGGCGGCTACCCGTGGATCTCGGAGACGGCCGCGGTGGCGTCGCAGAACACGCGGGTGCGGGGCGCGAAGAACGTCTGGATCGATTCCGTCTGGCTCCCCACCATCAGCTATTCCGCGGCCAAGCGGGCGTACCACGAGTACCTCGACACCCTGCCCGCGGACCGGATCCTGTGGGGCGCCGACTGCACCCACGCGGAAGGGATCTACGGCGCGACCGAGACGACGCGGCGCTGCGTCGCGGAGGTGCTCGCGGAGCGCGTCGACGCAGGCAACCTCGCGCTCGAGGACGCCGAGCGCATCGGCCGGCAGATCCTCCGGGACAACGCGCTCAAGCTGTTCCCGCAGCTCAAGGACCGCCTCTGGAAGCAGAAGGGCAGGCTCCCCGAAATGCCGCCCGCGGCGGCGGGCGGGTCGAAGGAAGCGATCCGGGACGATCACTAAAGGCAGAGATCTGGCGCGAAGGACTTGACCCTGAGCGGCTTGAGTGGTTTAATCGCCCTCCCAACAGCAAGCGGGCGTAGTTCAGTGGCTAGAACGTCTCGTTGCCAACGAGAAGGTCGCCAGTTCAAATCTGGTCGCCCGCTCCATTAACCCCCGATCACAAGGGGGTTGCGCACGCCTCGAAAAACCCCCACTCCACTGAAGTCGTTTGTGCCATTAGCGTGCCAACTCTCAAGGGCTGCGAGCTTGGGTCCAGGAACATTCGTCGACCCGGCACGACAGTATCGATAGGCCATGAAGGCGGTAGAGAATCTGCCCGGATCGACGAACAACCACCCGCACCCCTCTCGGCCCGCCGCCCGCTTCACTTATAGGGAAGGGCATCCTTTCTACAAGGCCGCCCCGCCCGTCGGCCGCCGGGGGCCCGCCGGGGCTGGCTGGCCGCTGGGCCGCCTGGCGGCGGGGCGGCTGGCGTGGCGGGGAGCTTAGCCGGGGTGGGCGACTTTGCGCTCATTATATGCGATTAAGCGAGAGAGGAGTTTCCAGGAGGACGACAAGGAGGATACAAAACCTTAAGTTTGCTGGCTGGACTTCTAGTGCTTGCCGCCTGACTCCTCAGTCAACGCTAGAAAGCTTTCGGTCGGTGTAATGCGAGAGATCGTCTTCTCCTGCTGGAGGAAGTTTCCGCACATTACGGTTACGTAGATCCGTATAGCTTCATCACCAGTTTCCGGCGCAGAAGGCCGGGTCAACCAGTCTTTCGCGTACTCTTCCAAACCGATAGCGCGCTCGTCATTTGGGTTGTCTTTGATGTAAGCCTTCAAATGATCATGCCAGAGCGTGAGAAATGCAACGAGTCGCGCCTGCGCTTTCGGATGGGCAAAATCCATCTTCACTCGGTGGGCCATCAGATTGCGTAGTCCCTTCAGTTCGCGAAGGAGTTTGTGCCCCCAGTCGCCAATGACCCCCGTTAGCCGTGCCAGGTCGATGCGTGCACCAAAGCTACCTGCGGGGGCGCGGCCGTCTTCATCTGCACCAAGGAAGTCGTTGATCAGGCTTGGACTCCCATTCAATCGCTTGCTCAGGAGATGGGCCAACCCAAGGTCGACCGTAGCAGCGCCGACAATTACCAACTCGCGCGGCTTCAGTCCGACGAGGCTGTCGAACACGGCCCCCGCGTCGGATGGAACAACCTCGCTAAATTGCTCGATCAACCACTTAACGTTGTGCTTCTTTCGGCTCATCGGAGCTCTCCTTGCTCATCTTTCTTGAACTTGCGGTGTGATACCCGCCCGCCAGTTCAAGAACGCGCCACCCTGCGAGTGATGTAACTTTACCTCCGTTGTAACCGCCCCTGTAACCTTGCGTTTTCACAGGGGAAACTCCACAAAAGTTACAAAGTTACATGCTGCCGAAGTGTCTTGTCGCTTAGCTCTCTGTCTCTCCGTACTTGTGATTATTTATCTATATCCATAAACCGGTCTATGTATTAGGACTTGAAATGACACCGAAACATGCGCGGTCAACCCGAGGATGAAACTTTGTAACTGTGCGACAGTTTCACCTGAGAAAACTGGAGTTACATCGTAGGTTACATTGGACGCCCGCTTACACGTCCAGCGTTACATCGCGGCGCTGAAGGCCGCCCAGGCGACACGGTTCTTGCCGCCCCGTTTCGCTACGTACATTTGCGCGTCCACGAACTTGAAGACTTCGGAGGGTCGTGCGCCCGCCGCGCAGGTAGTCGCGCCGATGCTCGCAGTGGGCTTCTTCGGTAGGTCAGCAATCTCCTTCATAGTGCTGATCTCTGTTTCGATACGCGCCCGAATTGCTTCCGCGATTTCCCGCGCCTTTACGTCATCCACTTGTGGGAGGATGACGGTTACCTCGTCACCCCGTCCGCGATACGCCTCCCCAAAGTGCTCGGTCAGGTCGGCCACCACCTGCAAGTAGCGCTTCATCACCTGATCTCCGACGTCGTGGCTCTTGTTATCGTTCACGGCTTTGAAGTTGTCGAGGTCCATGAACAGGACGGAGAGGGGCTGTCTCGCGGCCAAGAACGCGAGGTTGATTTCGAGGTCGCGCTCTCGGTACTCTTCGCTCCATAGGATGCCGAACGGCTCTCGTGTGCGCGACGACCGCAGTTCGTCCCTTAGCTGCTGAAGCCGAAGGCGGCCTCGATGGTTGATTGTCGCATCCAGCTCCCATCGTCGCTGGATGGACTCAACGTCTTGGCAAAGCTGGAGTTCGCGACTGTTCGCGATGGAACCTTGTATGCCGTAGCGAGTGAAATGAGCGTCGCCGTTGACGAGGCCCTCCATCACCATGTACATGAGCATTTCTTTGAAGGCGTCCTGAGATAGGCCGTAGTGTTTTTCGATAGCATTTTTGTCGGCAAACACCACTCGCATCTGCCCCCGTGCGTTGAGCTCGGTTAGCAGGGCAAGTTCGGCCAGTCGTGCGTCTCTCATGGTTTACTAGTAACAGCTCTAGCGGTTTACGCGAAATACCCTAGCACCTTCCCTTAGTTCAGCCAGTTTCGTGGTGGTCAATACCCCAACGCCATCGCCCGCCTTGACGGCCTGCACCTGTTTGTCGTCTAAGTGCATCGAGGTTACTTGTTCTTCGAAGAAATAGAGGGTCGACTCGTAGGCGATACGATCTCCAACTGAAAGCGTGCCTTCCGTCATTCGGACTCCAATCACAGACTTCTTATCAAGGAGTTTTTCTATTTTGCCAATGAGTTGGTAGTGCGCTGGCACGTGCTCGATTGGGCCAATCTTATCGAAAAGGGGTGTGACGTATTCGGGGTTCCACTTGTGATGCAGGAGGTTAACGGCAATCCTAAAGAGCGTCCAAGTAGTCATCAGGCCGATCTTGTAGGTGAGTGCGGTTTGCACCATCTCACCACGAAAAGCGGGGTCGGCTCGATTCAGAGGTGGCATCCCTCGTTCATGATTGATGATCGATAGGCCTTGCACATCGGTTCTGCCCCATTCCTGCATGCGTAATGCTTTGTATTTAATTGCCTGCATAGGTCCATCATCTGCCGGCTTTCCTGTTACCCCCTTCACCTCGATCACTAGTGCGGGCTTCTTATCCCTTATGTGCAAATCCTCGTCCCGATTGACCTTGCCCGCTTTCTTGCCTTCCTCATCTGCGTCGATAACATTTGTGAGGCCAAGGAACTCAAGCGTCTTCTTCACGGTGGAGACTAGCTTGTCGTCGGTGGCGGTCAGGAGCTCATAGAGGAATTCGTACTTTTTGGAGTAAGCTTCTGCCTCTGTCGCCAGAGCGCTCATCTGCTTATTGGCAGTCTCGCTGACTTCGTCAATCCGAGCGTGAAGGTCGGTAACGGCAGAGAGCTCGTATTCCGGCCTCGCGAGCCAGTTCGAACCTTCCAAGTAGGGAAAGAGGTGCGGTGCCATCTCAGGGAGTACGTTCGTCAAAAGTTGGAGCAGGAAGTCTTCGGTTTTGGGGACGATTGCCGGGAGTAGTATTGTGAATCCTTTGCCGGTTGCAGCGCGGAGAACTCCAGCTACAGCGTATTCATACTTGTTAATGGCTGCTGCCTGCCAGCGGTCAGACGTGTGGAAATTAGGTGCCATTATGCAGTCAAAGCGACAGCCTTCGAGGTGCTTGGCGAAGAACTTGTTAAAGGGGGTATTCGCTTTGATAACTTGGATCTCTTCGCCTTCGTCTTCTTGCACTTTCATTTCGGATGGAGTCAGGCCGCTATGGATGCTCCATGAATCGTGGGTGCGAGTCTGACCTACGAGTTCGCCGTATTCTATGCGGCCATAATGGAAGTTATGAATGAAGCGCCGTCCCACAAAGAGCACGAATACTCCTCCATGAGACAGGATGCGGTCAAAACCGGATCGATATTGGGCTAAGTCAATGGGCCTGGGGTCTACGATTCCATCTCCCGCTTCTGCCCAGTACCCCGAGTGAGTCTTTGGAACATCACCTGGCGTCATATCCTTTGTTGAGATGTCATCTTCGTGAAGGTTGGCGATTACAATCTCCTGCTCAGTGATGGATGGGAGCTGTGAGTTGAAGCCTACCCGTCTGAAGCCGTCACCCCGGGGAACGTTGTAAGGCTTTCCAAAAGTACCTGATGAGACGTTGTAGCCTTCTTTGGTGAGGAGTGTTTCGACTTTGGGGTTGAGATCCGCTAGCAGGATCTTGGGTTTCGGGTATTTTGTGCCCTTGGTCTCAACAATGGGAACTACCGTAACTTCAGTTTTCCCTTTCTTGCCGAAGAGCATTCCCATTCCGGTCCCCTAATGTGGATGTCGTGCTGCGTTTCGTCGAGGTGCATTTCAGGTTGTCGAGAAGTTTACCCTATCGCAATGGGAAACGGGGAAGCGACTACCAGTACCCTCCTAGGAGCATAGGGCCCGAATATTTTCCTACGTGGGCCCTACCATCCTGAAACGTTCAGGTGATGCCTGCTCACTTCTCGGTACCCACGAGAGAGTCGAACCCCTATGGGCTAGCATCTCCTCGCAACGCCATTGCCGCGAAGGACTTGGCGTGCTGCCAATTCGGCTCGGGCCTCCGGCAGATTTGGTGCCTTGGACGTGCCCCATAAAACCTACGCTCTCCACAGGAGAGGGCCACTTTCTATGCCAGTTTCCGAGCCCTTGCTCGCTTTGCAGCCTGAGGCTTGAGGGAGAGTACGGACACCGCATCTCTAAGGTCATTCTGCGCCAGATGCGCATATCGCATCGTCATCTTGAGGTCGGCGTGGCCGAGCAGGTCCTGGATCGCCTTGAGCGAGGCGCCGCGCTGGGCCAGGCGCGAGGCGAACGTGTGGCGCAGGTCGTGGAAGCGGAACTCGCGGATTGCCGAGATCCGAAGCGTCCTCGCCCACTGCTTCTTGATGTCCACCCAGCGGGTCGCCGTGTCCGGGTTGTTGAAGACCCAGGGACTCGGCTCGCCCTTCGACGAAACCGCGCGCGGGATCTGCTCCAGGACCTTAACCAGCTCGGGCACCATCGGGATGTGCCGCGTCTTTTCGCCCTTGCCGTGGACGACCGTGACGATCCTGGTCTCGAAGTCCACGTCGCCCCAGTGCAGGTCCAGCAATTCGCCCAGGCGCATCCCGGTATAGAGTGCCGCCTGGACCAGCGGTCGGAAGCAGTCCGTCGAGGCGTCGAGCAGCTTCCGCTCCTACTCGTCCGTGAGGCAGCGCGTCAGCTTATTGTTCACGCGGGGAAGGGTGACGCCTCGGCAGGGGTTCTCGTGGACGTAGCCCCGCTTCCGGGCCTCGCGGAAGATCGCCGAGAGGCAGACGAACTCGCCCACCACCGTCGCCGGCTTGATCGTGTTCTTGCCGCCGCGTGCAATCTCCTTGCTGCGCATGTCCACCCAGCGCTGGACATCGCCCGTCCGGATCCGGGAGATCACCTTGGACCCAAAAGTCCGCGCCAGGACCTTCGTGAGCGACGGCACCCGGATCTGGGCCGTCTTCGTCCGCACGGCATTGACGTGGCCCAGGTACTCGGGCAGGAAGTCGTTAAAGGTCACCCGCTCGACCGCGGACAGGCCGTGGATCTTGATGAGCTCGACCTCGTCGAGCTTCTTCCGCAGGATCTTCTGCGCAAGCTCCTTCGTGCTCGCCTCGGTCCGCTCCCGGCGGCGGACGCCCTGCCCGTCGAGATAGTCGATGCACCAGGCGGGCTGGCCGACGGCATTCCGCTTCCGCGGGTCACGGTAAACACGCGCCATGATTCACCTCCCTGTCATCAAAACCGTACCACGACTCGAGTCACATCCCGACACATCAGGCCGGGAGCCCCCGCTTGACCCAGAGGCGCAGGGCCTCGGAGCGGAAGCGCACGCGGCGGCCGATCCGGACGATGGCCTCCGGGGGCAGCTGGTTTCGGCGCAGCATGCAGCGCAGGGCGTGCTCGGATACCGCGAGCCAGGCACTCGCCTGGCGGACGGTCCAGAGCGGGTCGGCAGGAGGAAGCAGTTCCATGGGAACTCCTTTTAATGGCGATCAATCCAGGCAGACCGTCTCAACGGGCGGAGATGGAGTCGGGAGTGAAAACCGGACGCTCCGTGCGTCCAGCAGGCGGATAGGCGATTGCCGGCAGCGCGACGAGCGTCTTCCGGCCCTCGGCAGCCTCGGCGAGTGCGGCACGCACTTCGTCCAGCATGGCCTCTGCCGACCTCAGGGCGGGGCAACGGCGGAAGCGCGTGCGGGTCAGGTGCTCGATCAAGCCCTGCAACAGGGAAGGGAGGTTCGAGTAGTATCGCTCCTCTCCTCGCTCGCGACCGAGCCTGAGGCACCAGCCATGGGCATCGACCAGGACGTGGGGGTAGTGCGGGGCTTCCATGCCAAGCTTCGCCACGGGATGCCAGCCTGTCTTCATGTTCCGTAGACCTCTCTCCAATGGAGATTGTTGGGGTTGAAGGTCATGACCGATCCAGCTCGGGGTACTGCGCGGGCGGTCTCCAGGCAGGCCCGGGCTTGGCGGAGGGCGACCGGGAGCCGCTGCCGGATCCGGCGGGCAAGGGCGGTGCCGGCCTTGAGTTGCCGGTCGAGCACGCGGCGCTGGACCTCGAAGGGTCCGATGAAGCGGCTGACCCGGGAGGGGAGACCGAGCTTCCTCCGTTCCCGATAGTTGAGCTGGCCGCAGGCCCGCCCGGTCCCGTCGTCGATCCAGAGGAAACGCCCGTAGGGATGCTCGGCGTCTTCCCGGAAGGCCAGCCGGAAGGTTTGCCACCGCGGTTTGCGCTTCGCCCACTCGATCAGAAGGCGGCAGTCGCGCAGCCGCGAGCAGATGCTGTCCTCGAGCCTCAGGATCAGGTCTAAGACCAAGGACACATCCCGAGGAAGTCCCAACGGGACGATCTCCGGCCAAGGGGAAGGCTTCCGGCCCGGGACTTTCCCCCCGGCCTTGCTCTCGAGCATCTTCCGGATCCCGTCCAGGGTCCCGGTCAGGATCTTGTGGGCATCGTTGAGGGATCGGGCCTGGCGATGGAAGGAGTGAACGTCCTTCCGACTGTGGTCGAGTCCGGCCCGGTGGATCGCGCGGTCCAGATCGCGCGAGGTCCGGATCTTGACCCGGTGGAACCACCGGGGGCGAGTGTTCATCCGTTCGACCACCCGCTCCAGCCAGTCCTCGTAGTAGTCCTTCTTAGGCGGGAACGTGATCCAGTAGAGGGCGTAGGGCGGCTCGCCCTTCCGCCGGGGCCAAGCCCGCAGCCGGAGCGTCGTCTTCGGGAACGTCCGCTTGAAGTCCTCCGGCACCCCGGCGGTCTCGGCCTCCACCCGGAGCCGGAGCTCGTGGACCTGGAGCACCAAGGCGGCCATTTCCGAGAATCCGGGCAAAACCATCGGAGGAGTTCTTAGAGAAGGTCCCGATGGGGTCGGGGGGCTTCCCCCGTTTAATAGGAGATCTCCATCGTGGTTTTGCACACGGCCCTCCCACGCCGCCGGTCCGGGATCCTGAGTGCTGGGAATCATGGTCGGCTCCTAGTTTCCGGCCAGGGAGGACGGTGAAGGAAGGCGCCCCTCCCTCCGCAACTTCAGGTCCGCGGCGCAGTCCTCCCGATCCGACGCGAGGATGAGCGCGGCCAGCCAGGCGGCCGGCCAGTGCGCCATCGGGTCCTTCAGTTCGTGATGGGCCGCGCACGCATCGTAGATCGCGAGCGTCTTCGTGGTCGGGTCGCCGGCGAAGTCCGGGGGGAGGATCCGGGGAATGAGCGTGCGACCTTTGGCTTCGTGGCCTTTGAGGCCGCGACCGGGCCGGAACGTCGTGACCACCTCCGCCTGGTCGATCACGTTGCGATCCATGAAGTCGACCATGGATTCCTGCATCGGGTCCCAGACCTTGCCCGTCTCGGGAAGCCGGACCTCCATGTCGAGAAGCTTTCCGCAGTCATGGAGAAAGGCGGCGGCTGTCCCGGCAAGGATCCAGCTCCTCCGGGAGTTGCCGTCCAGACCGGCCAGCATCTCCGGGATCGCGCGGAGATGGGTGATGAAGCGCACGGCCACCATGAAGGAGTGGGTGAGGAGGCCGAAGGATGCGGAATGATGGTTGTTCTCGCTGGCCGGATGGTCGGCGAACCAGCAGGCGAGAGACTCCACGAGCGCTCTCACCTTGGCGTGATCGGCGCCGTCCATAAACCCCCGGGCCCTGTCCAGGAACATCCGGGAGGTCTTTTGGCCGATGTCGAGAGCCTCCGGGGGATCCATGGGCCGCGGATCCGCGGCTTTTCTTCTCGAGACCTCCGACGACCTTTTGTTGGGTTGCATCCGAGTCCTCCTTGATGGGGGCTACCTGATTCAAGTCGGAGACCGCACCGTGCGGTCTCTTCACGAGATTGGCTTCGCGCGATGACGAAGTGTTTCACGTCCCATACCGGGATAAAGGCCGAACTCCGGAAAAGCGGACACAGCAAGCTCCGTCGGGGCTTGGCAACTCTTTCTTCAGCCCCTCTACTGGAGCAAGGGAACGCCGAATCAAAAGCCTGCAAGAAATCGTCTGACCCGCCTCGAAGTTCATCGAACACTCTCGGCCGCACGGGCTTTGGGCCGCCAACCCGGCCCGCCGGGCCGACTTTCTTGGTTTCTTGGACCTCCTGCGCCGATTCATTGCAGGCTTTTGATTCGGCGTTCCCTTGATATGAAGGCTGATGCGGGCTCGGGTTCTTGTAAGATGAGTTAGAGCCTATGAATCACTTGGTCAGCCGGAACCTGCCTCGACCGCGCTTGCCGCGATAGGGCAGGCGCGCGTCGGAATGGGCCGAGCCGCCTGCCCGCGGAGAAGGCAGGCCCTCCATGGCTCGGACCCGCGACTGGCGGCGCTGGAAGCGTCACGTCAAGATGATGCGCCGCCTCAAGAAGGATTGGAACCAGCACTACCGGGAGTTGGACTGTCCCTGTCAGGTCGACCCGAAGATCCGGTCAATGATGGCCGACACTCCCACTCCCTGCTCGGGCTGGTGTTGCGGCAATTACCGTCGATATGGAAAGGGGAGGGATCGTCTGACCCGGCCCGAGCGTCGGGCGGCGTCGGCTCGGGAATCTGGCTGGGATTCTAGGCGAGTCGCGTCCGCTTCAACCGACCTTTGGGATTGAGATTGACGACGCGGCCGTCGCGCCAGACGTAGAGCGGTGTACCGGTCTTGATGGCGAGCGCCCGGGCGGCCCGGGCCGCCCGACGGATGGCGGGGAGGGATCCCCGGATCAACGGGTCTTTGGAGGCCGGCTTCCGCGTCATGGGTTCTCTCCCTCCTCGATGAGGACCGGGTCCTTGCCCGAGTTGTCATACAAGACCCAGTTATCCACCATCTTACGATAAACTCGCTCGAAATTCCTGAGCCCCCGCTCATATCGTCGGCGCGCGACGGCCTCCGGAACATCATGTCCGCCTTGAGCAACGCGCGCCCGGATGCGGGCCAGGGCAACCTCCACCCGCGGAATCTTCAGGAACACGAGAGTGACCCGGTACCCGTCCGCGCGCCAGCCGGGGATGAGACGCGCATATGTCAGGCCGCTCAGGGTGGTCTCGAACGCGAAGCTCTTCCGGGCCTTGATGCGCGATCGGATCTGAGAAAGCATGATCCGGCCGGCCTCGAACGCGGCGGCCTCTGGCGTGTAAGGAGAGAGACCTCTCGCGATGAGATCGGCGTTGATGAAGTCGGGACAGTTCGCCTCGCGGAGGAGGAAGGTTTCGGCAAACGTGGTCTTCCCGGCTCCGTTGGGGCCGGCGATGATCACGATGCGTCGGGAATTCTTGCGCTTCCGTGCCACGCCCGAACCCTAACACTCCCGGAAGGGTCTGACAAGGAACCTCGGCGACGCTACGGAGGGCTTCGTGTCCATCGCCCACAGCCTCGTCGTCCCAACGAGCAGATGATCTGGCATTGGGAGGAACGGCGCTGGTGGCCCCTCGAGTTGGGGACTTGACCCCGCCATCGTGTCGCTAGGGCCGCGAGGTTGAACGCTAGATCGACCGTTCCGGGAATCTCGCCGTACAATAAACTTAGAAGAGCACATGCTTTCCATACTGCTCGGATGTCTCCTCTCGCCGGCCGTGAGTCAGGCAACCGCAGACTCCGAGCGAATCCACCAACTTCTGGCCGAAGCTGAGCAATCCCTCAGTGTCTCGAAAAACGCGTACCTCAAGTCTCAGGCACTAGGCAAGCTCTGCCGGGTCATGGCCCAGACGAGCGACGGCGCGGGCGCCCGCCGGCTCGTCCGTACCATTCCGGATTCGTACGAACAGCTGCTCGCGATGGCGGATCTCGGCGTCGCACTGGCAGAAGGCGGGGATCTGGAGGCGGCCCGGGCGACGATCGCCGAGGGCATCGAGAGCTGCCGCGGTCCCCAAAAAGACTTTAGAATCGGCGATGCCCACGGGCACCTCGTCGTCGCGCTCGCGAGAATTGGAGACATCAAGGCGGCAAAGACTCTTTTGGCCGAACTGCCGGATCGCTTTTCCACGCGCTCCTATGCAATCTCGGAGATCGTGCTCGTCCTCGCGCTAAGAGGTCAAATCACTTCGGCAATCGAACTCTTGCCTGGCCTGGATAAGAGACAGTCGGATGGGGAGATTGACAGAATTGCCCTGGAAGTCGCGGAGCACGGCAACGGGGCCGGAGCCCTCCAATTGGCACAGCAAATCCCGGACCCTGTTTGGGCAAGTCTGACAAAGGGGAAAATCGCACTTTCTCTCATAAGACAGGGACTCGGGGCCGAGGCGGTCCGAACGGTGTCGGAAATCGAGACGACCTGGGTCCGCACGGAAACGCTCGCGTCCGTCGCAGGGCTTGTCGCAGGCAAATCGACCGACGAAGCGCGGACTCTGATGTTCAAGGCGGAGGAGAATCTGAAGTCGTTTTCGGAACCGTATTGGAAAGTCCGCTGCAGGACCGCGATCGGGAGAGGCTGGCTCAAGCTGGGCGACTCCCCGAGGGCGCTCAAGCGCATCGAGGAGGCCCACGATTTACTGGCCCAATTCCCTGAAGGTCCTGAACGGTCGCCCGCCGTGGACCGGGTCGCCGACGCCTACGCGGCGGCGGGTAATATCGAGAAAGCCGTCGAGCTCGGGGCGCCTGCGGGGGTGGTCGGAAGGGAATGGGCCCTCGAGAGGTTAGCGCTAATCCTGGCGGAGTCCGGCCACACCGAAGCCGCATTGAAACTAATGGACAGATGTACGGGAAAGTGCCATCGGGCGACCATCCTGATTGCCCTCGCCGAACGTGGCTCCACGAAGGACGAACAGCGGGGGCTCATTCGGAAGGCCTTTGACGAAGCCGCCGAATTGGAACTCCGGGGGATCCCTAGCGTTCCGAACCCGAGTGCCGAAGCGGTCGGCCGCATCTTTGACTTGCAACTGAGGCTGGGGGACGTCGACGACGCCTTGGCCACCGCGCGGCACTATGCCAAGAAGCTCGGTATCGATGCCTATCAGCCGCTCCTGCGCAAAGTGGCTCTGAAGGAAGGGGAGGACGGGTCCTTGGACCATGCCCTCGGCTGGATCAAAGCGATTGATGATCCCTTGGCGAAAGGGGCAGCCAGCCTGGGCCTTGCCGAAGGGTTGTCCAAGAGATTGAAGAAGTGAGCCCGTCCGCCAAACCGTGAATAGTCTTCAGAGCGTTTGGAACCCCGACTCAGTCCTGAGCGCGTCCCTCCAAGCGGCACCTCGTCCTTGGGGGCAACTGAAGTACCGTTGGGGTTCCACTCGTCATGAGTGTTAGAGATCCGTTTTGGGATGAGGATGGAGATGCGGTCACTATTCTTCTTTGCGATCCTTCTGTCGAGCAGTGGTTGTACCTCCGCACCTGAGGGGCATCTCGGGCTTGAGGAAAACAATCTCCGAAGAGGGATGCGATGCCTCGGGATCATCCCGGACATGAGATTCAACGAGGTGGCCGGGTTGCTCGAAGCGGCCGGGATCGAGCCGGAAGAAGGGGATGGGAATCTAGGCATGACGGATGTCGCCGTGCTCGAGAGTGATGTACCAAAGGCCATGAAGGTGCTTCTCGAATGGCGGTCAAAGAACGCGGAGGCTTGCTTTATTGCGGCCGACGAGATGCGAGAGAGAGGTGTCCAGGAAGAGATGTTTCAGCTCCAGTATCGAGAAGGGATGCGCGATTTATCCCTTCGGCACTTCGCCAGCGCGTCGGGACACCTCTCGACCGCGGTCAGTCTGAGACCAAACAGCTACATGGCTCTTTACGCTCGTGCGTGCGTCCGTCGCCAGTGGGGACGGAGCGGCGACGCCAAGGAAGACTGCCAGCGGATACTCCAGCTGGACCCAAAGGCGGCTTTCGACCCGTATCAAGGCGGTGAATTCAAGGTCAAGGCCGCAGCCCTCCTAAAAGAATTGCAGGACCAGTAACGACCATGATCCGGACGCTATCCGCTCTTCTGATACTGGGCGCCGTCGGCGCCCCTCGCGAGGCTCTTCATTTGGCCCCGCGAATCTCGATGAGATCGGAGTCCATCGAGTGGTCGGCCAATATCGCTGACGAAATCGTCATCGTGTCCGTAACGCAGGTGAAGCCGATCAAGGATCTCAACGAATCCCACTCCTCCCAGGAGATCCACAGCAAGAAGGAAGAGGGGCTCCGCGGATCCTCCGTCGAGGAATGGACGTTCCGGCAGGACTTCCACAAATCCGGCAAGGATGACCTCGGGATCGTCGAGGGGCAGAGGTTGCTCCTCTTCCTGGTGCGGGAGCTGTCGCCGAACGGCCACAACCCGATCTTCTGGGTGAACCTCAGCAAACCAGATGTCGCAAGATCAGTGCACGCCGCTTATGACAATGACTCGAATCATCTTTCGGACCCCAAGAAGATCCTAGAGATTGTGCGCTCGAGATTAACGGGCGACGCCGCCAATAAGGCGCCGCGCAAACGGGGCCTCATCGTTGGCTTCAAATACGGAGACGGCAGTCTGTACTGGGATTTCATCCGGACCGCGGATCCCGATGTGAAGCCCCGGTTGATCAAGGACCTGTCCGCTCCGCATTACTCCACGAGATGCGACGCGATCTACAATCTCATTTCCTATCCGGGCGCCGAAACCGCCCAGGCCATTCGGCCGCTCCTCAAGGACCCTGCGACGGTAGAAACCGGCCCTGGCGGAGAGAAAACCACGCGATATCCAGTCCGCCAGTCCGCCTATCTGGCGCTGACGCTGCTCGGAGAGAAGGTCGATAAGCCGGAAGCGTACGGAGATGGATATCAGACCTGGCTTTTCAGGACCGGATTCGAACAGCGGACCTACCCGTACGGCGACTGGAAGCGATTGGAAGACTAGCTCATGGCCGGTGAAGTTCGGCGGATCCGGATACTGACATATCCGTCACAAGGCTTGCTCGTCTTGCTGCTGATCGCTGCCTCATTGTTACCTTTGACCTCGATGATCCCGCTATGGGTGTGCCCAGTTTGCCATCGCAACATGCCGACCGTCCGTGATTGCCGATGGTGCGGTGGCCGTGGGAGGGTGGGCTTGTATCGAAAGTGGTATGGAACCCACTTACTCTCATTGGAGCGCGGATAGAGGTTTCGTAGCACTTCTCCCGCTAGAAGCAGCCCTGGCCACCCCGAAAGCTACTCGTCTGCCTGGCGCGCGCGTCCTTCCACCCTGTTCCTCACCTGAAGCCGAATGACGACGTCCTTGTAGTCCTGGAGCAGGCGCTGATAGACCTTGATGGACGCGGCCGAATCGGTGTTCCAGAGACGATCAGCCTCCTTGAGCAGGTCCCGCGCTTCGACAAGCCGGGGGTCTCCTGTCGCCGCTTGGGGATTGGCGAGGTGCTTGGGGCAGAGTTGGTTGAAGCTGGCGAGGACCCTGGCGTCGGGATCGCTCACCTGGTGGACGCCTTCCGCGTCCTCGTACGAAATCTCGTAACACTCCCAAGGCTCCTGTTCCAAGCTCGGCTCGCAACCGATCTTCTCGCCGCTCGTCTTGTCATAGATGGGCTTGCAGCGCCGGATCTGGAGGATCTTCGTGACGGGCATGACGGCCTTCAGGGTCGCGCCCATGTCAAAGTCCACCATGATCGTCTTGCCGTCGGAAAGCGGGACCGGGTGGAGGGGCGTGGGGCCCTGTCCCGGAGTTTCCTCCCACCATCCAATCCGATCCCCCTCGGAGTGATCGTGTTTCGCCTCGACCTTGCCGACCCCTTTTTCGAACTTCACGATACTGACGTAAACAATCGCTTTGGCAGCCCCGGAAGACTTCGCCGTGTGGATGAACGTGAGTTTCCAGATCGGAGGCCCCGCGACGGGCTCCTCCGTTTCGGCTGCTGTTTCGGTCCCCCCCTGCAACCGGGCGGTGACCCGGTAGAGATACTTTCCTCCTCGCTCCGCTCCCTCATCCAAATACTGGCGGGCGCTAGGCGGCAGATCCCCGGAGAGAACCGTCCACCGGTCCGATCCCAGCTTCTGCCGCTCGACGGTAAATCTGGTGATGGGCCTGCGGCTGGTCCAGCCGTCGCCCGTGCACCGAAGGGCTGCCTCCAGGAAGTTCCATTCGATCAGGATGTCGTGGTGGCGATCGGAGCTGATCCTTTTCAGGAAGATCGTCGGAGTGGACTCCGGGGTTTGGGGTGCGGGCTGGGTGCCCGCGCACGAAAGCGTGAGCACGATGAAGCAGACGGGAAATCCGGTGCTTATCAGGCGTCCCATTCGACCCTCTATAAGACATCCTACTCCAGAGGAGATGGAGTTTCACGCCCAGAGAACGGATCGAAAGACGATCTGGCAGACAACAGGGGTAGAATGATCCTGTCTGGATGTGACTGCGATGAGGATGTGCGTTTTCGAGAAATTCTTTCACCAGCCGTACCTCCGGCGGCTCTGGATGGTCGCCGGGTGCGGACTCTTAATGACGTTCGCTTCATGTCATCGCGAACCCGGTGCCCCAGGTTCCCCCAAACCCGATCCGACAGTCCTAGGGCAAGAAAGCACGGGAGACAAAGCGGGATCGAGGGAACCGGCGGGCCATGCGTCCTCCGACCTCCGCGAGGCACTTCGCCGGATCACGGGTGCGAGCATGCCCGAAGCCAGCCAGGTCTCGGCCAAAGTGCTCGGAGGAAGCGTCCACGTCGCCATCGGTGAGATGAAGTTGCTCTTATCCCGCGGCGGTTCCGGAGAGCAGGTCGAGGCCTTCCTCTACGGCGGGGAACCTATCGAAGCGGGAGGCGGCGTGGTCGTCCTGGCGGGGGAGGGGTCCAACTACGTGAACTTGATGCTCGCGCTATACCGGGAGTCCGCCGGCATCCTCGTCATCAAGCTTCCCCAAGAGCGAAAGCTTCGCCAGCGCGTACAGGACGCCCTCACCGGCATCGCGTACCTGCGCAGCCGTCCCAAGATCCGGTCCGTCGATCTGGTAGGTCTTGGGGGTGACGGGCCCACCTGTGTCCTCGCCCGGGGATTGTGTGGGGAGGTGGTGCGCCGCACGTATGCGGAGTACGCCGGCTTCAGCTTTGCTTGGGTCAAGGATCCCGAAGACTATCGATACCTGCCCGAAGCTCTCCGCTACGGGGACCTCGCCGGACTCGCAGCGGCCATTGCGCCTGGGGAGCTGTTCCTCGGCTGCGCCAAGGGCCTCGACCTGGCGCCGCTTCGGAATGCCTACGGAAACTTGAGAGCGCTTCGGATTGATGAGGGCCAGGTCCTCCATTCGGAGGTCGCGAAGTGGCTATTGCGGTGACGCACCCTCTTCGGGTGGGCCAACCGTGAGAGAACCGGTTTGGCTGGGCTGCGGTCTCGTGTTCGGTGTGGCCGCGGTGCTCGGCATCGTATGGAATCGCCACGCGAGCTACCGGGAAAGCCACGAATCCAAGCCCCTGGTGTTCATCGCGATGATCGGACAGAACCGGGACGCTCACGTCAAAGAGCTGTTTGGCGCCAATCGAATTCTGGTCGTTACCTGGGGAGGAAGCCACAGCGGCCAATGGGTAGAGGTACCCGAAGGGCAAGCCGCACAGGCGATCCAGCTCCTTCATCAGGACGCCAAGGAACACCGCTACTATGTCCACTTCGGAGACCGTCATCCCTCCAGGTGTACCGAGGAGCCGTGGATCGTCCCACCGGCAAACGCTCCCTATTCGGAGATGCTCACCCGGCCTGAGTATTCGAAAGCGACGGTGGTCGGAGCATGCCTGCGCCTTCCGGAAGTGGCCGACGTGGCCAGGACCTACCCCAGGATCAGTCGTGTCCGGTACTTCAAACGACACCTCCTTGAGGCTTCGGAAGCGAGTCCCCTTCTCGAAGAACTCTGCATCGAGAACTTCGTGGAGCCCTCCGGTGGCAAGGGGAGGGACACGACGTTCCAGATCTTCAGGGAGGTAGAAACCGTCCATTGCGTGGGGGATGTCGAGAGGGATAGCCGGTGAGGACATCTCCCACTCCTAAATCCTTCGAGTGGGTCGTGAAGGCTATCTGGTGATACTCGATGACCAGGCAAAGTAGTTCGGTGAAACTGATCCTGTGGTTTGGCGCGGGGATCATGCTCACGGCAACCGCGGTGATCCTTCTTATCACCCCCATTCGGAGTTGCCCCGACTGTGAAGGGACCGGAGTGGGCCTCGTCGTGTTTAGGGATTGTCCGACAACGAAATGCGCTCGCTGCCGGGGAAACTCAAGAATAAGCGCCCTCCGGAAGTGGACAACCAATCCGGAACCAACATTCGTCGGGGGCATAGCGGTGGAGGATTGGCCATCCGTCGAGCGTCTCTCCAAGCGGGAGCAACTCGGCCTTTCTCCGGGTGATGGAATGCTCGGAAGGATGGATGTCATGTCCGAGTCTCCGCAGCAAGCTCGAAGGGCCCGCGAACTCATCGAGCGTGATGCTCGGGAGAGGGGATACCGCTTCTCCCCCGCATACTTCACGAGGTGATGACGGTGCCTCGCTGGACCTCTACTGTGGGAGCCACGACGTTAATGACCGCGCGGATAGCGAAGCGTCCAGTCCGATGGATACTCGCAGTCTTCGGCACCTTGATGGGCCTCGTGGCGATCTTCGTCGTCCATACCATCCATCGCTCCCGTCTCGTACTGCGGGAGCATCTCCACGCTGCAACGGTCATCCTCGAAACGTTCCCACCTGAAGCGGCGCGTCGCCCCGCGATCTTCGAACCCGAGGAAGAGGGAAACGCCTGGGATCTGGAGGACCAGGTTCTCGGAGTGATCGTTCCCTATGGGCCCCGGGATCCCGACCTGCACGACGACAACCGTCTCCTCCTGGGCGGGAGGACCACGTACGAGTCCAAGGAGGCCTCGGACGTCGAGCAGGTGGAGGGGCAGGTTGACACGTTGCGGCACGCGCTACGCAGGCGGACAGCACTCCCTCGGATGCGGCCCGGCATCTTTACGGACCAGGCCGCCATGGACGTCGGCGGCCGGCTGATCGCCTCGGCGCTGCGGCGTCATCGCGAGGGGAACGACCTTGAGGCCGCGGTGCGCCTGATCCTGGCCATCGGTCTGGCGGAGGATGTCAGCCGGCACGGGGATTACCTGCACTGGCACGACCTCGCCGCGACCGAGCAGCGGTGCGCCTCGGTGGCCTCTCAGGTCCTCTCGGCGCATTCCCTGAGCGCGGCTGATCTCGGATCGTGGGCGACGTGGATGGATCGCTTGAAGCGCGCCCGCCCGACGCTTCCCTCGATCATCGCCATCGACTCGGCGCTCTCCAGGAAGGACGTCATCGAGGATTTTGCGGGCATCGCGGTCCCCCTCAACGCCCCCGGACCGTATCTTGCGGTCACCTGGCGGGATCTCTGGTCAAGAACCCTCGCCAAGAGCCGCTCGGTGCTCGACACCGATCGGGCCGCGCGGGCTCTTTCGGAGCAAGCCCGCCGTCCCTCGTGGGAGCGGGCTCCGTCGGACGGTTCCGAGAGCGACGTCGGATCTTGCTACACTCCGGACGTCCGCATTTTGGACATCGACGCCGCGTCCGAACTGTACCTTCTGCTTTGGCGGGTCTCGATCGCGCTCGCGTGGTATGAGGCCGAGCAGGGGAGGTTTCCAGAGTCCCTGGGCCAGCTCGTCCCCCGGTACCTCGCCAAAGAGCCCATCTCTCCCCGGACCGGAAAGGCGCTCGTGTACGAGGGCGGGAAGCTCGGCACGGACCCGGGCCCCGGCACCCTCGAGAGCATTACCGAGAAGGATGGCCCCAATCCGGACCTGTTCCGATGGGAGGTCGGACGCACCAAGCCGTGAGCGATACCGAAGGGGAACTAATAGAGGCAGCCCGTCCATTGGAGGTGCAATGAATGAGTGCTCGAATGAAGAACGTCATGATCTGGTCGGTGATCGTCATCATCGCGGGGTCAACGATCGCTGTCGCCCTCATGCTCGTCCGGAATATGGAGCATCCCAAGCCCGCGGAGCCCCCGGCTCCGAAGACCTGGACGCCCATCGGGAGATGCGATGCTTCGATGACCCTTGAGGTCCTGAAGACGCTTAAGGACGCCGGCATTGAGGCGTGCTCGCCTTTCGGGAGCCGAGGCGATGCCATCTGGGTTGTCACCCCGCAAGCGGCAACTGCTCAGGAGATCCTTCGACGGAAAGCCCTCCAGGGCGTTCGTCTCCACAATCCTCCGCTCCCACCACCGCAGTTGCTAGAATGACTTGGCCTTCAAGGTCCCGTCTAGCAGTTCGAACGAGTGGTGGCAAGGCGTTCCGGCGGTGGTAGAGGCAAACAAACACCAGTACCTCAAGAAGCAGGATTGAAGGATGCATTTACGCCCTGCAACAACAATCGGATATGGCATGTTGCTCTTCGGAGCCTTCATCTTGTTCGGCTGTAGTACTGCGCCCCGACCGGCCGCTCGCGGAGAGGTGTGGGTACACGTTGCAAGATTCACCGAATCCCCCGCGCGCCTCGAATCTACGGTCGATCACCTTCAGGAAATTCTTTCGCGAGAGGGCATCCCGGTGATGATGATGGGCGGTGAAGGGCTGAGGCGAGATGTTCTCGTACCAGCATCTCGAGGCGACGAGGCGATCAGGATTCTGAAGTCCGATCTCCTTAAATGGCCCTACACCCAAATGCGTGTCGAGGATGCCCCGCTCCAACTGATCAACTCGCTGCCAGCGCGCTGAAGCTGGCCCGCTCGCGCGATTTGGCTATCAGTGGGAGCGTGGGCGTCAGGTCTCGGCCGGCAGACCATGGTGCGCATCTCGGTGGGTCGTGGCCCAAGGTATAATAGACCGGGTCGAGGGCTCTTCCATGAACCTGATCCTGATCGCAGCACTCCTCGTTCAGGACAAAGTCGCCCTGGACGAATTCAAGAAGGCCGAGGAGACTCTGGAGAAAGCCAAGACGCTCCAGGTGGTCATTGTCCGCACCGAAACCAGCAAGCCTCATCTCTCGCTCAAACTCAAGGAAGGGAACAAGGTTCTTCTGCAATTCGAGACTGGAATGGGCATCATGGATAAAGCCCGTGTTCTCTCAGACGGAAGCGGGATGTTGATTTGGAATCAAACCCGCAGGAAGGCCACCCGCCGAAAGACTCCGCCATCCCTGGAGGCGGCAGCCAAGGCCGCGCTCTTCCGGGGCGGCAGCGACGGCCTGAAAACCCTGGTCGAGGGACTCGAACGGAAGGCGGACGAGTCCGATAAGGGGTTCGACTTCAAGACCATCTTCCAGGTCTCGGAGCTGGCCCGTACGGACCCGGGAGACTCGACGCACAACTTTCACTTCACGCTAACTAAGCGGGAACCTTGGCTGGATCCGACTGTGTGGGAATCCGATTGGGTAGGGGTCCGCCTTCATGGGAAGTCGGACGGATCGCAACTCCTGGATCGGGTGGAGAACGCGGACGGCAAGTCCCACTGGCGCGCTTCGGAGACCTACAAGGAGTTCATCCTCAACGCCGACATCCCCGACGAGACGTTCAAGCTGCCGGAGGAGAAGAAGTAGGCTCGGCGCCGCGCCGCAGGCGACCTATCGGCGGCCGGCAATCCTGGAGAAGGCGTCGTTTCAGCGCACGATCGATTCCCCTCTTAGTAGCATGAAAATAGTCCTTCGAATTGGGGCCGCACTGGTTCTCTTCGTGGTTGGAGGCTGGTGTACGACCTACCTCTACTGGCGATTCGCCATCAAGCGCGCCATTCGAACGCTGGAAGAGCTCCCACTAAGTTCGGTAGACAAAGAGGACAATCCGGCAGATGTTCTTGCTCACCAAAGAGCCTTTGACACTCTCATGGCGGGAGGAACACGAGGGTTACCTTATCTCATGGAGGCCCTTGAACACAGTCCCAGACCGTGGCTTATCTCGGATATGTTCGTGCAGATTATCCACCTTTCGACCCTTGACCGAAACCGTCAGCAGGAGGACCGAGACCTGAACGGATGCCTTTTCAGAGGGAAGGAGACCTTGGCGGTTCAGCGCCAACGGCTGGAGAATCTCCGCGCATGGTGGACGCATGAGGGATACAAGCATTACCCCCGATGGCGCATATGGTCATCAAATTGCCGCCCGTTTCGCGCTGGTTACGAGTGATGATTTTGGGCGAATCCATCCGTAGATGAGCCTCCGGTAGATGTTCCCGGCTGTCTCGGAAGCCGCGCCCACTCAGCCTCGGTGGCCTGCGGGCGCAGAACTCAGGCCGGCGGCGTACTGAGATTGGGACGATCGAAGGCGTATGCTCTGAAATTTTCAGAACTTTGTGAATTTGGCTGGCCTTGGGCAATAATAATCAATGATGCTTCTTTTCGTCTCCACAGTACTCCTCCTCACCTTCCAAGAAAACCTCCTCCCGTCGCAGCAAATCACCGGGCAGGACATTGACAAGATCTTGGAGCGTGCCGACGCGCTATTGGACGAAGCCAAGGCAGCTTACGAAGAGGCTCGCTCCAAGAGCTCGGCGTCGGCCTTCGTCGACGCCGGCTTCAAGCTCGAAGAGGCGCGGATCAAGTACATCGTCCTCCAGGAGATCGGGTCGCCCGAGAAGCAGAAGATCGCCGCCGATCGTCTCCGGGCGGTCAATCAGCTCAGCAAATTGATCCACGACGGCAAAGTGGCGGTCTCGGGCAAGGCCGCCGATTCGCCTTCCCCGAAGCCCGACGCCCCCGTTCCGCCTGAGAACGCTCCGGCCGAAAAGCCCCCCGCGCTGAAGGAGAAGCCTCCCGTAGACGTCAGCAAGCGCGCAGCGATTCCCGATGCGACCAAGCAGCGCGAGGCGGAAAAGCTGGTCAAGGAACTCTTCAAGGATCAGTACGCCAAGAAATCGCCGTCCGATCGTCAAGCCTTGGGCCAGGCCCTCTTGCGTCAAGCCGACCAGTCGGCCGACGACGTGGCGTCGCTCTGGGTGCTTTGCCGTGAGGCCCAGGAGGTTGCGATCCAAGCGTGCGACACCAGGACCATCCTCCTCTCGATCGAGCTCGTGGCCCACCGCTTCGACGTGGACGCGCTGGCCATGCGGGCCAACGCGCTCCAAGCCGCAGGGAAGACGGCCAAGAACCCGGCAGAGTTTTCCGCGCTCACCAAGGTGGTCCTGGTCCTGATTGACGACCTGATCGCGGCCGACCAGTACGACGCCGCCGACAAGGTCGCCACGTCCGCTCTCCAGTCCTCCAGGAAGGCGAACGACGCCGCGCTCCTCGGGCGCGCGACCACCCGCGGCAAGGAGGTGGCCGAGGCAAAAGGGCTCTACCAGTCCATGAAGAGCGTTCTCGAAACGATCGCCAAGACTCCCGATGACCCGGGGGCCAACCAGGAGATGGGTCAGTTCCTTTGCTACGTCAAAGGTTCGTGGGACCTCGGGATTCGTTTCATGGTCAAGGGTTCCGACCCGGCGTTGAAGGCCCTTGCGGAGAAGGAAGCATCGAACCCGGCCGACGTCGCCGACCGCGTCGCCCTGGCCGATGGGTGGTGGGATCTTGCGGAGAAGGAGAAGAGCCCGCTGCGGAAGGGCCAGCTTCTAGCCCACGCGAAGTCCCTCTACGTGGACGCGCTCGCGGATGCCACCGGTCTTCTTCGGGCGAAGATCGAGAAGCGCGTGGGCGAACCCTGGACCGCCATCTTCGATAAGCGCTCCCTGGATTTCATGAGTCCCGGCTGCAGACCGGCCTGGAAGGTCGTGGACGGGGCTCTGACGAAGATTGCTGACAATACCGCTCAAACGCGGGAAGATTTCGACGATGGGGAATTCAGAATTCTCTTCGAACAGAGCGGCATGACGCGGCTCAAATTCTGCGTGCATCAAGGGGCGCAAGGGGAAGACGCGGTGCTGTTCGAAGGAGCTCAGCTGCAGGCCTTGCAGGGAAAGACCCACGAAATCGTCTTCCAGTGCCGCGGGAAAGAAGTGAAAGCGTTCCTGGACGGCCAGCCGGTCCAACTCACGAGCCGGAGCGCGGCGCAGAAAGGCCGCGTCCACATTTGGGGAGAAGGCCCTACTCTCCGGATCCTGTCCCTCGAGCACAGGGTACTTCGCTAACTCAGGGTCTTGAGGACCACAGCACTCTCTACAGGGACAAGTTCGTGCAGGTTCATCAACCCCGAATGACTTGTAGATAGGTCGCGCGAGGGCACTCGCCGACCCTAGAATGCCTTCTTCGCGACAAGGGGCGCCAAGAAGCGCGTGCGGCATAGCGCCTCGGGGAACTGGGCCAGAGCCCTCCAGGGCCTCGTATGCCCCATCCGGCGCCGAGCCCATCCCAGCGCGGTTTCGAACTCCTCCTCGCTGAACCAGGAGATGTAGGTCGTCACCATCAAGATCCCGAAGACCGGGATCGTCATTACGATCATGATCCAGAAGTGGAGGAGGAGGCCCATGACGACCGCGTACGGACGGGCCGCCCGGAACCACATGAGGAAGGGGATGGCGATCTCAACGAAGAGCGTCGCGTAGGTGACCGACGAGTAGATGACGGGGTAGTTCATCAGCCGCTCGACCCCGCGGACGTTGAAGTCGATCAGCCCGAAGACGTAGTACATGGCGCTGCCGTTCCGGTATGTGAATTGACCCAAAGTTGGTGCCATTAGCGCGCCAACTTAGGGGACTTTTGGGGAGTTTTGGCGACTCAACACGAGTCCGGATGACGAAAGACGAAAACTACTTAAAACGTGTCCAAAGCACCATTTAGAGCCATTCCGAGCAATCTCGAGTCACCATGATGAAAACCGTCCGGGACGGTTGCCAACATGATGCTGACGATGAAAGAGGTTCCGTCGTTTGCCGTGTCCCCTTAAATGGACGTCATTTCGGCTTTTCGCCCGCGTCCTTGACTTCTTGGGGTTCGGGGAAGCGCTCGCCCAGCTTGCCCTCGCTATTGGTCTCCAACTGTTTTCCGGTCACGTCCACCTCGGGAACTTCACAGGTCATCCAGTAGTCGTGCACCACGGACAACAGCTTCATGAGGCCTTCAAGCCCGTTGGGCTTGCAGTGGTAGGAACTGGCTCCCAGCATGTACCCCGTCTTAATGTCGTCGGGATCGGCGGAGGCCGAGAGAATGACCGTGGGAATGACGGCCCAGGCCGGATTGCGCTTGAGGAAAGCGAGGACCTTGAACCCGTCGCCCTGGGGCATTTTCAGGTCCGTCATTACGAAGCTCGGGTAGGCGAACTGGTTTCGGTCGGAGTAACGGCCCTCGCCCTTCATGTAGGCGATCGCTTCATCCCCGCTGCAGACCAAATGGATGGGACCTTTCACCCCGATCTTGCGGAATCCCCTCTCGATGAATTGCCGGTCGTCCGGGTTGTCCTCCGCGACGAGAATCGTGGCGTAGTACTTTCGCATTTGGGTGATCCTCTTTTATAGGGAAGGAAACGAAGCGAGGCGCTCCCGGCTGTCGCGTCTCGTCGAGCACGCCCTTCAAGGTGCTCTTCAGGAGGTCGCCGACGATCGGCCTCGAGATTAAATCCACCGATCGTCATCGAGATAAAGTCGGGTAACGGCGATAGGAGGATCCGCAGAAGAGTGCGCGGACAGGACCGGGACGGTCTTGAAGACTTGTTCATGGTGCGGATGGTCACCCGGTTCGTTGAGCCGAGAGACTAAGGGATGTTACGAGAGCTTGAACGAATCCGCGAATCCCAGTACCAGACCTCGGAATGCAAGTCTCGAAGAACCCGCCAAGGTTCGTCATCGCCACCCTCCATGCTTCAGCAGAGCCCCTGTCTTGCAGTAGTCCTTTGCAACCGGGTCGCCTCGACAGGCGTACTCCATTCAAACAAGGGAGATGCATGAAGCGGAGCGGGATGCTGGCGGCGCTGTTCCTCTGCGGTTCTCTCGCGGGGGCCGACGTCTATAAGGACAAGGACGGCAAGGACGTCATCACCTACGCGGCCAACCTGCCCTCGAAGCGCCTTCCCAACAGCAAGCTCGGCCTGATCCTCGGCTTCCACGGCCGTGGCGGCAACGAGAAACAGCTCATCGACGGCGCCGTCTCCGCCCTGCATAAAGGCGGCCTGCGCGACGACTTCGTCGTCGTGGGCCTCAAGTCCAAGGAGGACGGCTGGACGGCGAAGGACGACGAGCCGGTGAAGCAATTCGTCCCTTGGGCGATCAAGAACTGGCAGATCGACCCCCGCCGCGTCTACGGCATCGGGTTCTCGTCGGGCGCATACTACCTCAACCAGTTTGTCCCCAACCACACGGAGCTCTTCGCGGGCGCGA
>Ga0310813_10000356_pt1 | contig 29833 bp, 68 predicted proteins | sample YN3metagenome_FD_203086 | JGI IMG/M metagenome (GOLD analysis project Ga0310813, IMG submission 203086) | Soil microbial communities from experimental microcosm in Duke University, North Carolina, United States - YN3 | ecosystem: Engineered > Artificial ecosystem > Soil microcosm > Unclassified...
GCATTCACCAAATTCATCAAAACGTGATTGATGGTAAGCGGTGCCCAACCTTCTCTCTTGGCGGCAGCGGTAAACGCTTCATCCAGCCCCTTGATGGTTTGATTGGGAATACTGTCCAGGTTCAGATTTACGCGGTTCTCTTTCATGGTAAAGCCCTCTTTAATACATAAGTAACCACGGCAACCACAAAGAATCCGCCAGCGGCTAATATGTTCGGATGTTTGTCGTATAGAAATACGATCAAGGAAAAGGCCAATACCATAAAGAACAAAACTGCTATGGCCATGCAACCATAGAAGATCAGTTTGATACAGTGAAAGGCAAAGTCAAGAACCAGTATTAAGAGGTCCAGTAGTGTGTACATGATCGATTCCATTTTTCTCATAGGGATAAGATAGTAAAAAACTATCGAACGGTCAAGCCTGTTTTTTCGCGTTTGCCTTGAATCATTTTGATAATGGCATTCACTTTGGTTTGAATCTCTTCTTTATCGACCTTGAAGAAGCAACTGGGGAAGACGCCGCCCAGAGCATAATACTCAAGACGAACGGAACCAACGTGAAGGTTTCCTTTGGGAGAAGTAACCATGACATAGACGTTGCCGCCCTCATCCAGCTTCGTAGCTTTCAGGCCATAGTCCTTCTTGAACATGCCAATTACAAACTCGGCGGTTTGGTTGACGATTTCCACTGGTGTCATTTGATTACCTCTTCAAACTAAAGATAGTAAAAATTTTTACTGGGGTAAAGAGAGATTCTTGATCTCTTTCCCCAAGGCCGTCAAGTATTCCAGGGCCTTATCCAGACTCCAGGCATGTACCAAGTTCATTTCCTTGGTAACATCATCGGGGGTGATGATTGTACGGATTGCCGTACCTTCCCAATTGATTGAAATGACACGCTTGCGCCAACCGATTTCAATCATTCCTACTTTGGTAGTCACTTGCCACCAAGGATTTTTCTCCGCAATTTGGGCAAAGGCCGCGCCATTCCCCCAATATTTATTTGGGATCTGTTCGAGGTTCAATACTTCGATACCGGCCACGGCGAATAAACCGGCTACTTCAATCTTCTTCATTTTTCATACCTTGATAGGGGATAGTAGTGAGGGGCACCGCCACGCTTGGTCGGCATACCGTAATTTTCGATATTTTTCTTGGCGTCAGCCCAGGCAAGTTCTTCCGTATCGCCTTGACCAAGTAATTCCACCGTAGGGACTCCAACTTTGGTAGAATCCCAAATGGTGAAACCCTTTCCGGAATAGCTGGGTTCACAGCTTGCTTCCGGCCACTTCTCCTTGACAAATTGGATATTGGCTAGGTCTTCCATTAGGCGTTGTTCTCGTAATCCAGGACGACATTCTTGAAGATGAACTTGGCATGGTCGCCATACCACGTCTGAACTCGCTTGTGGCTTTTGCCGCTCCGCTTGAGGGCACAGGGAATGGTTTCCCGGCAAGTCTGCAATACGGCAGCCAGTTCATCGCCATCGGCCTGAATCTCCATAACCTCGGAAACAGGGATTGCCTTGAACCAAGGTGTCTTGAGATTATGATCCCCGACATGCCATCCCTCTTGTTGCATGGTCTTATCGGACTTGTAGGTGATGTAAAGCATTTGAGTTCTCCTGTAACTAAGGTAGTAAATTTTCCCTTAATCGTCCATGCCGTAATCGTCGCGTTCATCCATTTCAGGCCAGCCGAAATCAAACGGATCCCAATCCTTGGGGTCATCGCTCAATTTCGTAAAGGCAGGATCTTTAAACGATCTGAGCATTGCTTCCAGATAAGGATCCCTTCCATCCACCTTTTCATGGGAGCCATGGGTGGTCCATGAGCCTGATTTAAATCCCATCTTAGGTATGCTCATATCATACTGGTAGGCGTACTTGTCCAAGGTTTCCACGTCCAAGATTCGGATGCAATTCTTTTCTATGTACTCGTCGGAAACGTGCATGTTGGAAATGGTAGTGGTGGAATCATTCAGGAAGCGAGTAATGCCGCTATACACCTTCCTACCATTCTTGGCGGTGCGTTTGGCGCAAATGAAAGAATTGTATGGAACTACGTAGTAGATTTCCCTGGAAGCCAAAAGTTCTTTGGCATGTTCATCCAGCTTCTTATTCATTTCAGGGTTGCGGACGTAATTTTCTTCGCTCATATATTAAAGATAGTAATCCCTAACGGAATTGTCTAGTGGTTATTTTTGCCGCACCGGGGACAGAAAGCGTACTTCTCGGTACGGACGATAGGAACCCGAACGTCCTGTCCCCATAGAGGATGGAAGGCAGTACCATAGCTACCTGTGAAAACGTCTTTAGAGAACTTGCATCCCCAAATCAGGCAGATAAGTTTCTTGATCATTGGTTGTCCTTTTTCAAAAAATTTTATTGGGGGTCAGTCGTAAAACGGATGATCTCTATCAATCCAGTCGCCGCGCCCGAATAGCTTATGCTTATCACCGGCATTGCAATCTTCACAGGGATAATCCTGTTTGATTTTTTCATTCGATACGGGGCACTCGAAATCGGAATACTTGCATCCGTGAATGACGCAACAATGAGTACGGTGAACTCCATACTTCTCCAAAGGAAGGGGTAGGACTTCAATCCACTCGTTTGAGTTATCTTCTTTCTTGAAGACACTCTCAACTATCGCCACGTCCTCGTAATTCATTTCCCCGGCATGGATAGCGACATGGAAGATGATAGAACGATTATCGAAGTTGCATTCATCCCATACATGGACTTCCGAGATTGAACAGGCGTCAAACTGGGCTTTGGGGTCATTGAGGATGATCTTGTAGTTCATTTGGTTTTTTGATTCTCTTTATAGGTACAATAGGCCGACTCAATGATCCAATAAGTCAGCGCAAGCCAAAATCCCGCATGGAACCACAGGGACAGGATAATGAAAAGAATCCCATACTTCCCAAGATGAAGGGTCGTTTTCTTTTCCTTTGGGACGAAATTGTACCTTGCCTTGAGTTTCATTACAGGCCCCAAGTGATGCGAAAAAGAATAATCTCGTTATTTCCTTCTCGGGGATTATTATCACGGCGGATCTGAACCGAATATTCCAACTTCTTCAAAGCATCCTTGAATGTATTGGGTTGTTCCTGTAAAAGGGTATCCTTGAAGCTAGGGATATAGTCGAAACTATATTGCCCCTTCTTGGTGGCGTTTTTGATGCCGGTTTCGATCTTCTCTTCGATCTCTTCCCTGGAACAATCTCCCATGGAATATGCCGTAGAGGCGCGGGCTTCGGCTGCATTGAATTTGAACATACGTTTAAGATAGTAATGGAAAATGATTTAGTCAAGCCCCTTTACTTATCCATCTAGGTTTACTATATTAACAGTAAGCAAGGACTTCCTAGGAACCCTTGAATAGAGCGAAACCGGCTCAGTACACGGAGTAGTCTCCGCCGAACGCAGGGTTTCATCGAGCGAAGAGTGGTAGACCCCACTTTTCGTCTTTGTCGTTTGATGGTTATAGCTCCATATTCTAAGCTAGTAATTCCCCATAACAAAGTAAAGAAAAAAGTCACCACAACCAACCGATAGAGAGAACGTATCTTTCACCATTTACCTTAGTAACGCTATGTTCACTCAAGTCCGGTCGAAAGAATTTGATTCGGCGCGTTTCAAAGATAGGATTGGCGCATATGAATTGACCACCGGAGCCGGATTCCTTGAGGACGATATTGAAGCGGAAGTGCTTCCCCTTGGCTACTGGATCTTTGTGGGGAGGGATTTCGGAGCCATTGGGATAGCGAAGGAGGTAGCAATCGAAAGGGATAGGCCACGGAGCCGTAGCCAATAACATCTTATCGTAGCCGGTTCCCTGACGGCCCTTTGCCCATTTGAAAAGGTTCATCCCTTATTGCCGTAGATGATCTGTTCGTCTATCGGCTTGGCGGTGATATTGAAGATTTCACCATTCAAGCTCTTGACTCGGCTATCGTCCTTACGGTATTTTTCGATGCAATGGTCGCAGCGGTGAGTATGGTTATAGAAACCTTCCTCTTGCAAAACCTGCTGTTCCAACTGGGCAAACCACCACTTGAGATTGCTTTCCTGCTGGACGCCGCCATTACGTTCCTGGAGCCCATCGAGATTCACGGAACCGAAGTAACCGTAACCCATGAGGCGCAGGCCGCGAAGGATACCGAAGGCTTCAGCCGAATAACCGCCATCTCCCTGCATCGCAAAAGAGACGACCTTGGTATCGTGCTTTTTGATATTCCGCATTCCATCACGGGAAGCATGGAGCAGCGAAATGATTTCGGTCATGGCCTTGACCAAGAGAGCGGTGGGGATTTTCTTACACTTGCGCATTTTACATTCCTAGGGTTTGGAGTTTCATATTGAGCATGTATTCTTCGATCTTGTCCATGCAGAAGCTAACATCAACCCTGGGGCCTTTCAGCGTAAAGGTGATTTCCCTACGCTTCCAGAACCAGAACCAGCTTGTGGATTCCGAATCTACGGTAAATTCCACCAAGGGACAAACGGAAACCAGCTTTTCCAGTTTCTTGCCGATCTGCATGTCGTAGCACTTGAGCCTACCGGAACTCGAAATGACCTGTTCGGCCTTTTTCTTTTTGGCTGCCCATTTGGCTGCCGATTCCTTTACTACTTCTTGGCTGACTGTGTTATCCATGTATTAAAGGTAGTAATTTACTTCCAAAGAATCAAGACGTTTTCTCTGGGGAGGATTGCTTTGTATGGATCATAGGTAATCCCGTCATCCTCAAACATATCAATGTCATCCAGATAGGAAGGCTCATCACAGTTACATGAATCCGCCAGAATTTCCAGGGTAAGTGTATCGAATTGAGACAGCTCATTTACCGTATCGGCAACGCAACAATCGGTATAGACGCCGCACACCTTGAACTTTAGAGGATGGAGGAAACGATTGTTCCGAACGGCGCTAAGGACTTCGACGGCCCCGCTTGTATCTTTCTTTTCGAGAATGACAGTCTTTTTATAGGAATCAATCAGTTTCTTGATGGATTTGAGGGTCTTACCGGCTCCTTCCATTTCAAGTACGATGATACCAGCCCCGTCTTCAATGGCGGCTTTGACTTCTTTCTCTACGTTTTTGATCGTGTCTTTATCTTTAGCAGCCGGAAATCCAGCCTGCATGTCCACTACAATGAGATTGTACTGGGCTTTCATAATGTAAAGATAGTAAAATTATGAAATTTTTTCTAGGGGGTAGTGAAAACTAGATAGCCCAAAAAGCACACGCAGATGAAAAGAAAGGACAGGGAGGTAAGGGGAAACATCTTCTCCAATTCCTTATCCGTGAACGGAGCGTCGTAAAGGACTCGATTCTTGGCTCTTTCCATGTCTTCATCGCTGTACATTAACCGGCCTCTTCGATCAATGCGTTCACCACTTTCTCAACCACGTCATCTTCGACGTAGAAAATATCGTAGTCCTCGTCGCATCCCTTGGTTTCGCTGACCTTTTTGGAGATCAGATCCATGAGTTGGGTATAGCGCAATTCAGGGTACATCATCCAAAGTCTGGTGATTTGGCCTTGGAATTTGTAGATTCTGTTCGGATCTTTCATTTGACCACTTCCGCTTTGGTGTTCTCTCTCATCCACTGTTGCCTGTCGCCTTGGGCAAAGATGTATTTCCTCAAGGCTTCGGCAGTTCCCTTAGCTTCCCACTCGGCCTTAGTACGTGCGCACTCGGCATTTAATTTGGAAAGCGTTTGCATGTATGTAAGGTAGTAATTACTTGATCATCCGTCCATCCTCATCGACAACTTTATATCGAACGAGGATTTTGCGAAGCTCTTTGCAGGGAATCTCAAATTCCATGAAACCATCACGATACTTGTCATGGTCCCCTAGAATCAGCCAACGGGCACTCTTACCGGCCTTCATATTCTTGACGGCCATCTTCAAAGCCCCATAGACATTCAAGATCGTATGACGCCGTAACAAATCCTCAAGTTCCAAACCGAACCCAAGGTAGTCCGACATAACGATACCGTAGTCGGCCCCGTATTCCTTTACCCTACCTTCCCAATAGGTGATAGCTTCGGCCTTGGCCTCTTCCATGGTAGCAAAGGGACCAATGCCCCAAATGTCATGGTCGAAGAAGACTATATTGGCAAACCATCGTGTTTCTTCGGTGGCCCTGCCGTCATGGGGATCCTCGAAAACTCCGATTCCGTTGTTATTGCAACCGAAATGGAAAGCCTCGTACTCTTCTCGCCAGATGAAATTGTAGTCCATAAATTGAAGATAGTAATTAACTATCCCTTTGTCAACTCACGTTCCAAGGTTTCCAATTTCCAGCAAATGTCATGGGCGTATGCGCCATATTTGGTTTTACCTACCATTGCGGCAAGATGCCACCTATTCAAATCCAAGGATCTTTTCTTGAAGTCTTCTCGTAGAGTAAAGAGGATGGGCTTTTTCATCCTTGCACAGTTCCCGCCGAGGTAATACTTACTATCACCATCCCATTGCTTATAGGTTTCCTTGGGATGGCCGATAGCGATGAATTGGTCGCCTGGTTTTAGTGTCATGGCCATTGCCATATTTTCGATATGGGTGAACATACCGATCTGAACCACGTCGGGGTGATTGTCACGTTCGATATATTCAAAGGCTTCCATAAAATTAAGATAGTAAATATTTTTCTGGGGGTCAATAAAAAAGGCTCCCTTGAAGGAGCCTTTTCCCATGCCGAGAATGAAGGAGGAGGACGCAATCGGCATGTTCTAATAGTAGTAATATAACTCAAGTGATTTCCAATGTCTATGGGAAAATAAACTTTCTTTTTGGTGCCAGAATTACTAGCTTAGAGAGCGTTCCCAGATAACCAATATCAAAAATAAAAATAGGAGGCAGATTTCTCTACCCCCTAAATCCCGAGATCCATCAATCAGATAAGACTAGGGGATCCCGGTTTCCTAGTGACTCTTACCTCCGTACCTCAAAGGGCACGGCACCGAACTAAGCACTCAAGTTGAGGTAGCTATTCCGGTGAGGGGTTTACTCCTGTTCGATACTGTAGGTCTTTCCCGCCATGCGGATTTCCAGCATGGAGTTGATATTGTAGGTACGAACGATCACCTTGTCCTTCGCTTCCCCGGTGGATTCCTTTTCCGGGGGGAGGTAATCGGCCAGTTCCGACTTCTTCACCGACTTGCCATCCGCCACGTATTTCACTTCGGGAATTTCGTTGGGGTTGGTATAGGTGGTGCGGATGTAGAACGCGCCCTTGTGTTTGATCAGGATCTTGGAACGCTTGCCGTCCTCGAAAGTGATCCATTCGCCCCAAGGCAATTCCTTGGCCTCGAAATCCCGATCTTCCCCGGCGCGGGCTTGGGCATTGTTCATGGCGTTTTCGTAGATCACCTTGAGAGCGCAACGGGCGCTGGTGAACTTCTTTACCACGGTGAACGGGCAGGGCAGGCCGGTGGTACGGGATTTCTTGTTGAGTTTGGGTTCCGTGACGGAATCGTACTGGATAAATTCCGCCGAGGTGAACCCGTTCAATTCATGGGCCAAGAGGATCAGGGCCATTTCGGTAGGGGTGACTTTGATTGATTCGCGATTGGGCATTTGAATCTCCGATTGAGGTTGCTTGATTAAGGTAGTAATTCCCGATTACTTTGTCAAGTCAAACCAGATGTAAGGGACGCCACCGGGCAAGGCCATCCACATTTCTTTGGGAAGGCAGTAATCGGCCATACCGAGGCCCTTGCATAGGAGAACCAATTGCTCCATGGTACGATGTTCCGCCCATTGATTCCCTTCCCGATCCTCGCACAATTGGAGGAAAGACATTCCTTCGCCCTTGCCCTTTAAGAAGGGATCGGTAACGATGGATTCGGCCAGTTCCAGGATCTTGGGCTTATTCGCTTTCAAGCGATTCGGCTCGAAACCGATATTGGTAACAATTCCGTTAACCAATACGGCATCCTTCGGGATACTGCCATCGGTGGGAATTTCGCCATCCTTGTAAAGGCAGTCCAGGAAAATCGTGTTCAATTCTTTGGCTTTGTTCATATTGCCTCCGTTCTATAATAAGGTAGTAATTGAAAATCTATTTGTCTAGCCTTGACGCATTCACTTTGAGTTACTACCTTAGAAACAGAAGGAAAGAAACCACTAGACGTTAATCCATATACTCTTCTTCACGTTTGCTCACCAGCAGGATCCCTTGGTGACAACCTCTGACAGATAAGGGCTCTGACCGATATGTTCAATTGATCCTTTAGCCTTTAGCGGGGCGGGAGAAAAGAGAGGGTTGATCACCTTCTCTAATCTCTTTGCTATAGTTTGATTGTGCCCACGCATTCTAAGCTAGTAACTCTAGGAGGAAAAGTAAAGAGGAATTTTAAAAGCCCCTCCTGTTGACAGATTTCGTGTCGCTTCCCTTTGTTGCTCGGTTACCCTTTCGGAAAACGGAGTTTCTGGGCACTACTTTCCTCGCCATTGCGAATCAGCGATTGCAAGAGGGGCTTTTAAAAAAGTCTATGCTCCGATTTTTACGACTCTCGGTACGGCAAGCGCGTCATACTCGCCAGCTAGACTTGACAATAATATAGTAATTTACTCGTTAAAAGTAAAATACAATTCTATCGGCTTTGTCGCTTCCATCAATGATTTTCATGTCTTTGGGAATTTCGGATTGACGGGCCTTTAAGGGAAGATTGCCGTATTTATTGGCAAGATCCAAAACCATATCAAGGCTACAAGCAGCACTACTGCCTTCATCTATCCGAAAACATGATTTATTGGCCGCGATCCTCAATTCAAAGGAATCCCTGTTTCCTTCTCCCCTTTGGGTGCGCATCTTGTACATCCAGCTACGGGGCCGGTTAAGGGCCTTATTCTGGGCTTCGATCATACTGGCCAAATGGGAAAGCATGAGTTCCTTCGGCTTCGGCGGGGCATCGGTAGCGGCCTTTTCGACGGATTGCCAGCGGCCAACCTCATCCACAGGGCAGGCGGCAAAGTTTTCGATAATGTAATCCCACGGCGAAGAAGGATCGGGGCGCATGGTAACGGCTCCCTTATCGTAGCCCTTTACGGTATTCCTGAAATGGGCATCCATTCCGGCTTTGACTTTTACGAGAATCTTCATATTCTCTCCTATGTCCACATCTGCTGAATGGTGGGAAAGGTCTTTTCCCGAATATCGGCGGCAAGCAAGTCACTCAAGAGGCGGCTACCATCGTCAAAGGTGACGACATAAGCAGGGCCTAAGCCAACCACGTTGACCTTAACGGGGGCTTCCAAGTTATCCTTCATTTCCTTTTTCAGGATTGCAAGGATCTCGGCTTCGATTTCTTTGACAGGCTTCATAAGGTAAAGATAGTAAATCCGATAGGGAAGTAAAGCCCTATTTAGAAATCCCATCCGTTGTTAAGGCCATGGAGAAATTGGCCTTCTCCGAAAGTCCTGTTCAGAACTTTGAACTCTTGGCCATTGGTATCGAATACCTTGACGAAAAGATTGTACGGGGTATTTCCCTCATCGCTCCAGCTATTGTAGTGGGTGAGGGCATCCTTTTCCGTGAGAACGGGAGTAATGTTACCCCCTCCATTCTTGCAGACGCGAACGACGATGTATTTTTCCATAATGTAAAGATAGTAACTATTTGGTCTTGAGTAAAGACTTGATCAGAGCATTGCGAAGTTTGGGGTTGAGTTCCTTCATGCCGGTAATCTTCGGGGAAAACTTCCCTAACTTTGTCAATTCCTCATCCGTGAGGTCGATTTCCTGAGTAGTTTCACAGAAAATATCTCCTTCATACCCGTAGTCGTAACAGACCACCTTGCCACTCGGAAGCCGCCCTATCTGGAAACCGTCATTGAGGTTATTGAGAATTGATTCGGGATGCTTATCTACCCAATCATATTCCAGTTCGTCCCCTTCATCCATACACTTAACCTTATCCATAATGATAAGGGGAACGCATTTGTAGAAAACGAGTTGGCAGGGGGCCAGCGGAACCTTGTCCATGAGCCTTTCATACATCATGTATTCCAGGACGTTTACCATAATGGTATGGGTGAAATGGTCAAACCCATCATCTACCTTCGGTACTTTAATTACTCGATCATCGGAAAAGTTGTAGACTACCCGAGTTGTTCCCTCTCCCATCACTCGACCGGCAAATGCACGGGCCAATTCTCCAATGGCCTTTTCATATTTCGTTTCATCGATCTTCTCAAGGAAACGAGCGATATTGGGTAGTTGAGATAGTTCGCTGATATACATAGGAGTAAGATAGTAAAAATTTTAATGGGGGTCAAACAGAAAAGGAAGGTCGTCAACACCTTCCTTTCCCTGCGAATACTTGTACGGTTAGCTCCCGATTCATACGGTTTACAATATTATTTTCGGCCCCTTTTGCTAGTATGACTTAGCTACTCAAAACCTACAATCCCGACAAAATTAAAATGAGGGTCCAAACGCTGGGATTAGAACTACCCTCCGGAACCAGTAATATAGTAAATTACGGAGGATCTGTCAAGGGATTTTCTTTGGCGTAGTCCGGCCTCGGAATGAGATAGACAACGGTGGCCGCATATTTCGTAAGCAATGGCACACGGCGGCGGATTCGCCAATTTATTGCCACCTGAAATACGGCCCAGCGTTTCAGTTCGGAAAAGGTCATTGGGTTACCGTGGAATCGGTAAATTCCTTGCACTCTGACAGGTAGTGGTAATCATCGTCGTATGAGTTGTTTGAGGATGCCAAGCGGTAGCCACTGACCCTGTAGATTTTGGAGATTTCTTCTCCGCAGGCTTCGACCCAATCATCGGCATCCTGATTTTCGCCGGTACTCTTGGCCGTGGCATTGTTCACACACTGAACCACCTTATCGGCCACAAGATCCTTTTTGTTTTCGGGGATCATGATACAAGATACATGCCCCAATTCCTTTTTCACTTCCTGCTTGCGAACATCCGGACCACCGGCACCGGCAATGAGCATGAGAACCAGACAAACAACGCCAAGGGGAATCGCGATAATGCCAAAGCCATTCATAGTGTATCTCCTGAACTAAAGATAGTAAAAATTTTTTATGGGGTCAAGGCGATTTCAGAAAGATAGCGTGGTTTGCGAAACGGAAGCAAGACTTTCTTGAAACTCTTTGACTGCTCGATCCGTAAGAGGTTGAAGTTCTTTGAGATACTTCAAAAATTCCGTTTCATCAAAATCAATGGCATCCTCTACGCCATAATCGTAACAAACGATATTGCCCTGCTTGTTCATTCCGCATTGCTCAAGGGCATTGTTATCCAAGATTCCCTTTTTCCTGGAAAATACTTCCCGAACTTCAAAGGGAATTAATTCCTCCTGAATGTGCTGTACTCTTTCCATTAGGGTAACGATGAACCCATCATTGGAAAATACTTGGCATTTTGCGAGGGGAAGTTGGTTATGGAGCTTCTGGTAGGTGAACCCTTCATTGATGGATTGACCCAAGGAATACCGTATGGATTCCTCGTAGTAGGATGCGACGTTGGTATCCGTTCTTTTGTTGAATTTGAGAACTACGGAATCATTCAACATATACCCAATTCTATAACCGCCTTCGGATTTTTCTTTTCCTTTGATCAGTTTTTTGATATACTTGGGAATTGTCCTATTGACTTTGGCGAGATTGTAAATCTCGATATGCCCACAGGTGCTATTGATTGTTTTCCATCCGTCAGCCATGCACGTAAGGTAGTAATTAAAATCGGAATAGTCTAGCCCTTGACGGAATGGATTTAGGTTACTACCTTTGAATCAGCCAATAGTCAGCCAAGGGTTTAGCGGCCCGAAACTGATGAAGCCAAGCATGTGGTATGCAGCCCCTCTTTAATAGGGGAAGTGAGGGTTCAATCTCCCTCTGGAAAATTGGTTAGTATCATCGGGCTTCTCTCAGCGGAGCAGGGCTTATAAGCCTTGAGTTAAAGGGATACGGGAAACAAATTCCAAGGTTCGCGGCCTTGGAATTTCCTTTTATAGGTTTCATTGGGAGGCCCGCATTCTAAGCTAGTAATTATCAACGGGAAAGTAAATGAAAAAGGGAGGCTGGAACCTCCCTTTTCCTGTCTTCGGCACTCCAAATTTCCAGAGAGTTGAAGACTCGCCGCTCGAAATTCCCATGTTCGCTGGGGCGGTTGTAATTGTTTTTATATAGCGTATCACAACTTACGCTGGCTCCACCACCTAGTTTTTCATTGGAACTAGGAAACTTGACTGCCTACTTAATATAGTAAATCCCTTAGAGATTGTCAACTATGGATTTTGCCGTAGCTTCGATATTTTCCAAGTAGGTAGGCGGGAAAACCTCATACAGGAAATCACCGAAGGGATTATCCTTTCGACCCATGAGGCGATTGTACATCCTCTCTATGGCCTCGGCGGGTACTCTATGGACGTTCCTAGCTACATGCTTCTCCAATGAGTCAGGATAGAAAAAGACTTCGGCCACCTTGTATCCACGGCCCCTTGCCGCATTGACGTAGTGCATAAAGTCTTTTTGAAGGATATTGGTATTATCGACAACAACGAGATTAACACCAGCATCCAAAGATACCTTGAAATTCTCAAAGTTGAGATTGTGGAAGTAACCCATCTTTTCGGCAACAAAGGTATATACCCCATTAACCATAAGAAGGCTATCGGTCGAATGTACGGCCATTTTCAAATTCTTCTGAGAACACAAAGCCCTCAACGTTTCCGTTAAAGTGCTTTTGCCTGATCCGGGGATGCCGCGATTGATTTGTACGGTATTCATCCTCCTAGTATAATAGATTTTTTTCCTGGGGTAAAGAATTTTCTTGTCCTTTAGGAATTTCGGATGACCGCTACTTCATCCTCATCGGGGCACCCGTTACAGGTTGGGAAAACCCTGCCCACATCGAAATACCCGAAGCGGAATTGGTCGAGAATGTATTTTGTGAGGTTTTCCAGGTTTTCCTGCTTTTGCATGAAATTGTATTCATACAGGCGGCTGTAGTCGTAGCAGAGGAAATCTCCGCGCCGTCCTACTCCGAATTGGCCACCATCGAACCGGCGCATAAATTCGGTTTTGCGCTTGTCATACTTATCCATGGGATCCAATCGTTCCATGAGCAGAACAGGAAGATTGTACACCAAGATTATTTTGCACCGGGCAAAGCCGATGACCTGATGATTGCTTTCGCTGTGGCAAACATTGTTGAGTTCGACGCAGTTTTTGTGGTGGGGGACAACGGCTTCTTTGTGTTTGGCGATTTTTTTGAAGATATGTTCTTCCTCAAAATTCGCCACAACTCCCTCATGGCAGAATGGGAGCTTGTAGATGAACTTGCCACGTACCATAGCCGCCCGATGATTGCCATGGAAGAGTTTCTTGGCACCCTTGCCCAAGAAGTAGTTGACTACTTTCTCAAAAGACTCTTCGATAACTTTGCTGCCCATTGTCCGTCCTCCTGAATTAAAGGTAGTAATTACATTCGGATTGGTAAAGCCTAATTAAGAAAAATAATTCTGGGGGTTGACTCGTTCCTGTATTATTACTAGCTTAGAAAAGAAACCCACTAGGCAAAAATCAAAAATAAAAAATGGAGGATTGTTAGTCCTCCATTTTAAAATATTTTCTTGGGGTCAGCGGGGCCTTACTCCGCGTCCTTTTGTTCGGTGGCGTCTTTGGTCCCGAGGATGTACGCAACGGCTTTCTTAGACTTCCCTGCCGCTTTGATGATCATTTTCTTGTCATTGGACAATTTCTTGATCCAGGATTGGATATAGGCGGCGGAATTGTCCAGGGTTACCGCTTCGATACCGGCATGGGCACAAAGCATCCCAGCGCCGAGTTCGGCCACCAATTCCTCAAAGGAATAGTCGTGGTCACCGAATAGGCCAGTCAAATCACGGTCCAAGCGGGTCTTGTGGCCGGTGGAATGGATTCCCTCATGGAAAAGGACGGAGTAGTATTTTTCCACGGACTCGAAAGTTTCCTTGTGGGGCATCCGAATTTCGTCCAGGGAAGGGCTGTAGCAAGCGCGGCCCCCGCCGTGTGTCACCTTGGGCATATCGGTATAGCCTTTGATGATTTCCTCACACTTCTCAACCGGCACGAAATTCAGCGATTCCTCAACCGGCGCTTCGATCCCTTGGCATTGGTCCAAGTTGAAGATCGTGAAGTATTTGAGGATCGGGATGACTTTGGTTTCCTGGAGGTTCGTGACGTTGTTCAGTTTCTTGAACTTCACGGGGCTCCAAAAAACGATTGCCGTGCCCTTCTCGCCCTTTTTCACGGAACCGCCCTTAGCGATTGCCTGCTTATAGGTGAGCCAATAGCGGCTCTTGTAATCGCTCATGGCGAGAATGAACAGGTTGATCCCCTGATAGGGAGCCTTGGAAATCAGATTGCAGGGAAGCCCGCCTCTCCAAGGCTTGCGCCACGGGATTTCTCCCTTATCGAGAGCGGCCAGAATCTTTTCGGTTACCATTTCGGCTACGTCAAACTTTTCCATCTTGTCCTCCATAACTAGAAGATAGTAACGGAAACGATTTAAGTAAAGCCCTAGACGAAAATATTTTTAATTACTACCTTTTAATTATGGAAAACGATTACGATTACGAAGATAACCAAAGCATCGAACCGGACCCCATTGAAGAGGATTTCATCGAAGATCAGGATGATCGGGAAGATGATGGGGATTTCCCTGAATCCCTGGAATGGGAAGCCATCGAAGGCCCTCAAGAAACCATGTATGCCGATGACTTGGACGGATTCGATTTTCCTGAATTTGACGACTAGACAGAATCCGATTTAGTTACTACCTTAACAGTATCAAGAGACGGAAACCTAGATTTCGAAGTCTAGGTGTCTGTTACTTCGGGATGAAGCATTCCTCTTAGTTGGGGGATGGAAGGTAAGCACCTTCATATTGATTAGGGATTGGGAGGGTTGCAAACCTCCCTTTTCCGATTTGTGTTTGTGATTAGCTCCCCGCATTCTAAGCTAGTAATTCCTAGAAAGAAAGTAAAGCCATAAAACGGCAAAGGGAAACCGTCGTTTCCCTTCTTCCCAGTGCCTTATTTATTGCGGGGTAGTAACAGCCGGGATCGCCTTCCCCTTAGTGCCAAAAGCGTGAGCCCCTCGGTATCGCTGGTGTGTAGCGACCTTCGCTCTTTGATGAGTTTTTGTCAGGGACTACCCCAACCTACTCTCATATTGGTAATATAGTAAATTCCCCTCTACTTGTCAAGGGGATGCTTGAGCCCCGCCAGCTTGAGCTTTTCTTCCTGTTCCCAAGAAAGATGGGAATCCATCGATCCGGTGCCGATATACTCCCCGAGGTGATAGAAGTCCATGTCAGCTATGGAAACTTCCACGTATCCGCCGCACCACTTCCCCAGCAGGATAAAGGCTTTCATGTCCTGTTCGGCTTTGGTGGGATTCTTGCTTTCGAGGAAGAAGGTATAGCGGTGGTCGAATTTCTCCGAATACCTGTCCTCGGTGAAAGGGGTATAGGGATGGTAATCGTACATCGACGGCTGTGCATTGGTATTGCGAATATTCAGCGCGTTGATGCTATTGGCGAATCGTTCGGACCCTTCGCTCTTGGGGTCTTTGAACCAAACACGGGCGGACATTTGCATTATGCGCCTCCTTTTGATTAAAGATAGTAATTCCTTATAGAATAGTATAGGAATAAAAACGCCTAAAACAGCAAGAGCCCACCGGGAGTCTAGGGAGACTGCTACGGGTGGGCTCTGCCTTCTGTGTGAACTCCGCTATTACGCGGTGGGGGCGGTCTTCTTAGCCGGAACCGGGACGATCTTCATTCCCACGGTAGCGACGGCCTTGAGAATGGTTTCCCAATTCTCGGTGGCACTTCCGCCCAGGGAAGGAAGAACATCGCCGTACTTCTCGGCAAGACGACCGGCCTTAACATCCACGGGGACTGCTTTACGGGCCATTTGTCTTGTTCTCCTTTCTATTGTTAATATAATAAATCCATTGGGAATAGTAAAGGCGGAATGTGAATATTAATTTTTTTCTTTGGGGGTTTACTTTTTTATACCTAATTACTATATTTAAATAGAAAAGGAGAGTCAAAATGCCCAAAGTCAAGTTATATGGTTCCCTGCATAGCCGCCTTATGGAATCGGCTATCGGTCCCAAGCCCGAAGTCGGAATGGGAGCTACCATTACCATGCACACTGATCGCCATGCCTGCACCATCGTTACCGTAAGCGAGAATGGCAAGCGAATCGAAACCACCCGCGACAAGGCCACCCGCAAAAACGACAAGAATAACAGGAATCCGGACGGATCCATTATAATGTCGGATTGCCAGAGCTACGATTACGAAACCGTTCCCGATGGACGCCGCGAGGTTTGGACGCTCCGAAAGGACGGCGGATGGGTCAAGGATGGTGAACCCCTGCGAACCGGCCAGAGGATTTGCCTCGGCTTCCGCGACGAGCATTACGATTTCAGCTTCTAGGAATACTTGGGGAACTTGAGTTCCCTTCGTCATACCAAATAATTTCGACTACGCATTCTAAGCTAGTAACTCTAGAGGGAAAAGTAAAGAAAATTACCGACCCTCAAAAGTAGGAATCACCCCCGTTTTCTCAAATTCCTCTTTCATAGCTTCCAATTGCCGGGAATTTCCGCTGAATCCGTTTTCCGTAATCGGCACGTCCGGAAACTCCTTGGCTATCTTGCGAATTAAGGGCTGCATTATCAAAGCCCCCATACAAGTATAGGAGGAAATTTGGAGGGCTCGGCCTGGATAGACTTTCCTCATGTACTCAAACCGCGCCCTAACAAGCCATGCGGCAAGGCCCTTGCCTCTATATTCGGGGTCGGTGCCTGTAAAGGTAGTCCAGCAAACGCGGGAATTGTAGGGGCTTTCCTGAATCGCCGTGGCCGCAAGAATCTTTTTAGTCTTGTCCTCAATTAAACAAAACGTCGTTTGTTGGCTGTAATACTCGATACAGAAATATCGAATGCGTTCTTTTAGATTGGCGTTGACGGCGCGGAGCAAATATCCCCTGTATAGATTTCCGCCCTGTTCGGCTTCGGGGAATATATGTAAACTAACGCCCTTCATAATATAAAGATAGTAATTCCCTATCAATATATCAAGCTATGATATTGAGCGTTTCTTTGGAAGGCTTGATTCTCTTGCCCTTTTTGTTGTAGGGCATTTGCTCTTTTCGTGGATTGTTGATCGGTGCCGTTCCTTCGATTGGCTCAATCCTTCTTTCAGGGAATATGTAGGTTCTTGGGATGAATGTCCTACGGCCATCCGTGCCGATTGATTCGATCATCAGATTTTCCCGTCATGCCTCAAGCGAACGGGGAGCCCTAATTCCTTTTCCATGGCGTTCTCTAAGGTCATGGCCTTATCTTCGATTCCCGATACTCCCGGCCTTACCTTATTGGTATCGGGGTTAAACGTGCCTTGAGCGAAGTCTAAAGCATGTTGCATTTCATGGGCCAGCACTAAGTAAATCGGAGCATCGAAATCATTTCCGATATGAACATAAGAATCCAAAGGTTTCCCATACATTGATTTGAGGAAATCGCTTTTGGGAACGCCGCAAAAACTCTTAACCGAATCTTGCACGATATAGACAGTCTTGCCCGTATGCTTGATTGCATCGACAAGATGGGCCGTCGATTTGGTTTCATTGATTACTTTGAGAGCGTACTGAATGTCCTGCCTGAAATCCTCATCGCCCATAATAACGATGGTCGGCGGCTTGGGAACATTGATATGGGTTTGGGTTACATAGAAAGTCAACCCAAAGACCAAGAGAAGGATGGGTAGCTTTTTCATACGATTAAGATAGTAATTCTATCTCTTATCGTCTAGGATTAGTTCCTCACACTCAATACCACATGATCCACAACTTCGCAAGGGAAGGAAGCGGACTTGAGGTAATTGGCCTCAAACATGCGCTTGGAAATGGTGGCGGTCTTTTCGGCGCTTTCCGTGGCCGCATCCAAAGCACCGGCAAACATTGCCTCCAGGGGATATTTGTTGGATTCCCGAAGGGCATCGCGGTTGATGATACAGACGTGGGTGATACCCGATTCCATTTCAAATTCGACGATGATGTTTTGCATATAACTAAGGTAGTAATTTAAAATCCATTTGTCTAGTCTTTACTTTCTCCTTTTGGTTTACTATCTTAGTAGGGAGAAGCCAAGAGGCGAGTGGGAAATCTAGTTCCCGCTTGTTACTATAGGAGCATTCCCGATGGGGATGAAGGTTGCAGGGGCCTTATATTGGCACGGTTAAGAGGGTGACTAGAACCCCTCTTAACCACTTTGTATATTTGATTAGAGGCCCGCATTCTAAGCTAGTAATTCTATCGGCAAGAGTAAAGAAAAAGGCTTGAGGATTTCTCCCCAAGCCCTTGGCCGATTACTTGGCCTTGAAAAGTTTCAGCCGGGAGAGTTCGATGGGCTGGGAAAGGCCGCGCAGATAGGCCACCGGGACATTCTTGGCCGACATGGCGAAGTTATCCACCTTGTAGTTCCGGCCCATTCCCAAGCCTTCCGTGATGGTGACCCAAGAGCCGTGTTCGATTCCGCCCTTGGCATTCTTGATGATGTTGATGATGTTGTTGTTCGTGATCATTGGTTCGGTCCTCCTGAATTAAAGGTAGTAATTCCCTAGCGAGTTGTCTAGTTACATTTCGATGGGAAGCGGCGGGTGTTCTACTTCACTCGGCGCGGGCATGGATTGAGGGCGTCTAAGTTGCGGCCCTTGGCCTCCCTGTGCCTTCTTAATCACTTCGGGACACTCTCTCATTACAAAGGCCCCAACCTCTTTTAACACCTCTTGATAGCGTTCCATCGTTTCGGAAAACTCCGCTATTGTGATTTTTAGGGAATCGTTCTTTAGGGCAAGGTCGATCACCTTTCCCTTTAGTGATTTGTTTTCTTCGGTTAGGGTTGAGTTCGTTTCCCGCAAATTGAGATATTGACGAATACCGAACCCCAAAAGCATAAGAGCGAGATACGGCAGGACTTTGAGAAAGATTTTCATAACTACTCATTCCCTATAAGGATAAGATCCTTCAATACTTTAAGCATCACCGGATTCTTCATCAAATGCTCCATAAACTCTCTATCGAATATTGCGAGTTCTTCGGAATCCTTGTAGGGACGGTCGAGGTTTTCGAGTATTTGATAGGCCAGCTTGTAGAATTTGCTTGACCACTCGGCAGCCTTTAAGACTTCCGGGATATTGGTGGTCATCAGAACCATTTCCGTTTCGGCGGTGACCTCTTCCAGGGTCTTGCGGGCATAGGCTCGTCCCTCGGCAGTTAGCTTTAACCCCGGCCCCTCATTGAGAGGCGAGAGCATTGCGATCACTACAAAGAGTTCAACGTCCTTTTCCTGCATACTGTTAATATAGTAATTAAGTTTTCAATTGTCTAGTCTTTACTTTGTGCCGGTTGATTACTATATTATGTACTCAGGCAACTGGAACGCCTAAAAGTCGAGTCCTCCCTCCGAGAAAGCCCCGAGTCCAGCGGGGCTTTTTCATTTACTTTCCACGATACAATTACTAGCTTAGAATGCGGGCCTCTAATTGAATGATAGGCAAAAGAAAAGGTCAGGCGACCTTTTCCTCAACCTTCTCCAATTGGATCTTGTAGAGTTGCTTGGCGTATTTGGGCATGAACTTCTTGGCCTTGTCCAGGAACTTACCGGAGAGATTTTCGCCGTACTTCTTTCCGTAGCGTTCGATCCCGGTGAGGATGTATTGGGCCATGTACGTCCCATTCTTGGAATCGCAGCCCGAAAAGCCGATGCCGTTGTCGTGTTGGGTATAGCCGCTGGACTTTTCATCGGCGGTTTGCTTCTCGTAAATGGCGACCAAGGCGCGTTCCAGCACACGCTGATCCATGGTCAGCTTTTCCTTGATTTGTTCGACGGTCAGAATTTCCATCTTAATGTCCTCCATGACACTAAGATAGTAATTAAAATCCGAATCGTCTAGAAGAAAATCCACTTGATAAGCAAACACATTCCCCCAAAGATTATGAGGAAAGGTAAGGCGGCTACAAATGCGGTCCCAAAGACCACTCCAATTACGCCGGTAACCGATGCGATTGCGATACTGGCGATCTTGAAGAGATCGTAGAGGAAATCCCCAGTTTTCTGGAACTTGGGTTTGGTGAATACTACCAAGAAAAAGAGGATAGCCACCACGACGATCAGGATGATTCCGAATGTTTGCATTTTTGTTTCCTTAAAGGAATTGGGGGTGATTTGAACCACCCCCAAATTTCCTTATCCGTTCAGGCTCCGCTTGTGGGCCTCGTAGGCCAAGCCCTTCTTGGCGCGGAACTTGCTGGCCTGCCGTGCCGTGGCGGGCGTACCGGCGAGTTCGCAAGCCTTCTTGAAGTGTTCCTGCTGGGCGGCATAGTCCGCATTGGTCTGCCATCCCTGCTTCTCCCGAGGATTGCGCCCGATGGTGCGGCCATAGTGGCACTTCCATTCTTTCTTGGGCGCGGGGGCTTCGGCCACCACCACGGTTTCGGTGTTTTCGGTTTCCTGGGTTTTCGCTAATTCCGACATTTCAAACTCCTTTGTTGAAGAAATGTTTACGCGATTCATTGTGATAGCCGCATTGTCGGAACCTCTTCCACCAGTTTTCATCCACCGGCAGGGTCGGGAAGTTGTTCCTATCGTCGGCCTCTCACTCCATTAAGATAGTAATTTTTTCCGGAGTCGTCTAGTTAAAGATCCCCGAGAGAGCTACGGCCACGGTTGCCGCGTTCCCATCCGTAGGGTTGACGGCGTTGGGGAATCATGGCTTTGATGACCACAAAGATCACAACAAGGGCCAATCCGATAGCGGCAAGACCGCATATCCAGGCAAATACCGTGCCAACGATGGAATCGTTGTAAGCGTCCCACATTACTTTGTCCAAGGGGGAACGATAGATGATCACTTCCTGTACTGCCATTTGATTCTCCTAGTGGTCCGTATGGGTGACGGTTCCCACGTTCTGATTGGTTTCCTCGGTAACGAGATCGGAGTAACCGACTATTCCGTTCTCCCATGAGTCCTCGTCACATTTCACGAAATTGGCACACTTGACCTTTTCGAGGTTGGGGCCGTCCGTGATGTAATGGATCTCGAAATTCCCGTCGATGCAATCGGCCATATCGATCCGATCCGACACTTGCTTTTCATCGGCAAACCGCATACCTTCATCGGTATCCAATTCCGTGATTATGAAGCGTTTCGTTTCCATGCCTGTAAGGTAGTAATTAAAAATCTTTTTGTATAGTCTTTACTTAATCGAATTGGATTACTACCTTAATTGGGTGAACCAGCCCCGAACTTCTTGACAGGGAAGGTTTCACAGGAGCCCTAGCTGCGATCTATAGCGCATACTTGCGCTGGGTGTTAGAGATCTCTGGGACTGTACTCTTGTGAAATAGGAGACGCAAATGAAAGTACTGGATTCACAGTCGGAAAACGGGAAGGAGTAATTACCTTCTCGTTTTCTTTTGTATATTATTTTTTAGAGCCCCGCATTCTAAGCTAGTAATTCTGCCGTGCCAAGTAAACCCACAAATGAAAATCCCCTCCCGGTAGGCTCGGAAGGGGATTCTCGGAAGACGATTGTGTTTGCCTACTCTGATACCGTCGCGAGGGGAGGGCCTATTGAGCTACTGAGAGCCTGTTCAGCCACGTTACCCAAACTCGGGGCGATACTTGTAAGGTAGTAATTAACTACCCTCCGGTCAAGCGGCCTCGGGAGCCGAAATGATGCTGTTCACGTTGGGGCCGGTCAGGATGCGGGCGTACTTGGTAGCGGCAGCGGCTTCCAATTCCTTGCGGAGCGATTGGCGGGCTTCGATGGACAGGCGACCGGCGCGGCGAAGCATGATCTTGACGAAACGGGCGGTCAGGGTGGCGTAGTTCCGCTCCCGGCATTCCATGGAGGATTCGACATAGGTTCCGTCGATGCAACGGAAGGCGGCGATCTTGCGGGGCTGTTCCCAGGTGCCGGAAGACTTGTGGGACATGACTTCGACCATGCCCTTGCGAATGGTTCCGGCCTTGTTCTTGTAAGCGACGACGTGATTGGAAGGATACATCTTTGCTCTCTTTCAGAGGTTCAGTAGCGGAATTGCTACTCGATTAAGGTAGTAAAATTAATACTTTTAATCAAGAATGAAATAAAAAGGGCAGGGAATAATCCCCGCCCCTTCTATCTGGATTCGATGCCGATTAGTTATCGGCTATCGAATTGCTTGTATTGACCAGCTTGGATTCATTGTACCGGCTGTACTTGAACGCTTTGGTTCCGTTATGCCGGTCAAGGGCTTGCTGGAAGGCTTCGGCACGTTCCCGATCCTTGGCGCTTTCCTCGTTCATGGTTTTCATAAAGGCCGTGGCTTCCGAAAAGGTATGGGACATGAGATAGTCCACCTTATCCGTTCCGCGTTCCACGAAGTAGACGAAACCGACCAGAGCCATGAGCCAGCGAAGGGTTTTGAATTTGTCCATTCTGAGGTGCATACTATCTCCTTAGTGAGGTGATAACTTAAAGATAGTAATTAAAATCCTAATTGTCTAGTTGATTATAAGCAACATTAAGCCACAAATCTGCATCTAATGATGCTTATAAGCAACAAAAAACCCTCCTTTTGAGAGGGTTTCTTGGAAGTTACCGTAACGGCTAGGTTACTTCTTAGCGGCCTTGCCCTTCTTCTCGGCGGCGACCGGCGCGGGCGCTTCGGCCTTCGGGGCCTTGGCGGCTTCGATCTGGGCATTGAGGCGGGCGCGTTCCTTGACGGCTCCGATACCCTTCCCCAACCGCTTGTCGAGCAGGTCGATCTGGGCCTTGGGCGAACGCTTGCCGCGTTCCTCGGCGTTGATCTCGGAAGTCATCTGTTTCTTCTCCATGCGCTTACGGTAAGCGAACATGGCGTTGGTATGCTTTTCGGAATTGACGGCCATCTGGAATCTCCTTCACTTGGCTGTTATGCTCCCCGGTATTGGGGATAGTGTAAAGGTAGTAACAAACCATTGAATAGTCTAGCCTTGATTTACATGGACGCAATTACTATCTTAATCATACCCCAACCAAGGAATCGAAATGCTGGAACTCATGGCCGTGAACTCCAAGGAAACGCCCACCAAGAAAACCACCAAAGAGCATTTCGACAAGTGCGAGAGCAAGTACAATGCCATGAAAGCGGCGGGCATCAATCTGGAATCCCAGTGCCTTGCGATCTTTGCCAAGGTCAAGGATCCCATCGCTCTTATGGGCGATATGCTCAAATTGGACAATGCCCTCAATAACATCCCGTTGAAGAAATTCGACGCTTTCTTCCCCATGAACCTCCAAATCATGCGTTCGCTGTCCTTGGCGGATAACTGCTGTGTCCTCAAACATACCATAGCCTTCAAATTGGTCAAGGCCAAACTGGTTATCGAGGATTGACAAAGGGGTAGTTAATTACTACCTTACAATCATGGCAAGACAAACTTGGCTCAATAGCGTAGAAGACATGGCTTGGCTTCGGGAGACTCATCTTCCGGGGCTTGCCGAAAGGTTCGTGAACGGCTCGGCCCTTCTCTTCGGCAATGAAGACTTGCCCGCGAGAATCTGGGTCTATGAAGAAAACGACCCTACCATCAACGACCATCCCCTGATCTTTATCCTGGACTCCGAAACCTGTAAGTACAATGGAACGAAATGGGAGTAATTCTCCCTTTCCTTTTCCCTCTAGAGTTACTAGCTTAGAATGCGGGGCTCCCACTGAACTATAGTAATGAGAAAGTGAGGGCTTGCATCCTCACCTTGAGATCTTGGACTCACCCTGGATGATTGCTCATACTAGCTACTGAAAAGCTAGTGGTGCTACGTTGATAGTAACCCGATCTCTTTGACTCCCTAATAAGGTAGTAACTCCATTCGATTAAGTCAATGCTAGACAATTAAGATTTTAATTACTACCTTAGATATATCAGGAGGGACAAAATGCTTCCCATTATCTACTCCAAGACCTATACTCATTACAAGCTCTGCCGCAAGCTCGGCTTGGATATGAATCTCTCCCACAACATCGCAAAGCGCCCTGGAAACTGGATGGCCAAAGTTACCCTGCTGATCGAAATGGGTTTGGCGTAGTCCCTAGACAATTCGGATTTTAATTACTATCTTCCTATACAGGAGAGACAATGAAAGACATTACCATCGCCGCCGAAAATGCCCAAGTCCTCAAGAGCCTTACCAAAGAGGTATCGAAACTCTTGACGGCTATCAAGAGCCCCGAAAACACCATCGTGATCGACAACCTCACCGAAATCGAAATGCTTCTCAAGGATGCGGAAAATCTCCAATCCCATGTCCAAGCCGCCGTGATACAAACCCTTTGGGAGAGCATGACTTCCCTGGACCGCGAAGCCGAAACGGAATTTGAGAAATTCTACGGCCTCAAGATCAAATCGACCATTCCCGCGATCAAGTCTTGGCGCTTGATTACCGGCGACGGCCTCAAAGATTCCAAAGAGGCGGTAGATAAGATCGTCGCTGGGATCAATGACGGCTCCATCAAATTCCCCCATCTGTAAGGGTTGACGATTCGGATTTTAATTACTACCTTAACAGTATGGAACAAACCGACATAGAAAACGTCCAAGCCCATCTTCGGAACGTGGTAGTCGCTGCCATCACTGAGGGTCGTGATTACTCGGTTCTGTGTGACAAGGCCGGAACGCATGTCTTGGCCCTAACGGCTGAGAATTTGGAGATCGACCGAAACTTCTATAGCAAGGATTATCTCTTGCTGGTCAATGTCAACGCAAACGGCGATACCGAAATCATGGACATTCCCACCCCCATCAATCCCAAAGGATAGATATGTTCTACAATTCCTACATACTCTCTTGCGCCCTCTCCCTGCTTTTGGTGCTGGGCGTGGTCCTCGGCGGAATCGGAGCAAACCTTCTCAAGAACTCCATTTCCCTCAACAATCGCAACGGCCTGTCCGATGCTACCTATGGGCTGATTTTCCTCAACAAAGGAATTTTCATCCTTGTGGGTATTTGGGCCTACCTCTACGTTTACCTCAAATGATCCACGAAGCGAACAAAACCCGATTAGTGATAAGGGCCAAAAGCCTTCTATCTCTTCAAATCGGCGCGGCGAAAAATAAAGTTTGGTCGGACTACCGGACCCGCTTGGCCCATGCCTGTATCCTTCTATCTCAAGAGCGTTTTGTAGAATCGGCTCAAGCCCTGCGGATCGCCGTCAAGCAAGCGGATAACTCGGCTGTTCGGAATACCGTTCGCCTGATTTACAAGGTATTAAAAGATACCGAATATCAAAATCCCGGCTGGAAAATGCCGTAAAGAATTACTACCTTACCAATATGGAAAAATTCATCGAACTATTCCCCCATTTTTTCTTTGCCGCCCTCTTCTTTCTTATTGGGGCATTTTGTCTTTTCATTACCATTGGTGGCGGAATCCTCGGAAGTATTGAATCGTTCAAAAATCACAAAACAATCGACGGAATTGCATTGGCTATTATCTCCGGAATTGGTATGGTTGTTACTGCTGGCCTCTTTTTCATGTCCTTCCTTAATGCGCTGGGCCTAAGCAATTTCTAATTGACCATTCATTAAAGAATTACTATCTTTAATCCATGAACTTCCGGGAAGCCATTGACGAAATCATCCTGACCCTGATGTACAAAGGGTTCAAACCGCTCGGCTTCGGCACTACTCGGGCCGTTTTCGTCAAGGACAATCTTATCTACAAAATCCCCCTAAGCACCTATAGCTTTAGAGATAATGTAGGGGAAGCCGAACTCTATAAAATGTCCAAGAAGGGCAAATTCACCTGGAGGGATGACAACGGGGATAGTCGATACGTCATAATGGCAAAGTGTCGGCTGATCGTCATAAACAACATACCCATCGCCGTTATGGAGAAATTGGTGCCGGTTGAGGATGCTGAGAAATTTGACCTCTCCATATTTCCCTGGAGGGATCATAGCTCTTACTCCGGTGACGGTTGCCAAGTCGGAAGGGATCGAAACGGCGAATTAAAGTCATTCGACTATGGGCACATGCCCCGCATGTCTCGGACGAATTTGGAGCATGTTAACGAACAACTCAAACTCAAGTGTTACAAATACACTTCAAAGTTCACCTCAAACTCATACGTCAATGAAGGGGAACTTTGGAATCTTGGGTTTACCAAATCGATCTCTGACCTTGTGGGCGGTATATTGAAAGAGAAAGGCGAACTCTTTGCCTTTACCTAAAGGCTAGGAATTACTACCTTAACTCTATGCAATATATTCCCGCCCTCGTAATCGGTACTCTTCTTTCTCTTGTTGGAATCGTTCTTATATGCCTTTCCCTCCAAGGCTTTAAACAAGTCTTTGATAAAATCAAGTGGAAAGAGTATCTGGATGCAACCATTCATTGTTGCATGATGCTAATCGGGATGATTATCGGAATCTGCCTGCTTCTCGGTGGCGTCCTTCTCATCTTCGAGTGGATGAACCACTAATGGGCCTGATCATCTTCGCCGTAACCTGTTTCTTTCTCATCTGCCTGTTCTATGTATGGGTCGGCCTCGGCATCCTCATCAATGCCCTCAAAGAACTATTCAATGGCGATCTTTTTGAATTTTGCATCGAAGGATTCTTCGGTTCCTGGATCTTTGGCCTTGGCCTTTTAGGGACTCTTGGCCTCGGTAGGATGCTTTTCGAGTTGATTTTCTGATAGATAATTACTATCTTTAATCCATGAGCAAGATCATCTTCATGCGCGGCATCCCTGGATCGGGTAAGACTCCCTGGGCCATGGAACAATTCGACAATGACCCCAAGGCCGTGATCCTTTCGTCGGCGGATTTCTTCCTGGATGCACGGGGCCGCTACAATTGGGTGGCAAAGAAGACCCCGGAATCCCATGCCTGGAACCAATCGCGTTTCCAGATCGCCCTAGAAAACGGCATGGAAACGATAGTGGTAGACAATACCAATATCAAGGCTTGGGAAATGCAGGAATACCTCAACATCCTCGAAAACTATCCCGAGTATGAGGTTTTTCAGAAAGTGATGGAGATCGACCCCGAAGAGGCCGTTTACCAATCCGTTCACAAAGTTCCCCTCTATGCACTGGATCGCATGGATGCGGAGTTTGAGATAATTGATACCATGGAGCATTACGTCTGATGCGCCTCTATATCTTCCTGATCGTCATCGGGGCCATTCTGATAACCTATAGCGTACTCAAGATCAAGGTATGGAATCGCTCCCTCCCCTACATCATCGGCGTTTGCTTGGCCTCCTATGGGGTTTCCTTTATCCTCGTTGAATACATCTTTCCGCCGTTGACTCATCGCTAGGGATTTACTAACTTAATCCCATGGACGACAATTCCCCCGAAGCCTACAAGGAAAGAATCGTAAAGGAGATTGGGCCGAATTGCTATTTCCTGTTTGAGAAATTACTCAATCAGTACAAAAGCGGGGACTTGACCGAACTTCGGGATATTCTCGATAGGAAATACAAGAAGCTAGGGACGGGATCGGTAAGGCGCGTATATGCCCTGAATGACTCCCTTGCTATCAAAATCCCCTGCGGTGGAAGGGGTTGGTATTGGGCGGAAGTCAAGGCGAATCTGTATGAAAGTATTATCTGGAAACGCTGCAAACACCTGAAACTCTTCTTTCCCACAAAGCTCTACTTCTACAAATCCGTGCCGGTTATCATTACGGAACGGGCTACCGCACTTGAGAATCATAAAGAGTATATGGAGATTCGGGATAGTCTCCCCAAAGAACACAGAGAATTAGGGGATGGAATAACCCAAATAGGCAAAAGCTCTCGCGGCCCTCGGTGCTATGATTTTGGCCTGGAAGAAGATTTCCTCTACAAACACAAAAAAGGCCCACAGGATTTCACTCTCCCGGAAGTTGCGGAAATTGTGAATGGTAATCGGCAAGTTGCCTCTTTACTTACAGCCGCTTAATTACTATCTTAATCGTATGAAGCTCATCGCCGCCCTAATCCTCTCCCTGACCCTCTCGGCTTTCGCTGACCGCCCTGCCTGGGTAGACTCCCCTCAAACCACCTGGAGCGATTCCGGTAAGATATTCATCAAGATCCGCGTCATAAATAAGGACTTGGATCAAGGAATGAACTCAACCAAAAGCCGCTTCAAAGAGGAAATCGCCGCCCATTTCTGCCACGGGGATGAAGGCTCCCCCTGTATGTACTTCAATTTCACCATCGAAAAGAGCTATTGGGAAGTCATTCCCTGGGACGACACCACAAAGTTCGATATTTACCGTCTGTTCTCAATCAAAGACATTTACAGTAATTGATATGGGCGAGATATTCAATTACTACCTATACGGCGGTCCATACGGGCATTATCCCTCTTACTGCGGGGATTACGAGGATTCCAAACCTCGGTCCAAGAAAAGAATCCTAAGCGGTAAGGAATTGGCAAAGCGCAAGGTAAAGCGCAACATGGCCAAACAATCTAGGAAAATCAATCGCAAAGGGTAGACAATCCCCTAAGCAATTACTATCTTTAATCCATGAGCAAGCAACTTAGCAAAGAGCAACATACCCAAATCAATTGGATGGACCGCTCCGAAATCATCGCCCTATTGGAAGGGGCCTGTATCCAGTGCTATGACCACGAAAGCACGGAAACCCTCAAGGCCGATCTTATCGAGAACGTATTAGACGGCACCATCGAACTCCCCGAAGATAAGAAGCCCGATCCCTGGATTAATTACCGATAGGCCCTAGACAGGCTCATTGGGAATTACTATCTTAATCGTATGGAAGAGAAAGATCCCATCGTAAGCCCCCAATGGATCTTTGGATTCTACCTTCTTTCAATGGGGAAGACGAACCTCCAACTCAAAATCCCCTATTATGGGAAACGCCCACTACCTTCCCAAATCCCCACTTGCCGCCTAAATCACATTGATTGTCAAATCTTTGTCGAATCCATTGGGGGACCAGCTTGGATCAATGTTCAACAACGGGAACTTATTCGTAATCCTAATTTTTGACAAACCACCGAAAAGTTACTATCTTTAATCTATGAGCAAACACAACAAAGCCCTTACCGAACTCGCCGCAAAGAGCAGGGACACGGCGGATAGAATCCTTGCCCAAGCCCCGACCTCAAAGAGAGCTAAGAACCTGGGCCTTATCTGCGATGCCTGTTCCGCCCTTGTCCAAGGGGATAAGCAAGCCGCCGAATACCTCATCGAACGGATACAGTTGAAAGGGGATAGGGAGGTTGAGACTGCTATGCTCGACCTACTCAAGATTCTTTTGGATATGCCCTAGACAAATCCATTGGGACTTACTATCTTAATGATATGAACAAGGTGATGAAGGAACCCAAAGAGAATCGCAAGGAAAGGCTCAGGCTTTCTAAGGCGGTGACAGAGAAGGTCATCCAAGGCAAGAAGGGATACCAGAGGAAGCCCAAGCATGTCAAGGCCGTTAGAGAGGATTGAGAAAGGGTTGGCAAGGAATGTATTGGCTTGACTTCCCTGCCTAGTGTTACTAGCTTAGAGTACCAGGGATACTTTGATCTATAATAGCTAAAAGGCCGTTAATAGGTATATATACTCTAATATCTATAGGTGTATTAGATAATCTCTCCCCCTCGAATGTTAAAAATTAATAATGGGGGGTATAAAGGCAAATCAAGGAAAAGAGTAAATCATTTTCTCATATTTGAAAAATTTTGGGAATTTCTACCTACATCAACAAGTTTTTATCACCCTGAACATATATCTCCC
>Ga0310813_10000359_pt1 | contig 29583 bp, 32 predicted proteins | sample YN3metagenome_FD_203086 | JGI IMG/M metagenome (GOLD analysis project Ga0310813, IMG submission 203086) | Soil microbial communities from experimental microcosm in Duke University, North Carolina, United States - YN3 | ecosystem: Engineered > Artificial ecosystem > Soil microcosm > Unclassified...
CACAGAGCCCTCCGAGCCTCCAGAGGGTTTCTCTGAGGGCTCGGAGGACTCTGTGGCCAACCGCGTTCAGACACGCCCTAAGCACCCACGGCGCGGCGCGCCTTCTCCAAGCCCGGCAGCGCCAGCTTGTCCTGCGCCAGCATCAGCCCGATGGCCAACGGCAGCACGAGGAACTTCCGGCTCACGAACACGCCCAGCGTGATCCCGAGGAACGTCAGGCTTGACGCGTTCTCGCGGAGCAGGTCTTCCAGCCTCGAGACGCTCACGTTCAGGCTGGACCCGCCGCGCATGGTTCTGCCGCCCCGCCGGCCCCTGCGGCCGCGGCGCGACGTCGCGCTTCCGACAACAACTCGGCTTTCTGCATCCTTCACGGATTGCCTCCCTGTAAAGTCTCAAAGATGATTCGGCGGGGGCTCCGCCGTTACGAGGGCGTTCTCCGGGGATTTGTCGTAACGGGGATGGCGTCCTCGGTTCCATCTGCGCGTGATGGTGAGCGACCTCTTCGTTTGTATGACCGGGCTCTGCGGTCTGCGCTTTTTCCGGCCCCGCAGCTCCCCGAAGGCCGAGTTCGGGCCCCCGACCTGCGCCTGCGGCTGCGTCATGGGCGGCATCGGCCATCTCCTGCTCTGATCTTCTTGGGACCCCCCCCGTAACATTCCGGGTCCCCAGGTATCGGTCTTTCCAGTAGGGAGCGGCCTCGGAATCGGAACTCGCGGGGGGTAGGGTCGACACGACACGTCCCGCCCGCGGACCCAGGCAGGCGCAATATCCGATCCGGGACCGGTTCGGAGGTGAATGCTCATGAGCGTCACCCGCATCCGGTACCTTCTCGATCAGTGGCGATTGAGATCGGTGGCGGTCGGGCTGCAGCACGGCTTCGGCAAGGATCAGCCTTCCAGCGACTGGAAGCTTCCGGCCGTCCCCGACCCCCGCCGCACGACTCCCCGGAATCGTTCCGAGGACTTGGGATCGAGCAAGCTTCCACCGTCCTGAGCGGGGGCTCATGCCCGCGCGCGGCCCGGCGTCTTCAGCTCCAGGAGCTGGATGTTCTCGGACGAGATCCGATCGCTGAAGATCGCCAGGTTCCGGCACTTCGGATTCAGCGGCCTGGGATAGATCACCCCCTCGAACCCCTCGTTGTACGCGGCGACCCCGATGGCCTGAAAGATCCGCGACTCGTCGCCGTCCAGCAGGTCCCGCAGCGACACCCCGAGCTCCCGGCGCACTCCGGGGACCGCCAGGTCCAGCACGCGGGTGAGCGTGACGGAAAAGACGGCCACCACGGTCTCGGACTCTTCCAAAGCGAGCCCGGCCAGCGGCGGGCGGCAGCCGGCCTCGTCGGCGACCGCGTAGAGAACCGGGAAGGATCCGGGCGGATTGACCCGGCCGCCGCGCCGGGTCGACAGGTGCGGGTCCAGCAAGTCCCGGATCCGATGGGCGGGCATGGCGCGCAGCCAACGCCCGGTTTCCGCGCGTCCGGGCATGCGCCGCAGGACGGGTCCGAACAGGCTGATCGATAGCGTCGTCATCGCATCTACTTTTTGGATGCGTCCTGGACGGCGGTGTGACGCCCCCTCGGCGCCTCGGAAGCGGATCCTGCGGACACCAAGTGCATAACAATCCGCTGCCCGACGGTTCCTAGGGGTTTGTTTCCGCGTTGCCATGGCTCAGATATTTCATCCGCTCTTCAATCCGTTCGCGCGGGCCAGCATCTTCGGCGGCGTCCTCGTCGTCGTCGTCGCGGCGTGGGTGAGCGGCATCCTGTACCGCTCCCCCTATGCGACGCAGGCCGGCGTCGTCCGCGATCAACCCGTCCCCTTCAGCCACCAGCATCACGTCTCGGGCCTCGGCATCGACTGCCGCTATTGCCACACGTCAGTCGAGGACAGTTCGTTCGCCGGCATGCCGCCGACGAAGACCTGCATGAACTGCCATTCGCAGATCTGGTCGGACAGCCCCGTTCTCGAACCCATCCGGAAGAGCTTGAAGGAGAACGTGCCGATCTCCTGGATGCGCGTCCACCGCCTTCCCGACTACGTGTACTTCGACCACAGCATCCACGTCGCCAAGGGCATCGGCTGCGTCAGCTGCCACGGCCGGGTGGACGAGATGCCGCTGCTCGCCCAGCAGCACACGCTTTACATGGAATGGTGCCTGGACTGTCACCGTCATCCCGAGCGTGAGGTCCGGCCGCGCGAGCAGGTGTTCAACCTCGCGTGGGCGCAGGATTCGGCCGGCGGAGCCCGGCGCATTCGAGAACTCGGGATCCAGACCCGGACCGATTGTGTGGACTGCCACCGATGAATTCCTCCGACGCGCCCCTGGACCTGGAAGCGCTGCGGCGCCGCCTGAAGGCGGGCGGGCCGACCTTCTGGCGCAGCCTCGAAGAAATCGCGGAGACCCCCGAGTTCCTGGAGGCGTTGCGTCGGGAGTTTCCGCGGGAGGCCGCGCTGCGGAGCGAGGGCCTGGATCGGCGCGAGTTTGTCGCGTTGCTGGGCGCCTCGCTGGCGCTCGCCGGCCTCGCCGGCTGCGCGCGGGAGCCCGCGGAAAAGATCGTCCCCTTCGTCCGGCAGCCCGAGGGGCTCGTCCCGGGAAAGCCGCTGGTCTACGCGACCGCGATGCCCGACAAGGACGGCGGGGCGGGGCTGCTCGTCAAGACCGTCATGGGGCGGCCCGTCAAGGTCGAAGGAAATCCGAAACACCCGTCGAGCCTCGGCACGGCCGATGCGGTCGCGCAGGCGTCGATCCTCTCGCTCTACGACCCCGACCGCTCGCAGACGATCCTGCACGACGGCCTGCCCGCCACCTGGAGCTCGTTCCTGGCCGCGCTCTCGCAGGCCTCAGGCGCACTGCAGCCGCGGCAGGGCGCGGGGTTCCACATCCTCACGGAGTCCGTCCTGTCTCCGTCGCTTCAGGACCGCCTGAAGCGGCTGCTGGAGCGCTGGCCGAACGCGCGCTGGCATCGCTACGAGCCGCTGTCCGGCCGGGCGACCCGCGAGGGCGCGCGGATGATCTTCGGCCAGGACGTCGAACCGCGCTACCGAGTCGCCAAAGCCGATGTCGTGCTGTCCCTCGACAGCGATCTTCTCAGCTGCGGACCCGGGCACGAACGCTACGCCCGCGCCTTCGCGGACCGGAGGAGGGAAGGGGGCGCCCGCGGAGGCATCAACCGTCTCTACGCCGTCGAATCGACGCCGACACTGACCGGCGCCGCCGCGGATCACCGCTGGACAATGCGGTCGGGTCGGATCCCTCGCATCGCCCACGCGATGGCCCGCGCGCTGGGCGTCGCGCTGCCCGGGGACAAGGATGCCGCGCCCGGGTGGGTCGAGATCGTGGCGCGGGACCTGAACCGGCATCGCGGCCGAAGCCTCGTCGTGGCCGGAGCGGGCCAGCCGCCCTTCGTGCACGCGCTGGCCTGCGGCATGAACGAGGCGCTGGGGAACACCGGAGCGACCGTGACCTACGGAGCGCCCGCCGAATTCGATCCTCCGGGTCCGGAGGGGACGCTCGACGACCTGCTCCGCGCCATGGGCGCCGGCGAGGTTCGGGTGCTGCTCATTCTCGGAGGCAATCCCGTCTATACCGCGCCCGCCGACGCCGACTTCGCCGCGATGCTCGATCGGGTGGGCCTGAGGATTCACCTGAGTCTCTACGAGGACGAGACGTCGCGACTCTGCCATTGGCATCTTCCGGAGGCCCACTTCCTGGAATCCTGGGGAGACGTCCGGGCCTTCGACGGTACCGTCTCGCTCCTTCAGCCGACCATCGCGCCTCTCTACGGCGGCCGCAGCGCGCTGGAGATCCTCGCCGCCGTGTCCGGCGACCCCGGCCGCTCCGCATACGACCTGGTGAGGGAGTTCTGGAAGACGCCGGAGCGAGGGAACGGGTTTGAGACGTTCTGGAGCGTGTCGCTGCACGAAGGATACGTGGGCGGCACCGCAACGGGGTCCGCGCGCGTGCGCCCGAAAGCGGGCTGGAGCGCGTCGATCGCGGCCCCGGCGGAGCAGGCCGACGGCCTCGAAGCGATCTTCCAGCCCGATCCCAGCATCGGGGACGGCCGGCATGCCAACAACGCGTGGCTCCAGGAACTGCCCAAGCCGCTGACGCATCTGACTTGGGACAACGCGGCGCTCGTCAGCCCCGCGACCGCCGAGCGTCTCGAGCTCGTCAACGGCGCCCGCGTGGAACTCTCGCTGGGTTCCCGTTCCGTGGAGGCGCCCATCTGGATCCTCCCGGGGCATCCCGACGACGCCGTCACGCTCCCCTTGGGGTACGGCCGCACTCGGGCGGGGCGGGTCGGAAACCAGCGGGGCTTCAACGCGTATGCACTGCGGACGTCCCAGGCGCCGTGGTCCTCTCCCGGATTGCGGCTCCGGAAGCTCGGGGGAACGACGGCCCTCGCCTGCACGCAACTCCATCACGCGATGGAAGGCCGCGATCTGGTCCGCCGCCGCAGCATCCACGAGCCTCGCCACGAGGAGTCCCGAGCGACGCCGTCGCTCTATCCACCGGTCCCGTACCCCGGGCCCGCGTGGGGGATGGTCATCGACCTCGGCGCCTGCATCGGATGCAACGCCTGCGTCGTCGGGTGCCAGGCGGAGAACAACATCCCGGTCGTCGGGAAGGCCGAGGTCCTGCGGGGCCGCGAGATGCATTGGATCCGCGTGGACCGCTACTTCGAAGGGGACCCGGGGAACCCCGCCGTCCATCACCAACCCGTCCCCTGCATGCACTGCGAAGAGGCGCCCTGCGAGCCGGTGTGCCCCGTGGCCGCCACCGTCCACTCGGGCGAAGGCCTCAACCAGATGGTTTACAACCGCTGCGTGGGCACCCGGTACTGCCAGAACAACTGCCCGTACAAGGTCCGCCGCTTCAACTTCTTCGACTATCCCGCGATGGCGCGCGCCGGCGCGGCGTCGCTCGTGCTTCTGAACAATCCGGACGTCACGGTCCGCGAGCGCGGGGTCATGGAGAAGTGCAGCTACTGCGTGCAGCGCATCGTCGGCGCGAGGATCGAGGCGGAGAAGGAAGGCCGGCAGATCCGCGACGGCGAAGTCGTCACGGCCTGCCAGGCCGCCTGCCCGAGCCAGGCCATCTCGTTCGGCGACCTGAACGACCGGCGCAGCCGGGTCGCGGGGCTGAGGTCGAGTCCTCTGCACTACGGGCTCCTGGAGGAGCTGAATACGCGCCCACGGACGACCTACCTGGCCAAGGTGACGAATCCCAACCCCGAGCTCCACGAGGGATGATCGGATGGCCGATGCGGAGATCCACGCCCGCGAGCCCGTGCTGCAGCCGGGCCATACGCTGACGTCCATCACCGAGAAGATCAGCGAGGTGGTCCTGAGCGGCCGCGCGCCCCGCTCGTGGAACGCGGCCTTCCTCGCCTCGTTCCTTCTCCTGGTTCTGCTCCTGGTCTCGGTCACGGTGCTCCTCATCCAGGGCGTGGGCATCTGGGGCATCAACCGGCCGGTGATGTGGGGCTTCGCGATCACGAACTTCGTCTGGTGGATCGGCATCGGCCACGCCGGGACGCTCATCTCGGCAATCCTGCTGCTTCTGCGGCAGAGCTGGCGCACGTCGATCAACCGCTTCGCCGAGGCCATGACGCTGTTCGCGGTCGCGTCGGCGGGACTGTTCCCGCTGCTGCACCTGGGCCGGCCGAAGTTCTTCTACTGGCTCTTCCCGTACCCGAGCGTCTTCCGGGTCTGGCCGCAGTTCCGTAGCCCGCTCGTCTGGGACGTCTTCGCGGTGTCGACCTACGGCCTGGTCTCGTTCCTGTTCTGGTACGTCGGACTCATCCCCGACCTCGCCACGCTCCGTGATCGCGCGCGCAGCCGCGGCGGCCGCTGGTTCTACGGGTTCCTGGCGATGGGATGGCGCGGATCGGCGCGGCACTGGAAGCGCCACGAGACGGCGTACCTCCTCCTCGCCGGCCTCGCCACGGCCCTCGTGGTCTCCGTGCACACGGTCGTCAGCTTCGACTTCACCGTCGGCATCGTCCCGGGCTGGCACAGCACGATCTTCCCGCCCTATTTCGTGGCGGGCGCGATCTTCTCCGGCTTCGCGATGGTGATCACGCTCGCGATCCCGCTCCGGGCCCTCTACGGGCTGCAGGACTTCATCACGATGCGCCACCTGGAAAACATGGCGAAGTTCCTGCTGGCGACCGGGCTGATCGTCTCCTACGGCTACATGACCGAGATCTTCATGTCCTGGTACGGCGGCGACCGCGCCGAGCACGACGTCACCATCGACCGCTTCACCGGCGCCTACGCGCCGGCGTACTGGATCCTGCTGTTCTGCAACGTGCTCGTGCCGCAGGTCCTCTGGTCGCAGCGCTGGAGGACCAACCTCCCGATCCTGTTCGCGGTCTCCGTGCTGGTCAACGTCGGCATGTGGTGCGAGCGCTTCGTCATCGTCGTCCAGAGCCTGCATCACGACTACCTCCCGTCCACCTGGAGGACCTACACGCCGACCCGCTGGGACATCGCCACCTTCGCAGGATCCCTAGGGCTCTTCTTCACGCTCTTCCTCCTCTTCCTGAGGTTCCTCCCGTCCATCTCGATGGCGGAAATGCGGCAACTCCTTCATGAGCACGGCGGCGACGGGAAGAAGGGGGCCGCATGACGCCGATCTACGGCTATCTCGCCCAGTTCCGGACGCCCGCGGAGCTCGTGGTGGCCGCCCGGAGGGCCCGCGCGCGCGGATACCGGAACCTGGACGCCTACTCGCCGTTCCCGGTGGAAGGGCTCGCGGAGGCGCTGGACTTCCACGAGACGCGGGTTCCAGCCGCCGTGCTGGCGGGTGGGCTGCTGGGGGCCGCGGGGGGCTACCTGCTCCAGTTCGGACTCAACGCCGTCGACTACCCGCTCAACGTCGGGGGCCGGCCGCTGAACAGCATCCCGGCCTGGATCCCCATCATGTACGAGCTCACCATCCTGGTCGCGTCGCTCGCGGCGGTCCTCGGGATGCTCGCGCTCAACGGACTACCGATGCCGTACCACCCCGTGTTCAACGTGCCCGAATTCGCGCGCGCCAGTTCCGACCGCTTCTTCCTCTCGATCAGCGCCCAGGATCCGCTGGCGCAGACCGACGATCCGCGCGGCTTCCTGGAGTCGCTGCTGCCGGAAAGGACGTGGGTCGTTGACCGTTAAAGCCGAACCCCGCACTCCGAACCAGGAACACCGACGCGGATCGTTCCCCCTCCCGACCTCCCCTGGGGGGAGGTGCGGAGGGGGACCCTTCCGGGTCTTGGTTCCTGCTTCTTGGTTCCTGGTTCTTCTGCTCGCGGGTTGCGATCAGGCGATGGATCGCCAGGCAAAGCTGAAGCCGCTTCAGGAGAGCCCGTTCTTCGCCGACGGGCGCGGATCGCGGGAGCCGGTCGCCGGAACCGTGCCGCAGGGCGGTCTCCGCATCGACGACCACCTGTACCGGGGCAAGGATGGACCGGCGTTCGCCGAGACGTTTCCGTTCCCGATCACGAGAAAGGTGCTGGAGCGCGGCCGCGAACGCTACGACATCTTCTGTTCGCCCTGCCATGACCGGGTTGGCAGCGGACGGGGCATCATCGTCCAGCGCGGGTATCGCGCGCCGGCGTCGCTGCACCTCGACCGACTGCGACAGGCGCCGCCCGGCTACTTCGTCGACGTGATGACGCGCGGCTTCGGCGCCATGCCCGACTACGCCTCTCAGGTTCCGCCGCGCGACCGCTGGGACATCGCCGCGTATATCCGCGTGCTCCAGCTCAGCCAGAACGTGTCGCGGGACGACCTGACGGCGGACGAGCTCCGGCAGCTCGAGGGGGATACCCGATGACGCCGCGCCGCCCGACCCTGACCGCCATCGAGGGCGCGGCGTTCGCCGTCGGCGCGCTGGGCCTGCTCCTCTGTCTCGCCGGTCCCGGGTCCGGGACCCGGGAAGGGTATGCGTCGTACCTCTCTGCCTACCTGTTCTGGATCGGCCTCTCGCTCGGCTGTCTCGCCGTCACGATGCTTCACCATCTTGTCGGGGGCGAATGGGGTCTCGTCACCCGGCGCTTGCTGCAGGCCGGCGTCCGGACTCTGCCCATCATGGCGTTGCTCTTCGTCCCGCTGCTGTTCGGGCTCTCGATCCTCTACCCCTGGGCCGCGCCCTCGGCGACCCTCGCTTCCGAAGGCGCGCGAGTCTGGCTGACCCGGCCGTTCTTCCTGGTCCGTGCCTCCGTCTACTTCGCGTCGTGGATCGCGCTCGCCTTCTGGGTCCCGCGCTGGTCGTCGCGGCTGGAGGAGGCCGACGACCCGCGTCTGGCCCGGCGGATGAGGATCCTCTGCGCGTGGGGCCTCGTCGTCTACGGCCTCACCATCTTCTACTCTGGCGTTGACTGGATCCTCTCGCTGGAGCCCGGATGGGTCTCCACCGTCTACGGGATGATCGTCATGGTGGGGCAGGGGCTCTCGGCGCTGGCCTTCGTGACGGCGCTCGCCGGAGCGCTCTCGACCCGCCCGCCGATGGCCGAGGCGCTGACGGCGCCGCGCCTCAATGACCTGGGGAACCTGCTGCTCACGTTCGTGATGCTCTGGGCGTACGTCGCGTTCTCCCAGTACCTCATCATCTGGTCGGGCAACCTCCCGCGCGAGACATCCTGGGTGCTGAACCGGACACGGCCCGGCTGGGACAAGGTCGCGCTGCTCCTGATCCTCTTCCACTTCGCCGTCCCGTTCCTGCTGCTCCTGTTCCGCCGCGTGAAGCGGAGCCGCGCGGCGCTGGCCGCCGTGGCCGGCGGCCTCGTCGCGATCCACGCGTTGGACGTCTTCTGGAGAGTGAGACCGTCCGCCGATCCAGGCGGGCTCTCGTTCCACTGGCCGGACGCGGCCGCCCCCCTGGCGCTGGGCGGCTTCTGGGTCGGCGCGTACCTCGTCCAACTCCGACGTCATCCGCTCCGGCCGCTTCCCCAGGTGCGGCATGCATGAGCAGAAGGATCTGAATGTCCGGGCGGTGGCGTGGTTCGGCGTCGCGCTGCTGGCGGTCGGCGTCCTCATCCACCTGCTGGTCGCGGGTCAGTTCTTCGCCTACAAGCGGGCGGCGGAGCGCGCGGATCCACCGCCGCATCCGCTGGCGACGTCTCCGGCGCTTCCTCCGCCTCCGCGTCTCGAGGTCGCGCCGCGAGCGGCCCTCGAGGCCCTGCGTCGCGAGGAGGACGCCTTGCTGAATTCGTACGGGTGGGTCGACCGGAGCCAGGGCCGGGCCCGGGTCCCCATCTCCCGCGCGATGGAGCTCCTCGAAAAACGGGGACTACCGGTTCGGCCGGGTCATCCCACGGCGGATTAGGAGGATCCGATCATGGTCGCTGCGGCGCTTGTCGCGATCGCCTGGGCCCTGCAGGGTGCGTCGTCGCCCGTCGAGGGAGTCGGCATCGATCAGAAACCCGGGAATCCCGTACCCCTGGACCTGACGTTCCGGGACGAGGCGGGAATGCCGATCACGCTCCGCGAGGCGGCCGCGGGCAAGCCGATCCTGCTCGCGCCCGTGTACTACCGCTGCCCGCAAGTCTGCACCATGGTGCTGAACGGTCTGCTCGCCGGCCTCAAGGGCCTCGGACCTCGAGCCGGCGACCGCTTCGAGGCTGTGGCCGTCAGCTTCGACCCGCGGGAGGACGCGGCGCTCGCGGCGGCCAAGAAGGCGGCCTACCTGAAGCGCTACGACCGTCCCGGCGCGGAGCCGGGCTGGCGCTTCCTGACGGGGGAGCAGGGCTCCATCAACGCCCTTTGCTCCGCGATCGGGTTTCGTTATCGCTACGATCCGGTCCGCGGTCAATTCGCCCACGCCAGCGCACTGATTGTCCTGACGCCCGACGGCCGGGTCTCGCGCTATTTCTTCGGCATCGAGTATCCGTCGCGCGACCTGCGACTGGCCATTGCCGAGGCGGCGGATGGGAAGTCGGCGTCGCTCGTCGACCCGCTGCTCTTGCTCTGCTACCAATACGATCCCGCGACGGGGCGCTACGGGCTGGCCATCCTCCGGATCCTTCGCGTCCTCGGCATCGTGACGGTGACGTTCATCGCGCTGGGAGTCTGGCTCCTCGCGCGTCGCCACCGCCGCTCCGCAGCCCTCCGAGGTGCCCCGCAGGGGTGACGCCATGGATTCGGACCTGCCTCTGTTCCCGACCCAGGCCTCGACGATGGCGCCCGAGGTGGACGCGCTCTTCTTCTTCATCAGCGCGGTGGTGGTCGCGTTCGCGGCCCTCGTCTTCGCGCTGGTGATCGTATTCGCGGTGCGCTATCGCCGTCGCACCCCGAGCGCCTCCGGCGCGCTGGTTCAGCCGAATTACTGGCTCGAAGCCGCGTGGATCGGCGTCCCGCTGGTCCTCTGCCTGGTGATCTTCGCATGGGGCGCGCGCCTCTACTTCAGGCAGGCCCGGCCGCCCTCCGACGTGCTCGACGTCTACGTCCTGGGCCGGCAGTGGATGTGGAAGCTGCAGCATGCCGAGGGACCGTCGGAGATCAACGAGCTGCACGTCCCGCTGGGGCGCCCCATCCGGCTCACCATGACTTCGCAGGACGTCATCCACAGTTTTTTCGTCCCCGCATTCCGCCTCAAGATGGACGTCGTGCCGGGCCGCTACGTCAACGCCTGGTTCCAGGCCACACGGACGGGGGAGTATCACCTGTTCTGCGCCGAGTACTGCGGCACGAAGCATTCCGGCATGATCGGCCGCGTGATCGTGCTGCAGCCCGCCGACTACGAACGCTGGCTCGCCGGCGGCACGAGCGGTCCCGGGCTCGCGGCGGCGGGCGAGCGGCTCTTCCAGAGCCTCGGGTGCGCAACCTGCCACGCCGAGGGCCAGTCGCGCGGGCCCACCCTCGCGAATCTCTTCGGACGGACCATCACGCTGCGCGACAGGAGCACGGTGGTGGCGGACGAGGCGTACGTGCGGGAATCCATCCTCGATCCCAATGTCAAGCTGGTCGCCGGGTTCGAGCCCGTGATGCCCGCCTACCGGGCCCAGGTGAATGAAGAGGACCTGATCAAACTGGTGGCTTACCTGAAGACGCTTACGGCAGGCCCCGAAACGAGGTCGGTGAAATGACGGACGCGGCCGCGGCAACCCGATCGGAGAACTACCTGAACGTCGACTACCGCCTGCGCAGCTGGCTCTTGACGACGGATCACAAGCGCATCGGGGTGCTCTATCTGCTCTCCCTGACGTTCTTCTTCTTCATCGGCGGCGCCTTCGCGGTTGTGATGCGGCTGGAGCTGCTCACCCCGCAGGGCGATCTGGTCCAGCCCGAGACCTACAACAAGCTCTTCACGATGCACGGCATCGTCATGGTCTTCTTCTTCCTGGTCCCCTCCATCCCCGCAGTGTTCGGAAACTTCCTCCTGCCCCTCATGATCGGCGCCCGCGACGTGGCCTTCCCCCGGCTCAACCTCGCGAGCTGGTACATCTTCATGCTCGGCGGCCTCTTCACGCTGGGGTCCGTCATCACCGGCGGCGTGGACACCGGCTGGACGTTCTACACCCCGCTCAGCTCGCTCTCCGGCACGCAGGTCACGACCGCCGCGACCGGCATCTTCATCATGGGGTTCTCGTCGATCCTCACGGGGATCAACTTCATCGTCACGACGCACAAGATGCGGGCGCCCGGGCTGACGTGGATGCGCCTTCCGCTCTTCGTCTGGTCGCTCTACGCGACCGCGATCATCCTGGTCCTCGGGACCCCGGCCCTGACGATGGCCCTGACGCTCGTGGGGCTCGAACGGATCTTCGGGATCGGGATCTTCAATCCGGCGCTGGGCGGGGACCCGCTCCTCTTCCAGCACCTCTTCTGGTTCTACTCCCATCCCGCGGTCTACGTCATGATCCTGCCCGGCATGGGCGTCGAGAGCGAGCTCATCACCTGCTTCTCGCGGCGGCGTCCCTTCGGCTACTCGTTCATCGCCGGAGCGAGCCTGGCCATCGCGGTGCTGGGCTTCCTGGTCTGGGGCCACCACATGTTCGTCAGCGGTCAGTCTGCCTACGCAGGCATGATATTCTCTCTCCTGTCCTTCCTGGTCGCGATCCCGTCGGGGGTCAAGGTCTTCGCGTGGTCCGGGACGCTGTTCCGGGGCGCGATCTCGTACGAGACGCCGATGCTCTACGCGTTCGGATTCATCGGCCTCTTCACCATCGGGGGGCTGACGGGACTCTTCCTCGCCTCGATGGCCACCGACGTGCACGTGCACGACACCTACTTCGTCGTCGCCCACTTCCACTACGTCATGGTCGGCGGCATGGTGATGGCTTACCTCGGCGCGCTGCACTTCTGGTGGCCGAAGATGACCGGGCGGCTCTACCCGGAGGGCTGGGCCCGCCTGAGCGCGCTCATCGTGTTCCTTGGATTCAACCTGACCTTCTTCCCGCAGTTCATCCTCGGCTACCTCGGGATGCCGCGACGCTACCATGCGTACCCGGCGGAGTTCCAGGTGCTGCACGTCCTGTCGAGCGCGGGAGCGTCCATCCTGGGCGCGGGCTACCTGCTCCCGCTGGTCTACTTCCTGTGGTCGCTGAAGTACGGAAAGCGCGCGGGCTCCAATCCGTGGAACGCGACCGGCCTGGAATGGCGGACGCCGTCCCCGCCGCCCCCGCACAATTTCCCCGAGTCGCCCGTCGTGACGGAAGAGCCCTACGCGTATCCGGTGGAAGAGAGGGCCTGACATGAGCGACGCGCGCGCCGATGCCGCCTTCCCGTATGACGATCCGTCCCAGCAGCGGGAGGCCGCCACGCTCGGGATGTGGATCTTCCTGGCGGCCGAGCTGATCTTCTTCGGCGGGGCCTTCGTCTGCTATGCGGCGGCGGCGTCCGCCCACGGCCCGGACTTCGCGCGGGCCTCCAACCGGACGGCGCTTCCGCTGGGCGCCGTCAACACCGCGGTGCTGCTGACCAGTTCCTGGACGATGGCGCTGGCGGTCCACGCGGCGCGCGACGGCCGCCGGAAGCCGCTCCTGGGATTCCTGCTGGCCACGGCGGCGCTCGGGACGGTCTTCCTGGCCCTCAAGGGCACGGAGTACCTCGAGGATTATCATCAGCGCCTGGTGCCCGGCCGCGCGTTCCTCGGATCCGGACCGGAGCGGCTCTTCTTCTCGTTCTACTTCGTCATGACCGGCATCCATGCCCTGCACCTGCTGATCGGCGTCGCGCTCCTGCTGGCGCTGGCGGTGATCGCCTGGCGCGGCCGGCGGCCGCTTCCGACGCTCAACATCTTCGAAAACTGCGGACTCTACTGGCACTTCGTCGACATCGTGTGGATCTTCCTCTTCCCGCTTCTCTATCTTCGCGGTCGGCACGTGTAGCATGAAGGCCGGAACGATCTATCTCCGGGTCTACCTGGCGCTCCTGCTTCTGGCCGCGGCGACGACCGGAATCGCGTTCATCGATCTGGGCGCCGGGAGCGCCCTGGCGGCGATGCTCATCGCGGCGGCCAAGACGGTCCTGGTCATCCTCTACTTCATGCACGTCCGCTTCAGCTCCGCCATCACCCGCCTCTTCGCGGGAGTAGGGTTCGCCTTCCTGCTCATCCTGGTCGCGCTGACGATGAGCGACGTGCTGACGCGCGGCTGGCTGCCCGCGACGACGCCGCCCCCTTCGAAAAGCGCGAGGCCATAACGCCCCCGGCGAGGGTCGGCTCACAAGAGATGTCGGTGGAGCCGTCCCCCCTCAACGGAGAACGCCCGTCATGGCCCGCAGGAGCGACCAGGTCTTCCGATGCCCGAACGTGGATTGCGGATGCGAGATGACCGTCACCCGGGTTCCGAAACAGCATTCGCAGGACGAGAACCGCACCCCGGTCTGCATCTGCGGGTCCTCGATGGATCGCATTTCGCCCCCCCAGTCGCCCGCGCTGCTGATCTAAGAGGCGCGGCCGCCGGAGACTTTTGGAGGCGTCCATGCCCACTCAGCTTTTCGAGCCGCGAAAGGAAGTCCGGACGGCTCCCGGGAAGACGACGAAACCGTCTCTCGGCGTCCTTCGCCGCCTGGAACGCCTGCTGGACACCACGGCCGAGCTCTATCGGACGGCCTGCCGGCTGATCCTGGGCTTTGTCATGCTCGCGCATGGCAGCCAGAAGATGTTCGGGTGGTTCGGGGGGAGCGGCTTCTCGGGAACGGTTCAGGGCTTCCGAGAACACCTGGGGATTCCCACGGCCATGGCCGTGCTGGTCATTCTTGCGGAGTTCCTGGGGTCCCTGGGCTTGATCTTTGGCCTGCTCGGGCGGGTCGGGGCGGGCTGCGTGATCGCCGTCATGCTGGGCGCCATCTTCCTGGTCCACGCGCCCAACGGGTTCTTCATGAACTGGTCCGGGAAGGCGCCGGGCGAGGGATTCGAATATCACCTGCTGGCGATCGGCCTGGCGCTGCCCGTCCTGATCAAGGGGAGCGGGGCCCTGTCGGTCGATCTGGCGCTCGTGCGTCGTCTCAGAAAAGATCGAACGAATGCCGCCTGAATTAAGAGACGCCGTAACTTCCCCCGGCGAGAAGGGTCAGTACCCGGATTGGAACGACCCGGTACTGAAGTTGGTGGAACCCGCCGGCCGCCGCGAGCGTCGCCCCGTGAGCCTTCCTGTTGTTGAGTTGTCTTGAAGGACGCATCTGCCATGGAATTCCGCTCCCAAGCCCTGCCCCCGTCCCAGCCGTCGCGCCGCTCGTCCGAGCGTTTTGGCAAGGATGAACTCAAGGCCTTCGAGCGCCTACTTCAGCGGCGCCGGGCGATGCTGCACGGCAACGTGCGGAAGCTCGAGGATGAAGCCTGCCGCAAGGGAGCCGACGCGGCCGGGGACCTCTCGACGATGCCGCTCCATCCCGCCGACATGGCCACCGACACCCAGCAGCAGGACATGTCGCTGTACTTCATGGAGAACGAGAACGTCCAGCTCCAGGACATCGAGGAAGCCCTGGAGCGGATCCACGAGGATCGCTTCGGGCTCTGCGAGGAATGCGAGCACGAGATCGCCCTGGAGCGCCTGCGGGCCATCCCGTACGCGCCCCTCTGCGTGGACTGTCAGCGGCGCCAGGAGGAAGCGGCCTGAGAGAAGTCCGGCCGCGGACGCGGCTGCCTTCGCGACGCCGTCCGTCCCCCCCTCCACGCGGCTTTCCAGCGCTTGAACATCGGGAAATCCTCCGACGACGTGACGACCTTCTAATGCTGAGATCCAAAGCGCCCGCGTGTTACGAAGCTGCCGAAAACCCCATAACGCAAAGTTGCCTTCTGGCTCATAGGAGGCAGCGAGAGCTGGACCTGAACCGACCAAAGCGAAAGGGCGAGGGAAACCTTGATACCGCGCCGAAACCGGTAAGCAGGAAACTGGCTCTCGCTCTTTTTCACAGGGACTGGGCCCGGCAAGCGGGGCCTCGCAAAGGATAGGGAAGACGCCATGGACATCTCCCACGCCGTATCGAAGGACCACTCCGACACGAGAGACGGTGCTCCGTCTCTCTTCGCCTCGGCCACGAGCCCGCGGGCCGGACGCCGAGGGCGCTCCCCAAGGGGAACGTCGCTCTGGGACGACCCCGTCCGCGATACCCGGAAGCGGGCCGACTCGGAGTCGGAGGACGAAGGGGGCGTCGAGCGTGCCGAGCGCGGCCCGTCGCGCGGCGGCGACCTCTTCCAGCTCTACCTGCACCAGATGACGGAGATCCGCCTCCTCCCGCGCGAGGAGGAACTCTGGCTCGCCAAGCAGATCGACCATCACCGGAAGCGTCTCCGGGCGAAGCTCTTCGAGTCGCCGGTCGCCCTGGCCGAGATCCTGCCGATCCTCGAGGGACTCGCGGACGGGAGCCTCGTGCCTCAACGCGTGGTCTCGCTGGACGACCCGCGGCTGTTCCAGGAGCTCGTCCCCCGCGCCATTGAGTCCGTGCGCCGGATCCTGCGCGACGGCGAGCAGGGACGGCAGGCGTTCCGCACCCGGCGGCAGCGGGAGTGCGCCACGATCCTGGAGCGCCTCGGCCTCGACCTGAGGAAACTGATCCCGATGGTCCACCGGCTCGCGGACCTCTCGCTGCGCTTTGACGAGCTGGACCGGAGGCTTCCCACGCTCCGGCGCTCTCCGGAACGCGAGGCCCTGGGGCGCGAATTCGACGCCATCCGCCGCCGGACGCTGAAGACGCCGGAGGCGCTTCGCCAGTGGGTGCGGGAGCTCAAGGTTCATCTCGCCCACTATCACCAGCGGAAGGGCATGCTCGTCAGCGCCAACCTCCGGCTGGTGGTGTCCGTCGCCAAGAAATACGTCAACCGCGGGCTCTCGCTCCCGGACCTCGTCCAGGAGGGCAACACGGGCCTCATGCGGGCGGCCGACAAGTTCCAATACACCCGTGGCTTCAAGTTCTCCACCTACGCGATCTGGTGGATCCAGCAGGCCATCCTGCGCGCGCTGGCGGACTTCTCGCGCACGATCCGGCTCCCGGCCCACGCGGTCGAAGACATCCAGCGCTACCACGCGGCCGCGAGCGCGATCGCCCAGGAAACCGGCCGCGCCCCGAGCCTGGAGGCCGCGGCCGAGGAGGCGGGCATTTCTCACACGGCGGCCCGCTCCCTCATCAAGTTCGCGCGGCGCCCCGTGTCGCTGGACGAGCCGCTGGCGGACGGCGAGCAGGATTCGATCCGCGAGCTGGTCGGCGACACGCGCTCGCCGAGCCCCGGCGCCTCGACCTGGAAGGACACGGTCCGCGAGCGTCTCGACCAGCTGCTCGGCACGCTGCACCCGCGCGAGCAGGAGATCCTGCGGATCCGCTACGGCATCGACGGCCGGACGCCCTGCACGCTGGAGCAGCTCGGGCGCAAGTTCCACTTGAGCCGCGAGCGCATCCGGCAGCTGGAGCGCCAGGCCATCCTGAAGCTCAAGGCCCGCGGCGATCTGGCGGCCCTCCGCGACGCGCTCGCCCGGCCTTCGTCGCCGCTCTCGCTGCACGCGCCGCGCCACATGAGCCTCAACTAGAGGCCCGGCCGGAGGAGTCCCCTCCCGTTCCCTCCCCCGAAGAGAGAAGGGCGGGGACTCTTCTGCCGCAAGTCGTCATAACGCACCGCATCCCCTCGGCTCAATCCATTCGTAGGGAAATTGAAACGAGGAAAGGATGGGTGTATGAAGGGGTCCGGCACATCCGCATTCACGGTCGGAGCCGTTGCGCTCCTGGCCCTGATCCTCCCCGCCTGCGGGGGAAACCACGACAGCAACGCCCCCGCGACCAGCGGCACGGCGTCGGTCACGACGCTCTTCTCCGAAGACTTCAGCAAGGCGTTCCCGGGGACGACGTGGTCGGCCCCCTTCAGAAGCGGCAGCGGGACCAGCATCCAGGTCGATGCCGCCAACGGGAACCCGGAACCCTCGCTGGCCATGACGTCGTCGGGCAGCCCGGCATTCGTGGGGACCACGACCACCATGAGCTTCGCCAGCCGGCCCGCCACGTTCAGCGTGCAGATGATGGCGAACGGCTCAGGCGAGGGCAGTGGAGGCATCGCGATCGTCGACCATACGGGCGTGTCCGTCGCGGCCGCCGAGTGGCACGCGGCGACGCCGAGCGCGCTGACCTTCCGGATCCTCGGCACCGTCAACCCGAATCCCGTCGCCGCTCCCCTCGCGGGCTCCGGCTTTCACACGTTCACGTTCTCGGTGGACGCCACGGGCAACGCGACCTGGCAGGTTGATTCGACGCCGGTGATGTCGCTGGGGGGCTTCCCCTCCGACATGATGCGGCTGCAGCTCTACGACAACATCACGACGGGCTCGTCGTTCGCCACCTTCCGCTTCGACAACATCTCCATCACGTCGCCCTGAGGATCCGCTGAGAATCGACCCTCAAGGGGCATCCCGCACGGAGCCGCGTCCGTGCGGGATGCCTCTTGAGGAGTTCTTTTTGGGGATGGGGCGCCGTCACGCGTGGACGCGCTGCTGCGCGGGGCCCTCGACCGACACCAGGTTGAAGGCGGTGTTGATCAGGGCGACGTGCGAGAAGGCCTGCGGGAAGTTGCCCAGGAGCCGCTGACTCTCGGGATCGTACTCCTCGGACAGCAATCCCACGTCGTTCCTCACCTGGAGCAGCCGCTCGAAGAGACGGCAGGCGTCCTCGTGGCGTCCGAGGAGCTGGTAGTTGTCGGCCAGCCAGAACGAGCAGGGCAGGAAGACGCCTTCGCCTTCGCCGATGCCGTCCACCGAGCGGGACGTCCGGGGGTCGTAGCGGAGGATGAATCCCTGGTGCGAGAGCTGCTGCTCGATCGCTTCGACGGTGCCGCGGACGCGCGGGTCTTCCGGCGGCAGGAAGCCTACGAGCGGAATCATGAGCAGCGCGGCGTCGAGTTCCTCGGAACCATAGAACTGCGTGAAGGTGCCGCGCACCGGGTCGAAACCCTGGCTGGAGACCTCGGCGTGGATCTCGTTGCGGATGGCCTTCCAGCGGTCCACCGGTCCGGGCATCTTGAACTGCTCGACTTCCTTGATCGCCCGGTCCAGCGCGACCCATGCCATGATCTTGGAGTGGGTGAAGTGCCGCTTGGGCCCGCGGACCTCCCAGATCCCGTGATCGGGCTGCCGCCATTCCTTCTCGAGGAAGCGCATCAGGGCGTCCTGGAGCCGCCAGGTGTCCTCGCTCGACTCCAGGCCGCTCCGCCGCGCCACGTGCATCGCGTCCATGACTTCGCCGTAAACGTCCAGCTGCAGCTGCCGCGCCGCCTCGTTGCCGATCCGCACGGGAGCGGAGCGCTCGTAGCCGGGCAGCCAGGGCAGCGTCTGTTCCGGCAGCCGCCGCTCGCCCGCGATGCCGTACATGATCTGCAGGTCCGACGGGTCGCCGGCGGCCGCCCGCACCAGCCAGTCGCGCCAGGCCTTCGCCTCCTCGGTGAAGCCGGCCAGCTGCAGCGAGTAAAGGGTGAAGGTCGCGTCCCGCAGCCAGCAGTAACGGTAGTCCCAGTTGCGCGAGCCGCCGATCTGCTCGGGCAGCGAGGTCGTGGGAGCGGCGGCGATGCCGCCCGTGCGCGAATACGTGAGCGCCTTCAGGGTGAGCAGCGAGCGGATCACCGCCTCCCGCCAGGGGCCGCGGTAGGTGCAGCGGCTCGACCAGAGGCGCCAGTACGCTTCGGTCTGTTCGGCCTCCCGGTACGGGTCGGCCAGGGAAGGACTGCACGTGGGCGAGGGATCCCAATTCAGCGAGAAGGAGACCCGCTGACCGGCGAAGACGGCAAACTCGGCGACGTTCGAGAGCCCCTTGCCGTCAGTGTTCAGGTCGGAGCTCAGGCTCAAGCCGTCGGGGCCCGCCACCGCGTGCAGCGCCCTGGGGTGGTGGCGGATCCACGGCATGATGGAGCCGTAGTCGAAGCGGATGATCAACTCCATGCGCATCGGCACCCGGCCTTCGATGCCCTCCACGATGCGAATCACCGTGGGCTGGGACTGGTGAAGGGGCATGAAGTCGGTGAGCCGAACGACGCCGGAGTCGGTTCGGAACTCGGTTTCCAACACGAGCGTCTCGGGACGATAGCGGCGGCGGGTCGACAGAACGGGCGACGTGGGGCTCAGGAGCCAGCGGCCGTGCCGCGCGTCCCCCAGGAGCGCGGCGAAGCAGGCCCCGGAGTCGAAGCGGGGCAGGCAGAGCCAGTCGATGGACCCATTATTGCCGACCAGGGCGGCGGTCTCGGTGTCCCCGATCAGCGCGTAATCTTCAAGTCGTAACGGCATCGGCGGAAGACGCTCCTGACCTGCGGTCGGCGACGTCGCCCCCGGAAGAGGCGTCAGGCGGCTCGTCAACCCTCACGACGTTCCTTACGACATTCAGGCGGCCCGGTTTCGCCCTGTTTGGGCCTGGGCCCGGCGCGGGGCTCAGTTCGAGGACCCGTGGATCTCTTTCAAGGGCTGGGCCTGCAGGACGCCCTCGGAGATGATCTGCCGCAGGGCCTCCATGGTCTCCTTGAGATGGTCGGCCTGGCCTTCCAGTTTGAAGGCGGCCAGGGACTGGCTGTTCCACAGCTGCGTCGCGATGGCGCGGATCAGCCGTTCCTGCTCCTCCAGGAGTCGCGCGCCCGCTTCGATGAGGGCGCTTGCCCGCATGGACTGACCGAAGAGGAGCGTCGGAAGCGTGTACTGGTGGTTCGCCGTGCACGCCAGCATCTCGTCGCTTCCCGGCACGGCCGTGAGACTCTCGCCGCACGCGGGACAGGACAGGGACAATCCGGTCTGAAGGTTCGACTCAGGGTCTTCCATTGAACTCCTCCGGCGGCTCCCCACTGTAGGATTCGCCCCCGAAGAGGACGTTATGGCGGGATTCGGCCATAACGGCTCGGACCGGGTTGCGGTCTAAGGGGATTAGAGGACGACCCACCTCTCGCCCTCGAAGGAGAGATCCATGGCCACGACCAAAGGCGGTTCCCGTCGCCGCAGCAGCGGCGGCCGCCGTCGCTCGCCGTCGACGCGGGCCGGGGAATACGTTCGCGAAGAGATCCATCACGCGCGCGAAGGGAAGCATCCGGTGAAGAACCGGAAGCAGGCCATCGCCATCGGCTTGTCCAAGGCGCGGCGGAAGGGAGTCCGCGTTCCCGCCAAGAAGAAGAGGTCCTGAGCGGAATTCGTCGCCGACCGGCCATAACGGAAGCGCGTGAGACGCATCACAGGGGAGTAGGACTGTCTTCAGACAGGAGAGCCGTATGCATCGCATTCTCGTCGCGCTGGATGGATCGCCGGAGAGCGAACAAATCCTGGACGAAGTCGAGCGCGTCGGAGGCGGCCAGGTGTCCATCGACCTGCTCCACGTGCTCCCCAAGAACGGCCAGGAAGTTCCCAATCTCGGCCTCAACGTCGAGGACGTCGCGCAGGAGTACCTCCGCAAGGTCGCCGCGCGGCTGACCAAGCACACGGTCCGCACGTTCATCTGGCGCGGGGAGCCCGAGGAGGAGATCCCGAGGGCCGCGAGCCACTTGAAGGTCGACCTGATCGCGATGACGACGCATGCCCGCAAGGGACTCTCTCACCTGCTCCTGGGCAGCGTCGCCGAGGCCGTGGTGCGCAATTCGTCGACGCCGGTGCTGCTGACGCGGCCGGACGTCGCCCGGCCGAGGAAGCCGCTGGAACGGATCCTCGTCCCGATCGACGACTCCGCTCCGTCGCGCGAGGTGTTCGGCAGCGTCCGGAATCTCGTGGCCGACAGCGGCGCCGAGGTGATCCTATTCCAGGTCGTGGTCCCGGTGCTGGTGGCGGATCCCGTCACCGGCTTCACGCCGATCGGCATCCCGCAGCCGCTACCGGACCCCGCGCCGCGGCTGGAAGAGTTCGCCCGGCAGCTGGCCCGGGCCGGCCTCCGCACGCGGGCCGTCGTGGCGAGCGGCGACGCCGCGGATCAGATCCTCGACCATGCGCAATCGTTGGACGCGGACCTGATCGCGATGGCAACCGCCGGCCGAAAGGGATTGTCCCGCTTCGTCATCGGGAGCGTAGCCGAGAAGGTCGTCCGACGGATGGATCGCCCGGTTCTGCTGCACCGGATCGCCCCGAAGACGGACGCGGGGAGTCAGGTCCAGGAAGTGCATGCTCAAGGCACGGACTGACTCGCACCGGAAAGGGGAGGGGCCTCGGGCCTTGGTGTCAGTCGCCGCCGCCGAGATCGAAGGACGTGGGATCCCCGGAATCTGCGGGCGTGGGGGTGGCACCGGAAGGAGTCGAGGATGTCTCTTCGTCGTGCTGGACCTCCGGCTCCCACGGGAACGGGTCGCCGGGAATCAGCGCCCGGGCCGCCGGCCGCGAGCCTGGAATCGCTTCGTGCTTCACGTCGTCGCCGCTGTCAATCATCGGAAAACCCCTGGTAACGGCCGCGTTGTCGACCCAGTCACACTGTTGGATGAGCCCGATAGCGTCGTGACGTTATCGGGGGGTCCCGCAAGTATTTGAGAAAGGACCCGTGATGGACGCCGATCCGAAAGGTGACGCCATCCGTCGATGGGGCTACCTCCAGGCCCGCTACGACCCGCTGGGACGCATTCCGCCGATCCCAGAGCCGGGGCTCGACGATCCCGACCCCGCCCTCGAGCCGCTGAAACGCGCCTACATGGGCGGCCTTGCGGTGGAATTCATGCAGCTGCCATTTCCAGAACGACGGCGCTGGATCGCGGAGCGGATGGAGGCCGAGCCTCCGCCGGTCGACGCCGGCCGCCTTCTCGACCAATTGCTCCGGGCCGATCTCTTCGAACAGGTTCTGCAGTCCCACTACGTGGGGACGAAGCGCTTCTCTCTGGAGGGGATGACCGCGCTCATCCCGCTCCTGACGGAAGCCCTGGCGGCCGCGGTGGAGCAGGGCGCGGAGCAGGCAATCCTGGGGATGGCTCATCGGGGACGCCTCAACGTGATGGTCCACATCCTCGGGAAGGCGGCGCGCGAGATCTTCGCCCGCTTTGAGGACAGCGACCCCGAGACCGTCATGGGCAGCGGCGACGTGAAATACCACCTCGGCGCGACCGGCGCGCTGGAGACCGCGCCGGGCCGCTCGATCCGGATCGAGCTGGTAGCCAATCCCAGCCACCTGGAGGCCGTCGATCCCGTCGTCCAGGGCTTCGCCCGGGCACGGCAGGATCGCCTCAGTCCGGACGGCCGCCGACGGGTCCTTCCCGTCCTCCTGCACGGAGACGCCGCGATCGCCGGTCAAGGCGTCGCCGCCGAGACGTTCAATCAGTCCTCGCTTGCCGGATATAGCGTCGGGGGAACGCTGCACGTCGTCCTGAACAACCTGATCGGTTTCACCACGGCGCCGCGCGCCCTCTACTCATCGGCGCTGGCCACGGACATCGCTCGTCGCCTGCCGATCCCGATCTTCCACGTCAGCGCCGAGGACCCCGCGCAGGTGATCCGCGCGGCGCGCCTCGCGGCGGAATACCGCAGCGCGTTCGGCAGCGACGTGGTGGTCGACCTGGTGGGCTACCGCCGCCACGGCCACAGCGAGGTCGACGACCCCACCACCACGCAGCCGCTCCTCTACCGGAAGATCGCCGCGCTGGCGCCGGTCTGGAAGACGCTGGGTCGCTCGCTCGGGATGTCGGACGTCGAGCTCGACGCCAGAAGCGCCCCGGTCCGCGCGGAACTGGAAAACGAGCTGCGCGCCGCGCGCGGGCAGGACGACGTGCCGCCGCTCCAGCAGCCGGCGCCGCACTGGGCGGAGTTCAAGGGCGGTCCCTACGACCCGGGCGAGGAGGTCGACACCGCGCGGAGCCTGGAGACGTTGAAGGAGCTGGGCCGGAAACTTTCGGCCGCGCCGCCGGACTTTCACGTGCACCCGAAGGTCGCGCAAGGACTGGCGCTGCGACGCGAGATGGCCCTGGGGAAACGTCCCGTGGATTGGGGCATGGCGGAAGCGTTGGCCTTCGGCTCCCTCCTGAAGGAAGGCATCGGGGTCCGTCTCTCCGGACAGGACACGCGGCGGGGCACGTTCAACCATCGCCACGCCGTGCTGATCGACGTGGAGACCGAGAAGGAATACGTGCCCCTGAATCATCTGGGCCCGGAGCAGCGGGAGTTCCTCGAGTGCATCGACTCGCCGCTGTCGGAAGCGGCGCCTCTGGGTTTCGAATACGGCTACGCGGGAGACTTCCCGGAGCGCCTCGTTCTCTGGGAGGCGCAGTTCGGCGACTTCGCCAACGGGGCGCAGATCCTCGTCGATCAGTTCCTCAGCGCCGCCGAGGACAAGTGGGGACACCTCTCCGGGCTGACCCTGCTGCTGCCGCACGGCTTCGAAGGCCAGGGCCCCGAGCACTCGCACGCGCGGCTGGAGCGCTTCCTCCAGCTGGCCGCCCGCGACGCCTTCCAGGTCTGCCAGCCGTCCAGCGCGGCCCAATATTTCCATCTCTTGCGGCGACAGATCCTGCGGCGCTGGCGCAAGCCGCTGGTCGTGCTCACGCCCAAGTCGCTGCTGCGTCACCCGGCGGCGGCCTCCCCCCTGGAGACCTTCGCGCAGGGCGAGTTCGAACGCGTCCGGATCCTGGAGGGCGGCGCCGACGCCGACCGCATCCTGCTCTGCTCGGGGAAGATCGCTCACGAGCTCCGCCGCGAGCTGCAGCAGCGGCGGGACCGGGCGACGGCCCTGCTCACGCTCGAGGAATTCACCCCGTTCCCGAAGGAGGAGCTGGCGGCCGCGGTCGGGACCTTTGCACGGGCCGGCGAGATCCTCTGGGTGCAAGAGGAACCCGCCAACATGGGAGCCCTGCTGCACGTCGTTCCGCGGCTGGAGGCCTTGTCAGGCGTTCCGGTCCGTGCGATCAGCCGCGCCCCCGCCGGCAGCCCGGCGACCGGGTCGGCAACGCTGCACGAACGGGAGCAGAAGGAGTTGCTGGAGCGCTCGCTGAGCCGTCTCGAGCCCGCTCACTCCGAGCCCTTGGGGATGGATACGTAGACGCTGCCTTCCGGGCGGCGCACGCGGAGCAGCACGGGATCCGGGCTGCGGGCCACTGCCTCGCGGAAGTCGTCGGCCTTCCGGACCGTCTTGCCGCGGACCTCCACGATCACGTCGCCGCGGCGCAGCCCCGCGAACGAGGCCGCCGCCGGAAGCGTCGTCACCATCACGCCGCCGTCTTCGTCGGAGAAGCCCGCGCGGTGCAGGAGATCCCGGGGAACCGCCGCCACGGTGATGCCGCCCGGGCCGAACGGCTCACCGCTCTTCGCCTCTTCCTCCGAGGACACGGCCGCCGTCGGATCATGGAGCTCCTGGAGCCGCACGGCGAACTGGAGGATCTTGTGGTCGCGCCAGACGTCGAGCCGGACTTTCGCCCCGCCGCCGCGCATCGCCGCGCGGTGGCGCAGCGCCGCGGTCGACTCCACCGGCGCCCCGTCGAGCTTCAGGAGGATGTCGCCCCGCCGCAGACCCGCGTCGCGGGCGGCGCCCTTCTCGGGAAGCTCGGTGATGATCACGCCCGGCTCGGGGGCCGAAAAAGCGCGGGCGAGGGCCGGCGTCAGGTCCTGCACGACAACGCCGAGCTGCCCGCGGCTGACCCGACCTTCCCGGAGCAGGAGCTCCACGATCTCCGAGACCAGGCGGCTGGGGATCGCGAAACCGATCCCCTGGAAGCCGCCGCTGCGGGTCGCGATCGCGGTGTTGATCCCGATCACCTCGCCGCTGAGGTTGAGCAGGGGGCCGCCCGAGTTTCCCGGATTGACGGCGGCGTCGGTCTGCAGGAAGTCCTCGTCGTCGACGATGCCCACGTTCGCGCGGCCCTTGGCGGTCAGGATCCCGCAGCTGACGGTCTGCCCGATCCCGAACGAATTGCCGATGGCGAGCACCGTCTCGCCGACGCGGAGCTGGCCGGAATCTCCGAAGGGGATCGTCGGCAGCCCCTCCGCGTCGATGCGCAGGACCGCGATGTCGGTCTGCGGGTCGCGGCCGATGACGCGGGCCCGGAACTCCCGCCGGTCGGCGAGGACCACGCGCAGCTCGGCTCCGGCGTCGACCACGTGATGGTTGGTGACGATGATGCCGTCGGAGCGCGCGATCACGCCGGAGCCCAGGCCCAATTCGTTCTTGGCGGAGACGCCGAAGAGCCCGAGGGGATCCACGGGCGACGAGGACGCCGGCGCGCTTCGCGACGTGAAGATGCTGACGACCGCCGGCGTGACCCGTTCGACGACGTCGGGAATCGTGGTCCCCGGAGCGGGTGGCGTCGCGCGAAGGCCCGGTGCGACGGCGTCCGGGATCGGAGCCGACGCCGGCCGGCGGACCCCCACGGCCACCGCGGCCAGGGCACAGAGCAGCATCACGAACAGCCGGGCAGGAACGGCGACATTCATGGGATGGGTCTCCGGTCGGCCGCCGAGCGCGGAGCGTGGCCGCGCCTCGGCCTGCTTCCATCCCGGTAGAGTCGGCGTCGGAGGGGGAAGTTACGGTCCGGGCATAACTCCCCCCGGGTTCCTGGCTCAACCGTGTGGAGAGGGAGGTGGGGAAGAGGGCCCCGTTGCAGGGCTGTCGGTGCCGCTCATGCCGAAAACGATGCTGGAACGGGTTCTGATCCCCCTGGACGAAGCGGGCCAGGCGGAGTCCATGCTCCCGCTGCTCGAACCGCTCCTCCGCTGCAGCGGCTCCGAAGTCTTCTTCGTCCGCGCCATCCCGCGGAGCGCGCCCGTGGAAGAAGCGGACGGGCACCTGCAGGGCATCGCCGATCGCTTCCAGCGGGACGGGATGGTCGCCCACGCGCTCGTGAGCGTGGGTCCGCCGCAGCAGGTGATCGAGAGCCTGGCCTGCGACGAGGAGATCACCGTGATCGTCATGCCCGTCCTTGGGGATGCCGCTCCGGGGCCGCTGATGGAGCGCCTCCTGCGGGAATCCACCAGGCCCCTCGTGGTCCTGCGGCCCGCGACGGGCGATGACGCCCAGCGCCCCAGTCTCGCGCCCCACCGGAGCATCCTGGTGCCGCTGGACGGGAGCGAGGCATCGCGCCGCAGCCTGCCCCTGGCGCTGGAACTGGCCGCGTCCCTCGAAGCCCGCCTGATCCTCCTGCGCGTCCTGCAGCAGCCGTCCGATCGGATCGAGGCGATCCGGGACTTGCGCGAGATCGCCGAGCGCCTCAACCGCCAGGGCTTCAGCGCCGAAATCTGGCTCGAGACCGGGGATCCGGCCGAGCGGATCCTCCAGGCCAGCCAGGATCCGGACGTGCAGCTGCTGGCGATGACGACCCAGGGATCCTCTTCGGAAGGCATCATGGGCGGCGTCACCCGACAGATCCTGAACCGCTCGACCGTGCCGGTGCTGGCCGTGCACGTCCGCGGATGAAGGCAGGGCATCCCATGGACCTCGAGAAGATCCCGCCGGAGCCGTCCGGACTTCCGTTCTCGGAACAGCAAGGAGAGTCGGTCCCGGTCCAGGAGCGCTTTGCCGCCTACCTCGAGGACCTGCGGCGCTGCGACCAGTGCCGGCTCCGAAGCGGGGCGCAGCGGCTGGTGCCTGGCGAGGGGGCGCTGAACGCCCCGTTGATGCTGGTGGGGGAAGCGCCGGGACTGGAGGAAGACCGCCAGGGAAGACCGTTCGTCGGACCCTCCGGCCGCCTCTTCGAGCGCACGCTGTCGAAACTGGCCGTCTCGCGCGGCCAGATCTACGTCACGAACGTCATCAAGTACCGCACTCCGGAGAACCGCCTGCCTCGGGTCGGGGAGCAGCGGGTCTGCAGCGGACACCTCCGGCGGGAGCTCGACCTGATCCGGCCGAAGGTCATCGGCGCGCTTGGCGCCATCGCGGCCCGCGCGCTGCTCGGGAACGCGGTACGGCTGAAAGACGTGCGTGGCCGCCGCATCGAGGTGATGAACACGACCGTCTATCCGATGTATCACCCCGCGTTCGCGCTGCGCAACCTGGACCGCGACCCGCAGATCCTGGAAATCTTCGAGGCGGACCTGCGCCGCGCCTGCCGCGACGCGGGCCTGCCCTGAGCCGGCCGGTCCAAAAACGACATAACAATCCGGGGGACCGGCGGTCGTCCTTGAAGTGGCCCTGATGGGAAGGCGATCGGGAGGCATCCTGCTCGCGCTGCTCCTCGCCGCCGGCTGCGGCGATCCGGACGCGGGCAGCGACGGACACGGTCTCTACCCCCAGAACGCGCAGAGCGGCCTGGACCCTTTCAACGACAACATCCTCACGACCTACAGCCTCACGATGGAGCCCGCGGACTGGGACGCGATCGTCGCCCATCCCGAGGACAATACCTGGCGACGCGCGAGCCTGGAGTGGCAGGGGGAGACCTGGCACGACGTGGCCGTGCGGCCGAGCGGCCAGCGCTCCCGCGTGGCCGGCAATCTCAAGCCGTCGTTCCGCATCAAGTTCAACTACTTCGTTCCGCATCGGACCTTCCACGATCGCTTTCTGACCGGCGTCAAGATGGTCAGCGACACCAACGATCCGTCGATGATCCGGCGCCGGCTCGAGGACGGCATCTACCGGGCCTCAGGGCTGCCGGCGTCCCGCTGCGTTCACGCGCGGGTCACCATCAACGGGGTTTACAAGGGCGTCTACGGCGTCGAAGAGCGCGTGAAGCGCTCCTTCATCCAGGAACACTTCGGGTCCAACGTCATGAACCAGCTCTACGACTTCACGATCGAGCCGCCCGCGGACGTCACGTGGAGCGGTCCGGATCCCGCCCTCTACGTTCCCCGGATGTTCACGCCCAAGCTGACCAAGCTCGACCCCGCCAATCCGGAGCTGAAAGTCGCCGAGCCCGAACGCGTCCGCGATTTCGTGGATGTCGTCAACAACGCTCCGTGGGAGAACGCGGCGGCGGCCGTCGACGTCGACATGTTCTGCCGCTTCATGGCCGCGGAAGTCATCACGGGGGAGTCCGACGGGTACGTCGCCACCTGGGCCGGCGGCGGCTTCCGTTCCTCCAACTTCCGCATCTACCGGAACCCCGAGACCGGCAAGTGGATCGTGCTCGCCTGGGACCGCGAGGAAGGGTACTGGGCGCTGCGCGACTCGATCGTGACGGGCTTCGATCAGCGAATCCTGACCCGCCGCTTGATTCTCGAGAACGCCGGGACGCTGGACCACTACAAGGCGATCCTCCGGCAGCTGCTCGACGGAGCGGCGTCGGTCGAGTCGATGGACTCCCGGATTGAGTTCCTGCGGAATCAGCTCCAGGACGCGGTCGCGGAAGACCCCTACAAGACCGCCGGCAGCATCGAGAATTGGCGCGCCCACCTCGAGACGATCCGGACCCTCGTCCGGCAGCAGAATGCGATGATCCGCTCGCAGCTCCCGTAGGTCGCCGGTAACATCCGCCGTTCTCCGGGGATCAGCCTCAGTGAAGGGGCGGTCGGACCCGTCGTTTCACGACGGCCCGCTCCGGCCGCCCCATCATGCAGCGAGGTGGCCGATGAACTATTCTCTTCACACCTGGTTCGTCTTCCTGGCGCTCGCGGGCGCCGCCGTCGCGGACGAAGTCCAGCTCAAGAACGGGTCCAAATTGGAAGGCACCGTCCTGGAGGACGGAAACAAGGTCATGGTCGACGTGGGGTCGGGCACCGTCACGCTCGACCGCTCGGAAGTGAAATCCATCCGCCGGCCCGACGATCAGATCCAGGAGTATGACCGCCGGGTCCAAGCGCTGAAGCCCGACGACCCCAACGGCTACTATCAGACTTATCTCTGGGCCCGGCAGCTGCCCGGCATGAAGACGCGCGCGGAGAGCCTCCTGAAGAAGGCGTTGGAGGCCGATCCGAACTTCGAGCCGGCGCACCGCGCGATGGGAAAGGTGAACTTCAAAGGCGCCTGGCTGAGCCAGGACGAGTACAAGGCGGCGCTCGGCCTGGTCCGCTACCAGGGCGAATGGGTGAGTGCCGAGGCCGCCGAGCGGCTCAAGAGGATCGACCAGGAACTCATGCTCGCGGCAGGGAAGCGCGCTGCCGAGGACCAGCGCCAGCGCGACCAGCTGACGCTGGAGCGCGAGCGGATCGCGCAGCGCCAGCGCTTCATCGACATGGTTGCCACGGGCGGTCTCCCGACGGATATCTCCAGCGCCCTGGGATACCCGGTCCCGTGGGGGATGCGGTATTGGGGACCCGCGCAGCCGGTCGTACCGCAACCCAACGCCGACTAGTCATCCGAGCGCTGTCCTCCCCCCCAGGGAGGGCTG
>Ga0310813_10000363_pt1 | contig 29413 bp, 30 predicted proteins | sample YN3metagenome_FD_203086 | JGI IMG/M metagenome (GOLD analysis project Ga0310813, IMG submission 203086) | Soil microbial communities from experimental microcosm in Duke University, North Carolina, United States - YN3 | ecosystem: Engineered > Artificial ecosystem > Soil microcosm > Unclassified...
GTCAGTTTTCTGACATCTGAGTCGTGGCTCCTCGACGACGCCGAGTTGTGGTTTCAACGACGCCTGGTCGAGCAAGCGGCGGTACAGGGTCGCGAGGCATTCGTCGTCGCGCTCTTCGATCAACGACCGGCGCTCCTGCGCGCGGAACCGCCGCCTCCGTCGCGGGCGATTGAATTCGCGATCACGTACGGGCATACGGAGCTGATCCCCCTTCTCACTCGGATCTGGCCGTTGCCCGACGATCTGCCGCACGCCGCGGGCACCGGCAATCTCGAGCGCGTGACGCAGGGGTTCGACGCATCGGGCGCGCCGGCGCTGGGCGACGTCGGTGCGCACTTTCCCCACAACGGTCTGCACAGAGAGGCGAATGACCCGTGGGGCGCGATGCCCGAGCAGAAGGTGCTCGATACCGCTCTCGCCTGGTCCGTCATCAATCACCACTTCGAGGTGGCGGATTTTCTGCTCGCGCACGGCGCCGACGTCAACACCAGGTGGAACTCGCACGAGCCGGCGAGCATCCTGCACACGCTCGTCTTCGAGGACGACTACGAGGCGATGCAATTCCTCATCGACCGCGGCATCGACATGACCATCAAGGACTATCGCTGGAACAGCGACGCGCGTGGATGGGCGCGGCACGGCAAGAGCGACGAGAAGATGGCGCAGTGGTTGGAGGAAGCGGAACGACGCCGCGCGGCGGGATGACGGGGTTCACCCGGTGGTTTGTTCGCGCGGCGACGAAATCGTCCAGCGAAAGCCGTCGGGATCGCGGAGGCGAAAAACCCGTACGCCCCACATGGTCGCCGGCTCCGTGTCCAACACGGCGCCGGCGCCTTTTGCCGCCGCGGCGATCGCGTCGATGTCCTGCGCGGTCGTGATCTGAAGCGAGAAGCCTTCTCCTTTCCGCCGTTCGGCGCCTTTGGCGCCGTCGTCTTGCGTCAACAGAATTCGAATGGAACCGGCGCGCATCGACACCGCGAACATGCGGCCGTCGCGTTCGAACTCACGGTCGACGACGAAGCCGAGAACGGTGCGATACCAATCGCGGCTGACCACGAGGTCGACGGTCGTGAGCGATGCTTCCAGGCTTTGTGCGACGAGCGGCGGATAGTTGTCGGTCATTGATGTCTATTTGAGGCCCAGCTTCTTTCCGGCGGAGAGCAACTCGATCGATTCACGGATGCGCCGCTCTCGAGTTTCCGGGCGTTTCGCGAGATGAACCCAGACGACGAAGTTGCGCCGGTAGGTTGGTGCGAGCGCCTGAAAGTTCCGCCAGGCCTTGGGGTTTGTCTTCAGCGCTTTGGCAAAATAAGGCGGCAGCTCCGGAATTTGCGGTCGGGGGGCGTACGTCTTAGCGGTGGGGGCGGCGGCGAGCCCGGGCGCCGCCAATAGCCCGGCCGCCTGGAGTTGCTTCCATCGCTTGCGGTTGATGTCCGACCATTTGCTCGTCGGTTTGCGCGGCGTGACCTTGATCGCGTAACAGCTGTCGTCGAGGCGCTTGACGAGACTGTCGACCCACCCGAAACACAGCGCTTCGTTAATGAGATCGTCATAGGGCATCGACGCGACGCCGGTGTGTCGTTTGTGGCGGATGAGCCAGATGCCGGGGCTCGACGCATGATTCTTCGCCAGCCACCGTCGCCAATCCGCGCGCGTGTGCACGTCGAGCGTGATCAAGTCCGCCGTCACGTCGTCTCGTAGCGGAGCTCGACCATCCCGTTCGCGTACGCCTGGACCTCGGCGAGATGGAGAGCGACGTCGTTGTCCACATTCTCGAAGAAGCGTATCCCGTCGCCAATCACGACCGGCAGGATGGAATAGCGAACGTCGTCGGCGAGACCGCGTCCAAGACACTCACCGCAGACCGCGCCGCCTCCGACGACCCAGATGCTGCGAAACGCGGGTCTCAGGCGCTCGTTGATCAGCTGCGCGAGATCGCCCGCGTAGAACTCGACACTCGCCTTCGTCTCCGCAAAGGTGCGGTGCGTCAAAACGAAAGTGGGCTTGTCGCCGTAGGACCAGCCGAACCCCTTCGCCTCGAACCGCAATGCGGTCTCGTACGTTCGCGAGCCCATGACGTAGCAGTCGATCGTCTTGAGGAACGACGCGACGAATTCCGGATCCAACTTCGCGCCGCCGGCGAAGTGGTCGGATGTCTCCAGCCAGTCCACGCTGCCGTCCCGGCGTGCGATGAACCCGTCGAGACTCGCCGCCATGTGAATGGTCACGCGCGAATCCGCGGCCGGCTTCAACTTGTCCGAGTCGCTCAAGTTTGCACCTTCGTCTTAAGGCTGAAAGCGAGACGTCGGCAGCTCGACGTAGGAGAGATGCGCCGAGTCATGAAAGACGCGATGCGTCTGCGCCTGATAGTCCGAAGCGCGGGCGAGGAAGATGTTCGGCACCCAGGTCTGCGGGTTTCTGTCGTACAGAGGAAACCACGTGCTCTGCACCTGGACCATGATTCGATGCCCGCGTCGGAACGTGTACGCTTGGCTGTGAAGATCGACGCTCACGGCCGTCGGTGTGTTCGCGGGAATGGCCCGCGGATGTTCCCAACTCTGCCGATAGCGACCGCGCAGAATGTCGCCGGCGACCATCAGTTGATAGCCGCCAAGGTGCGGACGATCGGCGATCGAGTCGGGATAGACGTCGATCAGCTTCACGATCCAGTCGGCGTCACCGCCCGTGGTCGCAACCGTGAGCTTGGCGACGATTTGCCCGGTGACGGTCAGGTCGGCGTCGAGAGGCGTCGTCTGCCAGACGAGCACGTCGGGCCGATCGGCGACGAATCGTTGGTCTTCGATCATCCACTGATGCCAACGCGATCCGCGCGGGTCGTAGGTCCATTCGACCGGACGCGGTCGATACGGAACCGGATGCGCCGGATCGCTGACAAAGTGGTCGGCGCCTTCCGCGGCCCCGGGGGCGGAGAAGGAGAGCTGTCCTCCCGCGCGGAGATACAGCTTCGACGGTGTTGCGGTGCGCGGCGGCCACGAATCGAATTGCCGCCACTCATGCGCTCCCGCATCGAACGTCACCGCCTCGGGAAAGCGGCCGCTGCCCGTGTCCTTCAACCAGTAAGCGAACCATGGGGCTTGGATGTTTCGTCTGAAGTACTCGCCGGTAGCGCTGCCGAACGGCACTCTGCCGAGTGAGTCTCCCGATTCGAGGTACCATTGCCCGTGGTACCATGGGCCGAGCACGATGTGGCTCCGCGAGAGGCTGTCGTGCACTTCCATCGCGGCGTAGGTGGCCTGCGGGCCGTAGAGATCTTCCTGATCCCAGAAACCACCGACCGTCAGCGTCGGGATGCGCGGCGTGCGAAGCAGCGACGGCAACGAGCGGCCCTGCCACGCCGAGTCGTACGTCGGATGCTCGACGAACCGTCGCCACGTCGGCCACGCGTTGGCGCCGACTGCTTTGGCCAGATCGCCGAGCGTCTTGAACGAGAGGTACCAGTCGTAGGTGTCGTAGCGACCGAGGTTGGGTAGACTGCTCCCGTCCTTGCTCGCCTCGAGCTCCCACGCGTACTCCAGACCGTAGGTCTGTCGGAACGCGCCCTGGTGAAAGAAGTCATCTCCCCGCCAGGTGTCGCCCATCGTTGCCTGCGGGCTGAGCGCACGCAGCGCCGGATGCGGGTTGAACTGGCTCGCGTTCGTCGTCCAGCCGGGATACGAGATGCCGAGCTGGCCGACGCGACCGTTGTTGTTGGGAACGTTGTGGAGCAGCCACTCGATCGTGTCCCAGGTGTCGCTCGCTTCGTCGCGACAACCGCTGCGTGGCGGCACGCACGGCGGGCGGTTCATCGCGAACGAGCCTTCCGATTTGTTTTTCCCGCGGATGTCCTGGAAAACGAAGATGTATCCGTCGCGAATCAGGTCCTGGAAGCCATAGAGCATTCCCAACGTGCCGCCCCACCCATCGGTGCCATACGGCGTGCGCGACATGATGAACGGCAGGGCGCCTGCCGCGCGCTTCGGCGTAAGGATGACGGTGAACAGCTTCACGCCATCCGCCATCGGAATCATGACTTCTCGCCGGACGAACAGCGCGTCCACGGAATCGCGGGCGGTGGTCTGACCATACGCCACCGATGCTCCGGAAAGAACGGCGAGTGCCAGCAGAGCAATGCGAAGAGCGCGCACAGTTACACCAGTGAGAGGCGGAAGGACATCCATGCGGAAGGAATGACTCCGAGGAGATAAAAAGAGCGCCCCGTGAACTGTGGCGCAAATGCTTCTTCGCTCGTGTCAGGAGCTTGGTTGCAGTCGAGCCGACGGGCGCGGTTCCTGCAACGGTCGCCTCGACCTGTCGCCTTGGTGTCTCGCAACCCATGCCGCGAATCGCTCCGTCACTCCGTGCGCTCTGCGTGGCGTTCCTCGCCATGCCTCGATTGGCGCACGCACAGGACACGACCAAAACGTTCTTCACCCGGCGCGATCTGGTGTGGACCGGCGTCGGCCTGGCGGGCGGCGCGGCCGTCTCGATCTTCGACAAGCGCATCGCCTACTGGTGGCAATCGCCGGGAGTTCAGGGTTCCTCGTCGCGCCACGACTTTGTAAAATCGCTCACTGTCCTGAACGAGACACCACTCACGATCGGCGCGTTCGTGACGTACGGTGTCGGCCGGCTGGCCCACAGCGAAACAGTCGCCGACGTCGGATTGCACGCGACCGAGGCACTCGTCCTCACGGTCGCGATGAGCGAGGCGATTCGCGGGCCGGTCGGCCGGCTGCGGCCGCGCAACTCACAGGACGATCAATACAATTTCTTGTTCTGGGGTGGCTTCACCGACTTCGCACGTCGCGCCTATCCGTCGCTCCACTCGGCGGTCGGCTTCACGACGGCGACGGCGATCGTGCAGGAAATCCACTTTCGTCATCCGGAAGCCAACAAGTGGGCGGCGCCGATTCTATATACCGCGGCGCTCGTTCCGGGCGTCACGCGCCTCTACCTCAACGAGCACTGGGCGAGCGATGTCTTTTCCGGCGCGGTCCTCGGTGCCGTGCTCGGAACGAAAGTCGTGAACTACGCGCACACGCACAAGCGCAATCGACTCGACCGCTGGATGCTCGGCGCGATCGTCGCGCCGAGCGCGAACGGGCTCATGGTGGGCGAGTCGATTCGCTACTGAGGCCTCGTCTATTTCGCCGGCGCCGATCCGAGGCCAATGACTTGGCCGCTCGCCAGGACGTGACCCTTCATCGCCGCGAGCATCGCGTCGTAGCTCTGCATCGACTCGTTGCCGACGCTGTTGTCGAGCGCGAAGACCTGGATGTGATATCGATGCTTGGGCCCCGCCGGCGTCCGCGGACCCATGTACGGCTGCATCGTGCCACGGATGTTGGGCCCGTACATCGTCCCCTGCGGCGCGTCGGTCATTCCCGCGGGAAGCTTCGTCGTCGTCGCCGGAATGTCGACCATCGTCCAGTGCAGAATTGGGGCGCCGTTCCGGAGGATGTCGGTATCCTGCATGATCACGACGTACGTCTTGGTTCCCGCCGGCCCTGCCGTCCACTCGAGACCGGGGAACTTGTTTCCCTCGTACTGAGTGTTCTCGAATGGGATGTCGGCCATGTTCTTGAACGCGGGCGTCGTCACCGTGAGCTTCGCGTTGCCTTTCGCCGGCGCGTTGGTGAGGGCGAGTTGCGCTAATCCGACTTCGGGATCCTTGGGTGGAGCGGCCTGCGCGGAAAGCGCAGACGCGGTAATGGTCGACAGCACGACAGCTCGTAGAATTGATCGCATTGCCCTCTCCTGACGTTAACGTTCGTTGAGCCAGATATCGTCGAGCACGCGGAACGTCTGACTTCCGACCTCCCGCCCGGCGACCGACAATGATACACGGTACGTCCCCGGCGCCGCGGTCCGGCCGGCGCCGAGGCAGGTGAACCCGCCACCGATCGAGCCGTTGCGGAAGTCCGGCGGTGGCGCGGGCGGACGAGTCGGCGTGCCGCACAGATCCCACTGCCAGCGGTTCAGACCCGAGGCGCTCGTCACGCTTTGCGTGCGGACGAGCTCCTGCGTCACGGCATCGGTGATCGTGATCGTCGTCGGACCGCCGCCCGATTTGAGATACCAGGCGATCGCCGTTCCACGCGGCGCGTTCTCTCCCTTCCATACTTTGTCGCCGGTGATCGCCGGACTCAAACGACGATCGGACTTCCATACCACGGCGTCGCGGGTGGGCAACAGCGCCGCGTCCTTCGCGCGAACGTCCGGCGTGAGCGCCTCGAGCGACGAGATGTCGTCGAGGATCCACACGCTGCGCGAGTGGGTGGCGAGAATGAGATCGTGGTCGCGCGGATGGACGAGCACTTCGTCGACGCGGCCGATCGGGAGATTCGGCATGAACCTGTCCCATGACTTGCCGTCGTCGAGCGAGACGAAGAAACCCATCTCCGTCGCGGCATAGAGCAGGTTGCGATTCACCGGATCCTGCCGGATGGCGTTCACGTTGCCCAACGCGGGCAAGTTGCCGCTGATCGGCGTCCATGTCTTGCCGAAGTCGCTCGTCTTATAGACATACGGCTTCAGATCATCGTTGCGGTGTCCGTCGAGCGCGAGATACGCGGTGCCTGCGTCGTACCACGATGCGTCGAGGCCCGACACGTAATACTCGTGATTCGCACCCGGCACGTTCTTGCCGACTTCCTCCCAGGTCGCGCCGCCGTCCTTGCTGACCTGCACGTTGCCGTCGTCGGTACCTGCCCAGATCACACCTGGCAGCACCGGCGACTCGGCCACTTCGGTCATCGTGCCGAACTCGTTGGCGCCGTAGCCGTCGCCTTTCGAGAGAATGCAGGCGACTCCGTTGCCCGCACCGCCCCCGCGCCCGGAGCAGTTCGGCAGCGCGTACGATACACCCATCAGTGTGCGCTTCGAGAGGTCGATGGCTTTGCCTAGCTCCTTGGTCATGAACCAGCTGTCGCCCCGATCGCGCGAGGTGAAGAGCGAGCGACCACCGAGGAGGAGCGTGCGCGGATTGTGTGGCGAGATGACGACCGGCGTATTCCAGTTGAACTGAATCGTCGCGCCGGGAATCGGGTTGATGATGTTCGGCCGCGCGGGCGGCCCGAAGGCTTCGCCACCTTCGGCGCCGGCCCCGCCACCGCCGGCGCCTCGTCCTCCGCCGACGGTCGGTTTGATGTTCTTCATCTCTCCGCTGGCAAAGTCGTAGCGCGCGATATTCGCGTTCTGCGAGGAGGTATAGAAGACGTTGAAATCGGTCGGATCCATCGCGTTCTGAAAGCCGTCGCCGCCGCCGACACGAGTCCACATCCACTGGCGAAGTCCGCCCTCGCGCAGCTCGTCGTTTCGCACCGAGCTCGGCCCACACCACGAGCCGTTGTCTTGGAGGCCGACGCACACGAAGTACGGACGTCGCATATCGGCCGAGACGTGATAGGCGAGTCCACTCGGCGCCGGACGAATCGATTCCCAGGTCGCGCCGGCGTCATGCGATTCGTCCACGCCGCCGTCGTTCCCGTACATCACGTGGCGGCTGTTCGTCGGGTCGATCCAGATCGCGTGGTTGTCGACGTGGCCCATGTTGTTCAAGCCTTGCCACGTCTTGCCGCCGTCGGTCGATTTCGTTGGGCCGACACCGCCGACGTAGACAGTCTCGCAGTCGTTCGGATCGACACGCAGTTGGCTGAAGTACATCGGCCGCTGATTCTCGTTCGACACGAACGACCAGGTCCGGCCCTTGTCGTTCGATCGCCAGAGCCCAGACGCCTGCGGATTGGGCGACGCCGCACCTCGTCCCGCGCCCCGACCTCCGGCGGGCTGCCCCGCTTGAGCGGCGACGCCGGCCGGTTCCTTGTCCGGCGCCACTTCGATCTGTGCGTAGAGCACGCTCGGATTCTTGCGACAGACGTCGAGCGCGATACGTCCCATCGTGCCGCGCGGCAAGCCGGCCGATGTCACTCGCGTCCAACTCCGCCCGCCATTCGCGCTCTGAAAAATGCCGCTTCCCGGGCCGCCGCCAACGTATCCCCACGCCGTGCGCTGCCGCTGGTACATCGCGGCCCACAGGGTCTGCGGATTGCTCGGATCGATCACGAGCTCCGTCGCCGCGGTGTTCTCGTCGACATAGAGCGTCTTCGTCCACGTCCTGCCGCCGTCGGACGTCATGAACACGCCGCGGTCGGTGTTCGGACCATAGAGATGTCCGGCGACGGCGATCCACACGATGTTGGGATCGCGCGGGTGCACGACGATGCGGCCGAGCGTTTGCGCGTCGGCGAATCCAATTCGAGTGAAGGTGCGGCCGGCGTCCGTGCTCTTGTAGAGCCCGTCGCCGTATGACGTGGTCTGCCGGTTGTTGGCTTCGCCCGTCGCGACGTACAGAACGTTCGGATCGGACGGCGCGAGCGCGATGTCGGCGATCGACGATGCGTGGTCGTCGAAGATCGATTCGAATGTCGTGCCGGCATTCGTCGTCTTGAGCACGCCGCCCACCGCGAAGCCGATGTAGAAGGTCGAAGGCCTCTTCTCGTCGACCGCGATGTCATCGACGCGGCCGCCGGGGCCGACGGGTCCGATCGCGCGCCACCGGAATCCGTTGAGGAGCGGATTCGTCGGCTGATTGAGGAGCGGCTTGGATGCCACCTGTCCGGCCGACATCGAGGGAGCGATGAGCGCGACAGTGGTCAGCGCTCGGGCGAAGGAAGGGCGCATGCGCCCAAACATGTCCGTTCGCCGGGGTACACGTCCAGAGACGTCGCGTCGCGTTTCCTTACTTCGCTTGTCGGCGGCGAGCGTTCAGCGAACCTTCAGCACCCACGCTTCCGAGCGCTTCTCGCTTCCATCCTGCAGCTTCGCGCGAACCAGCCACCGATTCTCCCCGACCGCGGTTGCGGCGATGGGCGCTCTGAGTGTCGTGTCCCGAGTCGGAGAGGACACGAGAACGGTTCCGTCCGCCGCGTCGACCTCTAGGGTGTACTGAATGACCGCGGGCATCGAGCGCCATGTGAATGACACCAGGCCAGATCGAACGGCCGCCCCGTTGGCCGGCGTGACGAGCGCCGGTCCGGCCGCGGCGCCGGCGCGGGTGACCTCATCGCTCGTTCGAACGCGGAGCCGCGCGAGGCCGGCCAGTCCGGCAACCAGCACGAGAGACGCGGCGAGCGCCGCCGGCACCCAGTTCTTCCATGAGCGTTCTCGAATATTGCGAGACGCCGCTACTGTCTCGCCGGTCGACACGGCGTGCAGCAGCGCCAGCTCCCGCCGGCAGGCCGGACACTTGAGGGCATGATCGAGCACGCGCAACCGCTCGGCTTCGATGCCTTCGCCACGCACGGCGGCGAACAGCTCGCTCTCCGTGGGACAATCCGGGCCATGAGTCGTCGTCGATTCGCGAAGCGCGGGCTCATAGGCCGCTCTGAGCTCTTTGTCGTCGAACGCGCTGCTCATCCGGTCCTCCGCGGCGAGATTCCCATGTCGGTAAGTCGGCGGCGCAGATCGTCGAGGCCGCGATATAGCAGGTTGCGAGTGCGGGCCTCGGTCCAACCAAGCATGCGCGAGATGTCCTCGCGGTCGTACCCGGCAAGATGGAACCGCACGGCCACCCGCCGGTCGATGGACAACGTGTCGATAGCCGCGTCGATCTGTGCGGCGAGCTCCCGCGCCTCCACGGCGTCGTGGGGAGATAGCTTCTCGGTCTTCAATTCCGTTCGCTCGTCGATGTCTTCGCTGTCGGCCGCGCGACGAGCACGACGACGGCGAAGCAGGTCGAGCGCGGCGCTGGTGGCGACGTGATAGAGGTACGATGATCCCAGCTCTTCCAGCGTCTTGCCTCCTTCGCCGGCCTGCCACAGTCGAATCCGTACATCCTGCAGCACTTCGTCGAGGTCGGCTTCGACCAGACCGCGGCGCGCGCCGACGCTGCGCACCAGTGTGCGAAAGCGGGCGATCACTCCTTCGATCGCCGACGAAACGTGGTCGAGTCCCGCGCCGGCCATGCCGCGAACGTACGGCTGTCCCTGGTCCGCGGGCAACTCGTCGCCGCGGACGAGCCGGAGATGAGACCCCGTCGTCGTCATCGCTCGGCTCAGCGGCCGACCGTCACGCTGCGCCATTGCCCTTCGTCCGTGGCTTGCACTTCGTGGCCGGCGAGTCGGCGAACTTGATATACGCGATCGAGTCCAGCGCGATCTCGACGCCGCGCTGCGTCACGACGCCGGCCGAGTACTGAATGCGCGTCAATGACACGCGCCCGCTCGTCTTCCGTCCGTCGCGGCGGACGACCAGGTCCTCGCACGCACGCCCGGTGGGTCGCGGCGGAAGACTGTCACCCGGAATCAGTTCGTGCCGCGAACCGACGGTTGTCTGCGCCGCGACGAGGGCGACGCGCCGCCGCGCGATCGTCTCGTCATGTCCTTCCATTCCGCCGACGGAAATCGCGAGACGACTATCGTCCGGCGCGCCGAGTGGATTCGCTTCGACACGTGAGCCGTCGCGGAGATACAGATCCCATTGCCGCCACCCACCCTGCGCCGCTGCCGTCAGCGGCAACACGGCGGAGAGTGAGAGGGCGGCGAACAGCTCAACGCCAGGAAATCGGACCATACGGATACACTCCGAGATCACGAAAGACCATCGATTTCTGATCGCCCGGCCGGAAGAGCGCCATCGAACGCACGGGCATGCTGACGTCGAACATGAGCGCGGCGATCGCGCTGCCGTCCGGAGACCACGCCGCCGCCGTCACCGGCTTGGCCAGTGCAGTGAGCTGTGTGAGATCCGGCTGTCCAACGAGCTTCAGCGACCAGAGTTGGTTATTCCACACGAAGGCGAGCGTCTTGCCGTCCGGGCTCGCCGCCGGCGCCGCGGCAGGCGTGTTGACCTGCTCTCCGTCGACGCGCGAGAGCGACCGCAGCGATCCATCGGTGAGCCAGATGCCGCCGCGACGGCACTGCGTTCCCATCATGAGCAGCCGTCCGTCGGGCAGCCACTCGGGAGACGTGTATCCTTCAAACCGCGCCACTTCAGCTCCGCGCCGATCGGTGATGACGACGAAGCTTCCCCACTTCATCCCGTAACCACCGTCGCACACCGCACCTGAGCCGACCGTGACGAAAGCAACCAGCCGAGTGTTGGGAGCAAGCTTGGGAACGGCGCACGTTCTGTTGTCCGAGAAACGGAAACCTCTGCAAACGAAGACCGGCGCTCCGGGAACGCCGCGCGAGTCGACGACCACGATCCCGTGATCGGCGTACGTGCCGGGCGCGAGACGTTGAACGAACGCGAGCTCGCCGGAGCGCGTGCGCGACGCATCGAGCCCGTCGAAGCGGACCGTGAGCTGGCCGGTCGCGAGGTCGAGATCCTGCACGACGCCCGGGTGGAACGGATCACCGTTGCCCGTGGTCGCGAAGGTGATCACGCCGCGATAATTCGGCGCCGCGCTCGATGCGCGCGTGCCCGGCTCGCGATGCGCGAGCCGGAGCACGAACGTCAGGCCGACGCCCAGGGCGGCGTACCTCAAAACGCGATGCATCCTTGAGCGAAGCCCACGTCGAAGCAGATCTTGCCGGACAACACGTTCCGCTCGTTACGGCGTGAGAACGACGCCAAGTTGTAGACCGACTGCGTCGTCGCGGTGCTGGCGGCATGGTTATCATCGCCCCCCAGTCCGCCGGAGCTGACGTGAATGCTCGACTTGGCGATACCCGTCGCCGAGGCGGCGAGAGAGGCGGCCGCGTCGTAGTTGCCGCTCGCCGTCGCCTTGTCGAATTGACCGGCGAACTGCGCGTCCTCGGCGAGCTTCTTGGCAAAGGTGAGCTGCGCGTTGTTCAGCTTCACGATCGCTTGCACCAACTGACCCCGATTGCTCTGCGCCTGCACCGCGGCCGGCGCGAGCGACACGGCCGCGACGGCGACGAAGGTGGCGAGCCTGAGAAAACCAAAACGAGCGTTCATGGTACCTGATCCTCCTCCCCACTGAGTGTTGTTCGGGACTGCGGTAGGAGTGTCACGTACCCACGGGCGGTTTGTTCTCACTTGCCTCAAAAAACGCGGTATCCTATCGTGTCGCACACCCTCTTCGGCCCGGACGTGCTTCGCTTTCTCTTCGTCTTCATGCTCGGCACGGCCGCGTATCACATCGCGGCGCAAAGCCCCCCGCCCGAGGACCCTCGCTCGGTCGTGCGCGTGGCCACGCGGGCCGTCGAAGGAGACAGCGCGTCGCGCGTCGAGGCTCTCTGGCGGGCGCGCGTGACGCGACGCGCGAATGACCGCCCCGCGTTGCTCGGGCTCGCGACCCTTGCCCGGCTTCGCTACGACTATCCGACCTCCGAAAGCACGTACCGCCGCCTCATCATCGGCGCGCCAGACGGCTATGCCGTCTACGCCCAACTCGGCTTGGCCGACGGAGACGAGACGCGAGGCATCGCGCGGCAGGCGATGGGGGAGATGGATCGCGCGCTCGCGATGGCGCGACAAGTCGGCGACCACGTCGCCGAGTCGCAGGCCCTGCTCGCGTTGGCCTTCTCGCGCGGACGACTCGCCGGCGCCGCTGTTGCCACCGCGTACATCGATTCGGCTTCCCGTCTGATTCCCGACACGGCGCTCGATCTGCGCAGCCGTGTCCTCAGCCGACGCGCCATCGTTCATGCGCTCTATGGACGCACGGCTCTAGCGTCCGCCGCGGCTGATTCCAGCTTGCTATTTGCCCAGCGGGTCGGCGATCGCCGCCTCGAGGCGGACGCGTATCGCATCATCGGCCAGGTGTTGTGGTACCGGTCGCAGCTCGACTCCGCCTTCGTCGCGCTTCGTCGTTCCGAGTCGCTCTATCTCGCGACGCGCAGCCGCGCCGCGCTCGCTCGGTCGCTCATCTGGCACGCGCAGGTACTCGGCGGCCGCATGCGGTACGGCGAGATGCGCGACCTCGCCAAGCGCGCGCTGACCGAAGGAGAAGCAACCCACAACCCGGCGGCGATCGCCGATGCGCATCGCGCGCTCGGCGTGCTCGCGACCATGCTCGGCGATTGGCCGGCGGCATCGGCGCACCTGAAGCACGCGGTCGCCGTCTCGGCGTCGGTCGGTGATTCGTCGGGGGTGATGACGAGCGGGAAGTATCTCGCCGACGTCGCGCTCGCGGTGGGCGACATCGCCACGGCAAAGCGCCTCGCGCACGAGCGTCTCGACTGGGCGCGGCTCACCGACGATGTCAACGCCCGCTACGAGACATACCGGCTGTTGGCCAACATCGCCGAACGCGAGAACGATGTCCCGACGGTGCTGCGGTCGCTCGATAGCGCGCGCGCGCAGCTTCGCCGTCTGCCCGGCGGCGACTATCCAGTGTTCTTGCTCCACGACGAAGGCCGTCACGCGCTCGCCCGGGGCGATCTCGCGACCGCCGAACGAGCGCTGAAGTCTTACCTCGAGCTCGCGAAGCGCGGGACGTGCGACGTGTGCATCTTCGATACACGGATGCGTCTCGCCGACATCTACGCGCGTCGCGGAGACCTCGCCCGCGCCGAGCTCGAGCTGGTGAGCGCCACCGACGACATCGATCGCTTCCGCGCCGGGTTGGGCGACGCCGAGCTCCGAGCACTGGCCTTTCAGTCCGCGGTCACCGTCGATGCCTCCGCGACCGAGCCCGGTGCGAGCGGCATCCGGGCAGCCCGTGTGCTCGCCGCGCTCACGAAGGGGGGACGGATCGACGTCGCCTTCGCGCTGGCCGAGCGCTGGCGTGCCCGCGAGCTGACGGAACGCCTCATCCGCGCCGCCACGCTGCGCCCCGATCAATCGCCGGCCGCGGGAGGCAGGCCACTGTCGAGCGCGCCGGTGCGCACGCCGCGCGAAATCGCGGCGTCATGGGCGGATGACGAAACGGCTCTCATCGAATTCGTGGCCGCCGAGGGGGCGCCAATCACCGCGTTCGTCGTACAACGGGACGGCGTGCGGGCGCGGGTGCTCGCACCGATCGATTCACTGACGACAGTGGTCACGCGCTTCACGTCGCTGCTCGAGAGCGGAGCCGACCCAACGCGGCTGAGTCGCACGCTCGGCGCCAGTTTGCTCGAACCGGTATTGCCCGTTCTCGGCGCGCGAGTGAAACGCATCGTCATCGTGCCCGACGGAGCGCTCCATCGCTTGCCCTTCGACGCGCTGCGATTGTCGGACGGACGATACCTGTTCGAGCGATACGCGGTCGGCATCGCACCGTCGGCGTCGGCGGTGGTGGCGCTCCGCGCTCGTCCCGCGCGCGACCCAAGAAGCTCGTCGCTCCGACTGCTCGCCATCGGCGACCCGGCGATCGCCACCACTATTCGCGACACCTCGCGCGACGGCGATGCCGAAGACGATCTCTCGGCGCTCGCCACGATGAGTGGCGCGCCGAAGTTGGTCGGCGCATCCCGCGAGGCGCGTCTCGTTGCGCGGTACGCGCCCGCCGCCGACGTGCGCCTCGGCAGCGACGCGACCGCTTCATTCCTGCGTCGAGCGGATCTGCGGCGATACCGTGTACTGCATTTCGCGACGCACGCGCTCGTCGACGAACAATCGCTGGCACGTACCGCCCTCGCGCTTACGCCGAGCGAAGGCGAGAACGGGCTCGTTGGGGCCGGCGAGCTCGCCGCGCTCTCGCTCGACGCCGACCTCGTCGTGCTCTCGGCGTGTCGCTCGGCGGGCGGCGTGCTGGTTGGCGGCGAGGGTGTGCAGGGGCTCACCTCGCCGCTGCTTCAGGCCGGCGCGCGATCGGTGGTCGCGACGAATTGGCGGATCAGCGATCAGCGCGTCGTGCCGTTCATCGAGCGATTCTACGACGGCCTCGCGCGCGGACTGACCGTCACCGATGCGTTGCGGTCGGCCAAGATCGGCGCGTTGGCAGCGGGCGAGCCGCCGCGAATTTGGGCGGCATTCCTCGCGATCGGCGATCCGCTCGTCACCGTGCCGTTACGAGCTCCGTCAAAATCGTGGTGGTCGTGGATGTTGCCCTCGCGGCCGATCGCGCGGTGACCTGATGGCGAAGGCCGATCAATCCTCTCCACCCGTCCGTCTCGCCTTCCCCGACTGGATCGAGCCGATGGCGGCGACGCTCACGCAGGAGCGTTTCGCCGGACCGGAGTGGACGTTCGAGCGAAAGTACGATGGCATCCGCCTCATCGCGTTCAAACAGGGCGACGTCGTGCGTCTGTATTCACGCACGCGAAAAGAGAAGGATCTGCCCGCGATCGCCGCCGCCGTCGCGGCGCTTCCCTCAAACGACTTGATCCTCGACGGTGAAGTGGAGTGGGACGGCCAAACCGCCTACCACGTTTTCGACGTGATCTGGATCGACGGTCGCGACGTCACGCGGCTCCCCCTCACCGATCGCCGACGCATGCTCGCCGATTTGCCGCTCACCGCGCCGATGCGTCGCGTGCGCGAGATCGACGCCGAGAAAGGGCCGCCATGGGAGCGCGCCTGCGCGGAAGGGTGGGAAGGCGTCATCGCGAAGCGCCGCGATTCGCCGTACGAGCACAAGCGATCGAAGCACTGGCTCAAGATGAAGTGCGAGCTGACGCACGATTTCGTCGTCGGGGGTTTCACGGACGCGCAGGGTACGCGCGTCGGACTTGGCGCGCTGCTCGTCGGCTACTACGAGGGCGACGATTTCGTGTTCGCGGGCAAGGTCGGCACGGGGTTCGACACGAAGCTGCTCACCGAGCTTCGCGCGCGCTTCGACAGAATGGAGCTCGAGAAGACGCCGTTCACCAAAGCGAAAGGATTGCCGCGGGTGCGAGCGCATTGGGTGCGGCCGGAGGTCGTCGTTCGAGTGGCGTTCATCGAGTGGACCGTGCACACGAAGCTTCGCCACTCGCGTCTGCTCGGCGTGCGTACCGACGTACGCGCACGCGACGTCGTCCGCGGGGCTGTCCCGGCCGAATGAGCGACGTCGCGATCACGCATCCAGAGAAGGTGATGTTTCCGGAGGACGGCATCACCAAGGGAGAGCTGGCGTCCTACTACGAGCACGTTGCGTCGGTGATGTTGCCGCATGTGGTAGGCCGGCCGGTGACGCTCGAACGCTTTCACCGCGGCATCGGCGAAAAGGGATTCTTTCAAAAGAATCTCGGGAAGGGAGCACCGGCGTGGCTCGAGCGCGTCGCGGTCCCGAAGAAAGATGGCGTCGTCAACTATCCCGTCGTGCGCGACGACCGCGGCATCGCCTGGTTGGCCAACCAGAATTGCATCACGCCGCACGTGTGGACGTCGCGCGTACCCGACCTGTTTCACCCGGATCTGTGCTTGTTCGATCTCGATCCGCTCGACGAGAACGAAGAGGCACTCCGCACCGCCGCACTCCTCGTCCGCGACACCCTCAAAGAGCTCGGCGTCGAGAGCTGGGTGAAGACGTCTGGCTCGAAGGGATTTCACGTCGCCTTCGCGCTCGACGAGAAGTCAAATAGCGGCCAGGTAGCGCACTTCGCTCACGCGCTCGGCCGGGAGCTTGTGCGACGCGCGCCGAATCTGCTGACGCAGGAGTTCTACAAGGCCGATCGCGGCGGCAAGATCCTCATCGATACGGGGCGCAACGAGTTCGGAGCGACCTACGCGGCGCCGTACGCGGTTCGCCCGAAAGCCGGGGCGCCGGTGTCCGCGCCGTGTACCTGGGACGAGGTAGAGAATGGCGCCGCTGCGCCGCGAACGTTCACGCTCCGCACGATGGTCACGCGACTAGCCGCGACAGGTGACTTGTGGGCGGACGTGTTCGAGCACCGTCAGGCGCTACCGACGCTCTCCTGACTCGAGCGCGATCACCGTATCCGTAGCTCATACTCCAGGCCCGACTCGTTGGCGAGTCCAACGATCACGAGGTAGTAGCCGCGAACCGGCGCGGTGGCGAGCAGCGTCGTGAGGTAGTTGGCCCCGGCGGTCGCCTCGAGACGAGAGCCGTCCGGCGCAATCAGCCGAATGTTCGGACCGGAATAGCTCCAATCCTCGACCTCGATATTGATCGGATCGCCCGCCTCGAAGAAAATGCGGAACCGATCGGCGGGATTGTCGGCCTCGGGCGCGCACCCGGAGTATGCGAAGCCCCGCACGTCGATGCCTCGGACGACGAAGGCTTCGGTACAGCCATCCACCGAAAAACTGCTGGCGAAGTACGTCGCATCGAAGGCGCCGCCCGTCCCCGGCTTGGAGCTCCGTCCGGGATACCGCGGAAAGTTTGGTCGGTATCGGCGGTTTGGGGGTCGTCGCATCGCCGCCACACGCAGTGGCCAGCATCAGAGCGCAACCCGCGACGCTGAATCTGATGACACCCGAGGCCCGGCGAGTCATTCGCTGCTCCGTTACGAGGCAGGGCCAGGATAACAAGCAGGCGTTTGCGGACCGTTCCCCGAGTGTTAAGCCCCCGCCTAGCGCGAGCCGATACTCGCTGTCTCAGGGACCTTTCGGCAGCACCCGACCCAAGATGATCGTGATGTTGTCGGTTCCGCCGCCGTCGAGCGCGTCCTGAAGAAGCAGTTCCGCCGTCTCGCGCGCGGTTGTCATGTTGGCGAGGCGATGCGCGATCTGCTCATCCGATACATGCTTCGTCAGCCCGTCGCTGCACAGCAGGTGAACGTTGTTCCAGTCGGCGCGGAGGCGCGTCACGACGGGCATCGTTTGCTCGCCACCGATCGAGCTCGAGAGCACGTGGGCGAATTGCGAGCGACTCGCGATGGCGCGCGTAAACACGCCCTTCTGCACGAGCTCCTCGGCGATTGTCTGGTCGCGCGAGACCTGCGTCAATACGCCCTCGCGCCACAGGTAGTAGCGTGAGTCGCCGACTTGCAGGAGGTAGTACCACGGCCACACGCCAAACCACAGCGTGAGCGTCGTCGCCATCGTACCTTCGACCCCCTCTTCGCGCGCTCGCGCGATCACCGCTCGATGGCACGCCTCCGCTGTATTCTGGAGCTCGGCGATGAACGCCTGCTCGTTGGCGTCCGAGCGATAGTAGCAGTCCATGCCGCCGACGACGTATTCCAGCGCGTTCTGCAGCGCCGTGGCGCTCGCCTCTTCGCCACCCTCGCCGCCGCCCACGCCGTCCGCCACCATGGCGAGGAACGCGACGCGCTCGTCGCCGAACGGCCGGAGTTGGCGCTCCGACAAGCTCGTTCCGATGACTTGCACGTGCTTGTGAATCGACGAAAGCAGGAAGTGATCCTGGTTCTCCGCGCGCACCTTGCCCGTGTGCGTGAGGCCGTAGACGTCGATTTCGTCGTCGCGCGGCTTTCGGTTCGCGTCGATCGAATCGATGAGCGACTTGCCGGCCGTCGCGCTCATGGTGTACCCCGTCGTCTCGCTGTGATGAGAACCGCGATCTCGTCAGGACGCGGGTTGATGAAGTCGAGACGGACACGCCCATCCGACGTCATGTTCACCGTCGCCGGAATCGAGCTGTTGGTCAAGACCCAGCCCGCAGGAAGGACCACGGCGTTGGCCGGACGGCCGAAACTGCGGTCCCAAACGAGCTCGTCTCCCATCACCTTGTACCGCGCCGTGTCGGTGTACGTCTCGAACATGCGGAGACGAATCGATTCGCCGGGCTTCACCGGCGCGAAACGGAAGACGACGATCTCGCTCTGCGGCGTGACGTTCCGCACCGGGAGACCGGCGGCCTTGATCGCGTCGCCCTTGAGCACTTCCCACTTCAGCTCGTCGCCCGTGTCGAGGTCGCGCGCCCGTGGCTTCGCCACCGTGCTTCCCGCGCGAACCTCGTTGATATAGTAGGACGTGCCGGGGCGCGACTCGGTGTAGTCGTGATACAGATCGAACGCGTGCGTCTCCGGCTGTTGGAGGAAGTAGACGATCTCGCGATTCTGATGCGCGCGTTCGTCGAGACGATTCGCGACCGCCGACTTTCCTTCCGTCACGCCGTGCACCAGGCGCGCGCGAATCGTCACCGGCGCTTCGCTCGGCGTCCAATTCCAGAAGCTCACCGCGATGCGGCCGTCAGCTTCCTGGAGGATCTGCGACGGATAGTTGCTCGACACGATCTCGTACCCTTTCGGCAGCACGATCGCGTTGCGCTTGATGCCAAGTGGGCGCGTGAAGACGATGGTATCGCCGCGCGTGAAGTAGCTCGTCGTGTCGTAGTACGTCTTGTCGATGAGGACGCGCGCCTCGCCGCCGTCGGGCGGGACGGGGCGCGCGAGCTTGACGCGGATGTACGTCTGCGTCGTGTCGCGGTTGCGGACGCCGCCCGCCTGCGCAATGGTCGAGCCGACGACGTCGAACTCGAGCGGTTTGCCCGTCGCGCGATCGTACACGTGCTCGTCGCTGGCGACGCTTCCCTTCCGAATCGGGTTGAAATAGTAGGCAGCGCCCGCGGTGTTCGCCGTCACTTCATAGATGATGCGGAACTTGGCGGTGCCCGGCGCCAGCAGCTCGTAGCGTGTGTAGGCGTCCGATTCGGTCTGCGCCGGGACTTGTCCCGCGGCCGTGCGACTCGCCGCAACCATGGCGAGGCTGATCCAAATCCCTGCCGTGAAGCGGCGAGCGCGCCTCATGAGTTACCCCTTTTTCTTCGCTCCGGTGACCGAGAATGATGCTCGCGCGTTGGCGAGCTGCATCTTCTGCTCCGGATTCTTCGCCATGATGTCGGAGAGGAGGACCGACATCGCCTCGTCGTCGACCACCGTCGGCTCCGGTCCGAACCGCTTCCCGTAGCCCATGTGGGTCGGCGGGTCGAGGAGCACTTCGTTCTTGAGCGGAATGTCGTTCTTCCCGGACTGGACACGCACGGCGACGAACTTCTTGCCGGGCTTTTCCATATAGCTGACGCGCACGCCGTCGACGTCCGCCGGGACTTCAGGCAGGGGATGCGTGGCGCCGTCCGATCCCTCGAACGTCGTCGCCCCCGCTTTGAGCGTCGGGAAGTTTCGCTCGAACCCGCCGGCGTACAGTAAGCAGTGCCGCATCAGCTACCTCGTCATCGAAGAGTGGTGGGTGAGTCGGGGAAGCTACGGTGGCCTGCTGGCCTCCGCCATCCTATCTTCGTGCCCCATGACGAGCGCCACCGGCGGTCCCACCTCCGCCTACGCGCCGCCCGCGGGACAGGGCGTCCCTTACCGCTGGGCGGCGAAGGGCGACATCAACGCCTTCTTCGGGTTGATGCTGGACAACGTCGTCAATCTCGCCGTGCTCGCCGGGATTCTCGTCGGCGGATTCGGCTTTCCGGCGCAACTCGTCTACACGCGCATGTTCCCGGGCACGGCGTTCGGCGTGTTGTTCGGGGATCTCGTGTACACGTGGATGGCGATCCGGTTGGCCAAGCGAACCGGTCGCGACGACGTCACCGCGATGCCGCTCGGCCTCGACGCGCCGTCGACGATCGGCATGGCGCTGACCGTCCTCGGTCCCGCGTTCCTCGCCGCGAAGTCCCGGATGCCCGCGGACCAAGCCGCGATCGTCGCCTGGCAGGTCGGCATGGCGACGATGGTGTTGATGGGGACGTTCAAGCTCGTCATGTCCTTCTTCGGCGATCGCATTCGGCGGGCGATTCCCGAAGCGGGACTGCTCGGCTCGATCGGTGGCGTCGGCATCGCGCTCCTCGGGACGTTGCAGCTCGGTGAGATCTTCGGCGAACCGATCGTCGGCATGGTGGCGCTGGGCATCATCATCTACGCGCTCGTCGCCAAGATCCGGCTCCCGTTCGGCGCGCCCGAAGTGCTGGCGAGCGTCGTCGTCGGCGCGGCGCTCTACTACGGACTCGGCGCGCTCGGGTGGTCGGTGCACCACGTCGGCGCGCCCACCGCCAACTTCCCCATCGGCTTCCCGACGCCGACGTTAGGATTCTTGAAAGGGATGCCGATCGCCGTGCGCGACTATCTTCCGCTCGCGCTGCCGTTCGCGATCCTCACCGTCATCGGCGGCATCAATGTCACCGAAAGCGCGCGCATCGCCGGGGATGACTACAAGACGCGCGATATTCTCCTGACCGAGGCGATCGCCACGCTCGTCGCCGGCGTCTGCGGCGGCGTCAGTCAATCGACGCCGTACATCGGTCATCCGGCGTACAAATCGATGGGCGGGCGCGCCGGCTATACACTCGCCACCGGGCTGTTCATCGGCCTCGGCGGGATTCTCGGCTACATCGCGTTCATGGCCGACGCGTTGCCTCGTCCGGCGCTGGCGCCGATCCTCGTCTTCGTCGCGCTCGACATCACGGAGCAGAGCTACCTGGCGACGCCGGCCCGCCACGCGGCGGCGGTGACCCTGGCCGTCTTCCCGTCCGTGGCGCAGCTCGTCCAAATCATGCTGTCACAGGTCTACAACGGCGCGCTCCTGTCGGCGGCGATCGATCCCGCCGGGACGATGAAGGCGACGGGACTGACGAATCCCGATTTCATCTCCGTCTGCGGCGTGATGCTGCTGCTCGCGCACGGGTTCATCCTCACGGCGATGTTGTGGGGCGGCGCGACCGCGTTCCTGATCGATCGACGCTTCGCGGCCGCCGCCGCGTCGCTGCTCGCCTGCGCGGCGCTCTCGTTGTTCGGATTCATTCATTCGGTGACGCCGTCGGGTGGCGTCTACTGGCCGTGGACCATCGGCTCGACGCTTCCGTACCAATGGTCGGCGGCGTACGCCGCTTTTGCCGTTCTCATTCTAGTTCTCGGAAACACGCGCGCGGCGCGTGAAGGAGTCGCACATGCGCATTGAGCTTTCGATCGGCATCGTCCTCGCCGCCGGCGCCTGCGTCGCCCGCGGCGCCGCGGCGCAGGATTCAACGTCCATTTGCCGCACGACGGCGTGCTCGGTGACGTTCGAGTGGGGCAACGGCAACACGCCGCCCGATCCGGATCGCCGCTACGGAGCACCGACCGACATGGAGTCGGTGTTTCTCTCACGGCTCCAGGAGCTCGGATTCAAAACGGCGCGCGGGGGCGAGGCGGTGACGGCGATCACCGTGCGTCTCACGCCGCTCAATCGCGCGATTTGCGAATCGATGAGCGGCACGAACACCGATTACAGTTGTCATACGGTCGATCGCGCGGCGATTACCGTGCGGCAGGAAGAGACGGCGAAGCCGTTGCCGCGCATCGACGTGATCGCGCGCTGCTCCGATCCGAAGGTCTCGGTGACCTTCACGCAGTTCGGGAAATACGCCGCGGAGATGTTCGCTTACACCGTCGCCGGCTCGAAGGGCTCGCGTCCGTCGGCGAAGTGCGGGTGATCGCGGCGCGTTGCGCCGAGCGAAGTCCCTAGAATGACGAACAGGAGTCAGGCGTCGCGCATGATTTCCCACCCACCCGTCATGGCGCGTGCACCGGAGCTCCTGTCGTCTTCTATCACGCTGCCGAATGACGTTTGGGGGGCAGACAGCAGCGCACTGAAAAACCTACGCGGGGAACCGTTCCTCGTGGACAAAGATTCCACAAAGACGAGGCGTCACGCCGACTCCTCGAACACTTCGGCGCCGAACTCACTCGCCGGCAGGCGCAGCGAGAAGACGCTGCCGCCGCCGGCTCGGCGCGCGTAACTCACGACGCCGCCTTGCATTTCGGCGAGCGTCCGCGCGATCGACAGTCCGAGTCCGGCGCGCCCGGTATCCGGCGTCGCGCCGCGGCCGCGATAGAACGGCTCGAAGATTCGCGCCACCTCGTCGTCCGCGATTCCCGGTCCCCGATCGGAGACGCTGAACACGAGCATGTCACCGTCGCGTGACGCCGCGAGCTCCACCGGTTGTCCGCGCGCATGACGGGCCGCGTTTTCGAGCAGATTCGACAGAATCCGCAACGATTGCGCAAAATCGAACTGCCCGACGAGTGCCGGGCTATGAAGATCGATCACCGTGCGCAGTTGTCCGTCGCCGAACAGAACGTGCGTCTGGCGCACCGCGGCCCCGATCAGATCCTCCGCCGTGTTGATCTCCGGTTGCACGCCGAACGCGCCGCCCTTGAGGCGCGACAGGTCGAGGAGATCGCTGACCAGCCGCGTCAATCGGTCCGCTTGCTCTTCGATCGCCGCGGCCGATTCGTTGCCACGCAACGCTTCGCTCTGGGCGAGCGCTTTGATCGTCGTCAGCGGCGTGCGCAAATCGTGCGACACCGACGCGAGCACGATGTCCTTGAGCCGATCGGCCTCGCGCAGCGCTTCGGCGTGCTCCGCCTCGGCGACGAGTCGAACGCGATCCACCGCCAACGCCGCGTAGTAGGCCAGCGCGTCGAGGAAGCGACGTTGCGCCGCGTCGAGCGGCACCGGCGGCTCGCTCATCAGGCGCATCACCCCCACGCCGCGCCTCTGCACGGTGAGCGGGATCAGCGCGCGCCGCACGCGCCCGTCGGACGACAGCTCCCAGTCGGCGACATCGGCGGTCGTCGTTCGGTCGATCGTGCACTCGGTCATGCCGAGCGTCGATTGAATGACGCCGGCGATGCGCGCCAGCGCGTCTTCGGCGCGGCCAGTGCTCAACGTTTCCGAGCCGAGGCGCGCCAGCGATTCGACCTCGACGGTACGCCGCCGCGCCTCCGCCGCTTCGGCGCGCGCGCGATAGAGCAGTTGGGTCGCGACCATCGACGTCACGAGGAACGAGAAGAGCGCGATCCAATCGAGCGGCTTGCCGACGCCCCAGAAGCGATAGGGCGGCTGAAAGTAGTAATCGATCAGCAGCGCGGCCGAGAACGCGAGAGTCAATCCGAGCGCGCGGCCACCGCTCGCGCTCGCGCACAGCACGATGAGCAGATACACCAGTACCACGTGCACCTGGCCGAACGACGCCTGCGCGTGCAGCATGGCCATCGTCGCCAGCACAGTGACGATGAGCCAACCGACCCACGCGAGCAGAACGCGCCGGCCCGACAGAATCACCGCGGCAGCTCCACCCGGTAGCCGACGCCGGGCTCCGTAATGATGATCTGCGGGGCGGCCGGATCGGTCTCGATCTTTCGCCGCAGGTTGGTGATGTGCACGCGCAGGTACTGCTGCGGACTCCCGAACTCGCGGTCCCAGACGGCGTCGAAGATCTGCTGGTGCGTCAGCGTTCGGCCGGCGCTGCCGAGCAGCGTCGCCAAAATCTGCCATTCGATCGGCGTGAGATGGACCTGGCTGCCCGCACGCGTCACGCGCCGGTGCGCCGTGTCCACGAGCAGCCCGCCGATCGAGATCGGCGCCGCGCTCGCCGATGACGACGCAAAGGTCCTGGCGCGGCGGATCTGCGCCCGCGCCCGCGCCGCCAGCTCGAGGACGCTGAACGGCTTGGTCACGTAGTCGTCCGCGCCGGCGTTCAGCAGATCCACTTTCTCGTGCTCGGAGTGCCGCGCCGAGAGCACGATGATCGGCACAGCCGAGCGGCGCCGGATTTGGCGGCAGACCTCCACGCCCGGGACATCCGGCAGGCCGAGGTCGAGAACGATGAGGTCGGGACGGTGTTCCGCCGCCGCGGCGACGCCCGCCGCGCCGTCAGCGGCTTCGTCGACGCGGGCAGCGACCTCCCGCAGGGCGTCGCGGACGGCGCGCCGGATTTGCGGCTCGTCGTCGATCACGAGAACGAGGTTGGTGTCGGTCATGGCTCCCAGTCAAAGAGGCGAGACGTTCCGCCTGCCATGACCATCGGACAGGTAGTCGCCGTCACAGGCAGAACAATTCCGGCCCGGCAAACGCCAGTTCGGACCAACCAAATCCAAAGCGCGGCCCGTCAGCGGCACATTTTCTGTCTCCTGAACCAGCATGCGTATCAAGACACTCTTGGCCGGCGCTATCGTCGCCGCTGTCGTCGGCTGTAACCTGGCGGAGCCACCCACGATCGCCGGCCTGTTTGGTCCGTCATCGATCAACGGCCTGAACGCACCGCAGCTCATCATGTCGCCGACGAACATCGAGATGGCGATCGGACAGGAAGCACAGCTGTCGACCAACGCGCCCGACTCGCTGCTCAGTCAGCTCATCTGGACCTCGCGGAACCCGACAATCGTTGCCGTGTCTCAAACGGGCGTCGTTCGAGCACTGAACACTGGATCGGCGAGCATCGTCGTGCAGTATTCATTCGAGCCGCTCAATAGCGCCTCCGCAACAATCGTCGTAAATCAACAGCCGGTTCCCTGACGCCAGATGAAAACCAAACCTCACCTTCCCACCCCCAGCCCCTCCCCCCGCGCGGCGCGGCCGGCGGGGGCCGGACGCGGGCGATCGAGTGAGGCGTCCGCGGCGCAGGAACACTATCGTCGCGAGAAGGACCGTCGGGCTCGCCGACAAGCGCCCGACTCCGACCTGATGGAGGCCGCGAAGCGCGAGTATCTCGCGTTGCTCGAAGCTGAAGCCGCCAAGGGGAAAGGAGGACGGCCGAAAAAAAAGCCGGCGAAGCCGGAGACCGACGAGGCTGAAGACAGCGAGGGATGACCGACCCCGCGATCGCGACGCCACCGCATCGGCTCGCGACCGCCGCGTCGAGCGCAGCCGCCGCACGCTCGAGTTCGCGATCGACGCCCTGATCCGGCCGGGAAGTTGGGCCGCGAAGATCGCCTACGAACTGGGACTCCAGGGGCGGGTCCATTCCCGCACGCACCGGTTTGATCTGGGACGCCAGGCGAGGGACGCAGTGCGTCCCACTCTTCGCGTAGCATTCGCCGCCGACTTTCACGCCGGCGCCACGACCGACGAGCGCCTCCTCGCCGACGCGTGCCGATCGCTCGCCGCGTTCGCGCCGGACCTGCTGCTCCTCGGCGGCGATTTCGTCTCGGTCCGCGCGTCGTACATCGACCGGCTCGCTCCGCTGCTGTCCGCGATCCACGCGCCACTCGGAAAGCTCGGGGTCCTCGGCAACCACGATCTCCGCGCCGACCACCCGACCGTGCTGCGCGTGCTTCGCGCCGCGGGCGTCCGCGTCCTCGACAACGAAGCGGTTCGGCTCCCCGCGCCATTCGATGACGTCACCATCTGCGGCCTCTCGGATGTTGCGCGCGGAAACCCACGGCCCGAGCTGGCGATCGACGGAGCAACAGGTACCCGCGTCGTCTTGATGCACTCGCCCGAAGCGCTGCGTGCCATCGGCGACCGAGCATTCGATCTGGCCCTCTGCGGTCACACGCACGGCGGCCAGGTCGCGCTCCCGTGGGGAGGAACGCCGATCATCATGTCGGGCGGTGACCTCAATCGACGCTACGCGCGCGGCGTGTTCACGCTCGACGGTCACCCGCCGAGAAGGCTGCTGGTGACCACCGGAGTCGGCTGCAGCACCGCACCGGTCCGTCTCTTCGCTCCCCCCGAGGTGCACTTGTGCTTAATTACATGAGTGCGCCTCGACAAGAAACTACTTTTGATCGCGCCGATGATCGTGCTGGTCCTCGTGGTCGCGGGAATGGTCTACGCGGCGGTCCAGCTCCACGTGCTCGCCAGCGTCAGCGAGACGGAAAAAGAGCGTGAAGCTTTCATCGGCTCCGTTGAACGCGGCGAAAAGACCCTCGAGCCGCGTCAGTCCCTATCTCTTCTTCGCATCGGTCTCGACGTCGAGACCAAGCGCACCGCGGCGATCCTGGCGAGCCGTGATCTGCTCGCCGAGCTGGCGGCGATAGGGTTCGTATCATGCATCGTCCTCGCGGCCGGCGTACGTGCCGTTCCGCGAACACACTGGCCGCGTTTCGGAGGAAGCGCGGAACGATCGAGCAATGCGGGGTAGAGACGCGCTGCTGCTCGGCGCGGCGTTGCTTTGCCGCACCGGCTCGGCCGCGGCGCAACATGATTCGACCCGCGGCCTTCCGCTGACGCGCCTGCGCGACGCGCCATCGGCCTTCACGAGCTACAGCGGGATCACCGACTCGGCGTTGATGGTGGTGCGCGATAGCAGCGCGTGGCGTGAGCTGTGGCAGCGAGTCAACCGTCCGTTCGTTCCGGCTCCGCCGACGCCCACGGTGGACTTTCAGCAAGAGATGATCGTCGTCGCGGCGCTGGGGAGACGTCCGACCGCCGGTCACGACATCATGATCGAGGGAGCAGAACAGGACTCGGCGGGTATCGAGATCGTGGTTCGTCGCTCGGAGCCGGCGCCGGGTTGTCCGGTCGCCGCGGCGGTGACACAGCCGGTGGACCTGGCGCGGATGCGCGCCGACCGCCGCGCCATCCGCTTCCGAGAGCGGCAGGTCGTGGTCCCTTGCAGCCGGCCATGACGGTGAAGGACATTGCCCAATGTTGCAACGGGCTGCGGGAGACTCGCACGATGCGGCATCATCTGGCACTCGCGACGATCATCCTCTCCACACTCGCCGGACACGCGGCCGCGCAGCGGTGCCGCGGCTGTGCCCCGGGCGCCTCCCCGGAGGACACGATCGTTCGCACGCACTTCGCGCCGGCAATCGGCTTCCACTTCGGCAGTCCCCAGAAGGTGTCGGCGGCGCTCGGCGTCGTCCGTGGAGAGACCTGGCAGCGTGGCGGCACCGATCACTCGCGGCTATTCGCGCTGTTCGCGGAACCGGGACTCAGCGGCGGCCGCGCCTCGCTCGCCTTTCTCGACTACGGGCACGGCAACTTTGGCTCGGGCGTGGGTATCGCCGCCACCGCGCTGCGTACATGGAAGGATCCGTGGACCGCCAACGAGAACATGACCTACGGCGGCGTCGAGGTTCTGCTCTGGCCGATCGTCTTCGTGGGCCCGCGCATCGGGATGTTCCGCTCGATCAGCGGCACGACGACCAAACCCTGGTTCATGAGCTTCGACTTCGGCATCGGCTTGTAATCACCACACCTCGAGCATGACCAACCGCCTCTACTACACCGACTCGTATCGCACCGAGTTCTCGTCCGCGGTGGCCGAACGCGGGAGCGACGGCACCCGCGTTTATCTCGAGGAGACGGCGTTCTACCCGACGTCGGGCGGTCAACCGCACGACATCGGCACGCTCGGCGGCGCGCGCGTCGTCGACGTCGTCGACGAAGGCGAGCGCATCGCCCACGTCCTCGCGGCGCCACTCGGCGACGACGACGACATGCGCGTCTCCGGGCGCATCGATTGGACGCGGCGCTTCGACCACATGCAGCAGCACACCGGGCAGCATCTGGTGTCGGCCGTGTTCGAGGATTTGTTCGGCGCGAAGACGGTGAGCGTGCACTTCGGTCCGGATTACTCGACGCTCGATCTGGACGCGGAGACGCTCACGCGCGAACAGATGGCTGCTGCGGAAGCGCGGGCGAACGAGCTCGTTGCCGAGGCGCGCCCGGTGACGGTGACCTTCGAGGATGCGGAGAGCGCGATCGGTCTGCGCAAGGCGTCGGATCGGCCCGGACTTCTCCGCATCGTGTCGATCGCCGAAGTGGATCGGAGTGCCTGCGGCGGGACGCACGTACGCTCGACGGCGGAGATCGGCGCCATTCTTCTGCGCTCGGTCGAGCGGGTACGCAAGACGTCGCGCGTCGAGTTCGTTTGCGGTCAGCGCGCCGTGCGCCGCGCCAGGCGGGACTTCGAGGCACTGACGCAGATCGCGGCGTCGCTTTCCTCGGCGATCGACGACGCGGTCTCGGTTGTGGCGACGCAGTCCGAGCGCCTCAAGGACGCCGAAGGCGCGCGGAAGAAGTTGGAGAAGGAAGTCGCGGGCGCGCGGGCCCGCGAGCGCTACGACGCGGCGACGCCGAATCCGGCGGGCGTTCGCGTGATCGTCGTGCGCGACGCGTCGTCGATCGACGAGCTGCGCACCTTCGCGCAAGCGGCGTTGTCGCTGCCCAAAACGGCCGTCGTCGGGGCATTGACGTCGCCCCCGTCGTTGTTCGCCGCCGCCTCGGAGGATTCCGGGCTCGACGCGGGCAAGTTGATCAAGGAGCAGGTCACTGCCGTCGGCGGTCGCGGCGGTGGTTCCCCGCGCATCGCTCAGGGCAGCGTCCCCGACGCGTCGCAGGTCGATCGGGTGCTTTCGAGTTTGCTCAACTCGATCGGCTGACGGCGGCTGAGCTCCAAACCGCGTCGACCGCGCGCAGCACGCGGTCGACCGGTAGCGTGCGGAGCGTATTGTCCGAATGCTCGACGCTCTCGCCAATCGTGTCGTACAGCGCCCACTGCTCCGCCTTTCCGCGCACGTACATGGCGACGCACGGCACCTTGAACGCCGTCGCCGCGTGGGCGATGCTCGTGTCGGGCGTGAGGAGGAAGTCGGCCGTGGCGACGAGCGCGAACGCGTCGCGGATGCCGGGCGTGGCGACGATCTGGCCGCCGCCGTTGTCGGCGACATAAGCCGCGCGGCCGCGCTCGGCCGGCGCGCCGATGACTCGCAACACGACGTCCGCGGCGCGCTCGCGGAGGTGTCGCATGACGGCGACGTAGTTGTCCTCGGGCCACGTGCGCTCAGCGGTTCCGGCGGACACGTTGATGAGAACGCGCGGCGCGGTTTCTCGGTTCTCTTCCCTTTCCCCGCCCCAGGCGCGCTCGGCGCGCGACAGTTCCGCCGGCGTGAGCGTGAGGCTCGGACGACGCTCGCTCGGCGACAGCTCGACGTCGAACGCGCGCGCCAGCGCCGCG
>Ga0310813_10000367_pt1 | contig 29334 bp, 26 predicted proteins | sample YN3metagenome_FD_203086 | JGI IMG/M metagenome (GOLD analysis project Ga0310813, IMG submission 203086) | Soil microbial communities from experimental microcosm in Duke University, North Carolina, United States - YN3 | ecosystem: Engineered > Artificial ecosystem > Soil microcosm > Unclassified...
ACCGGCCTCGAACAGATCGCCGACCTTCTCGCCGAGCAACCCGCATTGTCGTCGATCGTGGTGTAATTTCCGCCCGCGCCGTTTGCATGGCCCATGCTGTGGAACGGTCGTCAAACAACCGGATGCGGCGTGTTCCGCCCCTGCCCTGTCGGGCCGCAAAAGGTCAGGCAGTGCCGCGCGATCATGGCTTCCTCGTCCGTCGGGATGACGCGGATTTCGATGCGGCTGTCTTCGGCGCTGATGACCGGCGCATTGGCGGCATTGGCCTCGGGCGAGAGTTTCGCGCCGAGCCAGCCGAGGCGGGCGCAGATGGCGGCGCGGATTTCCGGCGCGTGTTCGCCGATGCCGGCGGTGAAGACCAGCCCCTCCACCCCGCCAAGTGCGGCCGCCAGCGCGCCGGCATGGCGGGCCGCGCTGTAGGCGAACAGCTCCACGGCTTGCGCGGCGGCGGGCTCGGGGCTGGCGAGCAAGGCGCGCATGTCCGCCGAAATGCCGGACACCCCGAGCAGGCCGGATTGCTTGTACAGCAGGTCGGAGACGGCGTCGGCGGTCAGGCCGCGTGCCTGCAGCAGATAGAGCAGAACGCCGCCGTCGATGCTACCGCAGCGCGTGCCCATGACGAGGCCGTCGAGCGCGGTGAAACCCATGGTGGACTCGACCGATTTGCCGCCTGCCATGGCGCACAGGCTCGCGCCGTTGCCGAGATGGGCCGCGATGACGCGGCCGGCCGCCAGACGCGGCGCAAGGTCCCGCAACCTGCCGGCAATGTACTCATAGGAGATGCCGTGGAAGCCGTAACGGCGCACGCCCGCCTCGTGAAAGCTGCGCGGCAGGGCAAAGCGCGTCGCGATTTCGGGCATGGTGTGATGAAAGGCGGTGTCGAAACAGCCGATCTGCGGCAGGTCCGGCCGCAGCGCGCGCACGGCCTGTATGGCGGCCAAGTTATGCGGCTCGTGCAGCGGGGCCAGCATGTTCAGCTTCGCGAGCCGGGCCAGCACATCGGCATCGAGCCGGGTTGGGGCCGTGAAGACGGCGCCGCCATGCACGATGCGATGGCCCGCGGCGATGAGCCGGGCCTCGCCGAGATGCGCCTCGACCCACTCCAGGATCACGGCGAACAGCGCCTCGTGGTTGAGCGCCTGGTCCTGCGGCCAGCGCCGTTCCAGCACGATTTCGCCCCCGGCGCGGATTTTGAGATGCGGCGCCGCGCCGATATTTTCCATTTCGCCCACGGCAAGGCGCCGCAAACCCGCCTCCGCCGCGAACAGCGCGAATTTGATGCTGGACGAGCCGGCATTCACCGTGAGGATGGCGTTATCCATGGCTGGCGAGCATCACCGCGATGGCGCAGGAGGCGAGCCGGGCGCGCGCATCGTCCGCGCGGCTGGTCAGAATGATCGGCACGGCGGCGCCCAGGACAATGCCCGCGGCATCGGCATTGGCGAGAAAGGTGAGCTGCTTGGCGAGGATGTTGCCGGCTTCGATGTTGGGCACGACGAGGATGTCGGCGAGGCCGGCGACCGGCGAAACGATATGTTTTTCCGCGGCCGCGGCGGCGCTGATGGCATTGTCGAAGGCCAGCGGGCCGTCGAGAACGCCCCCGGTGATCTGCCCCCGCTCGGCCATCTTGCACAAGGCGGCGGCGTCCAACGTCGCCGGCATCGTCGGGTTGATGGTCTCGACGGCGGCCAGGATCGCCACATGCGGGGTGGCGATGCCGAGAATATGCGCGAGATCGATCGCGTTCTGAATAATGCTCTGCTTGTCGGCCAGCGTGGGGGCGATGTTGATGGCCGCATCCGTCACCAGCAGCGGGCGCGGATAGGACGGAACATCCATGACATAGACATGGCTGAGCCGCCTTCCGGTGCGCAGGCCGGTGTCCGCCGCCATCACCTCATGCAGCAATTCGTCGGTATGCAGAGAGCCTTTCATCAGCAATTGCGCCTGGCCCTCCCGCACCAGTGCGACCGCGCGCGCGGCCGCGGCATGGCTGTGCGGGGCCGGCTCGATGCGCAGTTGCGAGATGTCGATGCTGAACGCGGCGGCGACGGCGCGGATCCTGGCTTCGGGCCCGACCAGGATGGGGGTGATCAGGCCCGCCCGCGCGGCCTCCACCGCGGCCAGCAGCGAAACCTCGTCGCACGGATGCGCAATCGCGGTGGGCAGCGGCTTGCCCGCGGCGTGGCTGAGAAGTTTGCGCAGCTGCTCATGGCGCAGCAGGCGGACCTCGGGCAGTGCCATGGCCTGCCGGCTGACTTTTTCCACCGGCGCCTGCACCGTGGCTTTGCCCCGGATGACTTCCACGCCATTCTGATTGACGCAGTGGCAGTCTAGCACGACGCGATGTTTGTCGGGCACGCGGTCGGTGACCGTCACGGTGGCGGTGATGGTGTCGCCGGGGCTGACAGGGGCGCGAAACTGCAGATCCTGGCCGAGATAAATCGTGCCCGGTCCGGGCAGTTTGGTGCCGAGCACGGCCGAGATCAGCCCCGCGGTGAGCACGCCCTGGGCGATGATATGGTGAAACAGATCGGTCGCGGCATAATCGGCGTCGAGATGGGCGGGATTGATGTCGCCCGATATCACCGAGAACAATGCGATATCGTCCAGCGTGATGGTCTTGGTCGTGCTCGCGGAATCGCCGATGGCGATTTCATCGAAGACGCGATTTTCCAGCAATTCTGTGGTCATGTCCATGAGGTGCTCCAGCCGGGCCATTGTGATGCCCGAGGCCCAAAATGAAAAAAGTTTTTTGCTTCTTTTTTTCAAAAAAGAAGCCCTTGCTTGCTTTCTTGCCTCAGGCGAGCAGATGCTGCCCGCCATCCACGGGGATGACCGTGCCGGTGATCATGCGCGAGGCATCGCTGACAAGAAAGGCCGCAAGACCGCCGACATCTTCGATCGTCACGGGCTCGTGCTCCGGTGCCGCGGCGGCGGCGCGGGCCAGCAATTCGTCGAAACGCTCGATCCCGCTGGCGGCGCGCGTCATGATCGGGCCCGGCGAGATCGCATGGGCACGAATGTCGCTGGGCCCAAGCTCGGCGGCGACATAACGCACGCAGCTTTCCAAAGCGGCCTTGACCGGCCCCATGAGATTGTAATGCTCGACGACGCGCTCCGAGCCGTAGAACGTGACGGCGAGCAGCGTGCCGCCGCTGCGCATCAACGGTTCCGCGAGTTTCGTGGCGCGCAGGAAGGAATGGCAGGAGACATCCATGGCGACGGCAAAGCCGGCGGCGGAACTGTCCACCACGCGGCCGTGCAAATCGTCGCGCGGGGCGAAGGCGATGGCGTGCAGCAGGAAGTCGAGCCCGCCCCAGACCCGCGTGATTTCCGCGAACACGGATTCAAGCGCGCCGGGCTCACGCACGTCGCACGGGAGCAGGATTTCGCAGGGAAGCGTCTCGGTTACGGCGGTCACGAAAGGCTTCGCCTTGTCGTTGAGATAGGTCGCCGCCAGCGTCGCGCCGCATGCCGCGAAGGCCCGCGCGCAGCCGGCGGCGATGCTGTGTTCGTTGGCAATGCCGAGCACCAGCCCGCGCTTGCCACGCAGGCTGAACATGCCCGCTTGTGCCCCGGCTTGCGCTGTGGTTGCGGGAGCGCTCATCGGGCATGTTCCAGCGGCCGGGGGGCGCTGACCGAGGCGGCAAATGGAACGATCGAAGTTTGTCTTTCAAGCGGACTGGCGGTATTTCTGGTCATCTCGAAAACCTCTCTCGAATGTGCGAGGCAATCTGCGCATGGTCCGTGCTCAACGGCTTTGACCTGCGTCAATTCCGACGAGACCTAACAGTCGGTCCAATCGTTATCAGATTATCGTTCCGACCGGCAATGCTTAAAGGAAACTGTAACATTCGGGGCACGCCCGACCACGCCAAACGATGTCTTGTGGAGGTCAGAGATGAAAATCAAATGGTTCAGCAAACCGCAGGCTCATGACTATCCCGCGGCCATTTCCTACCTGAGTCTGATTTTTGAACCACTTGAGGCAAAAGACATTGCCGGCGCTTTGGAGAATGCCGAGATGGGGGAGTTTGCGGCGAAGGATATTTTCAGAGCCTCCGGCCTGCCGTTGCTGGGCGCCGGCAATGGCCATGTGGATACGGACCGCACGAAAATCATCCTCGGCGAAAAACTCTCTCCCTTGTTGCTGTACAGAGACAAAGTGAATGTCAGGCTCATCATCGCCGACGGGTATCACCGTCTCTGCGCGGTTTACACGTTCGATGAGGATGCCGTGATCCCTTGCAAGATCGTTTGAGCAGCCGGACTCAGGGCGGGGTGATCCTGGATGGGCCATAAATGGCTCGTCTAGAGACATGAGAAGCGTACAATTAACTTCGCCCGTGTCGCCGCAAAGAAGCAAGACGGCGAGACGGGCTTGCCCCGATCAGGCCGCAAAGAATGCGCGGAGTTGGGCGTGCATCCAAGGGTAGAAGTCCTCCGCTTTTGTGTTCAGCCTGGACTTCAGATCGCGCGTCAGATCGTCGGCCAGCACCTCGAGCGCGCCTGTGGTGACGCCCTCATAAGCTTGGCTAACGACGCTGGCCGGGCTGCTTTTCGGCACGTCGTAACCGGACGCCATGGGCGTATCGATCATGCCGACCAGCAGGCCCATTACCTGCGTGCCCTGGCCTTCCAGCTCAAACCTGAGGGCGTTGGTCGCTGACCAGAAGGCAGCCTTCGACGCCGCATAGGCGGTCGGCATGCTAATCCACGCCGCAGAGGACAGAATGTTCAGCAGCGTTCCACCGCCGTTGGCGGCGAGGATGGGCGCAAACGCGTTCGCGACGCGCAACGAGCCGAAGAAGTTGGTCTCGAATATGCGGCGGAGTTCGTCTTCCGGACCGGAAATGGAATCGGATGACGGTGCGATGGCCGCGTTGTTGATCAGCAGATCGACATCAGGGGCCATCGCGACCGCGCGGATGACCGCGTCGGCGCTGGTGATGTCCAGGGGCAGCGGCTGCACACGGGTATCGGGCCAGCTTCTGGGCGTACGGGCCGCCGCATAGACCTTCCTGGCCCCGCGTTCGAGGGCCTGCGTCACGAACTCTTGGCCGAGGCCGCCATTCGCGCCGGTCACGAGCACGGTCCGCCCGCTGAGGGGCAATCCTGACTTGTCAGACGAGGCAATCATGTTCTACTCCAGAACCATGTGGGGATTGTCCCCATATATCCGGGGATCATCCCCATTTTGTCAAGACAGGGTTTGATGCCGGCTGAACAACGGCCCATGCGCGCCGATGCGCGGCGGAACCGCGATGCGATCCTGGCGGCAGCGCGTGAGATCTTCGAAGCTGAAGGCGTGCTTGCCTCGCTCGACGCCATTGCGCTTCGGGCTGGGGTCGGGAACGCGACGCTCTATCGCAACTTTCCCACCAGGGAGGATCTTCTTGCGGCCGTCATGGAGGCCAGCCTCGACAGTGCACGGGCCGAGGCAGACGCGCTCGGCCGCGCGCTTTCGCCCCGCGACGCGCTCGCTGAATGGCTGGCGTGGCTGACGTGGCGGCTGCGGATCTGGCATGACCTGCCGCAATGTATCGCCACCGCGCGTGGCTCATCGGACGCGTCGATGAATCCGGCAATTTCCTTCCTCGTGGATCAAACGAAAAACCTGCTTGGCCGGGCGCAGAAAGCGGGTCATGCCATTGATGCGGTCAATGCGAACGAGGTTTTTGAGTTGGTGACGGCATTGTCCTGGGCGGTAGACAAATACGGCGACGACGAGCCTGCCGCGCGCAGGCGCGTGAAAATCGCGACAGCAGGGTTTTTCACACCGCTGCCGTAACGCCGCTCTTCAGTTTCTTATCCAGGCTGACTGTGATCCGAATGGCCGGTATTCCTCTTCCCGTCCAAGAAAAAACGGGCCGATTTCGCTTATCTGGCCATCGCAATTATGAGTTCATGGCCTAGACTCTCGCCCCGCTCTCGGCATCGAAGAAATGCAAGGCTTCCGCGGGCAAGCGCACATTCAGCCCGTCTTGCGAGGGCGGTGGTCCGGCGTGCCGCAGGGTCAGCCTCTGGCCGCAGCGTAGCGTGCCGTGGATCAGCGTCTCCGTGCCCAAAGGCTCCACCAGCTCGACCGTGAACGGGATCCCATCAGCCGTGAGCTCGACATATTCCGGGCGAATCCCCGCCATCGTGCCCGGTGGCACGTCGGTCAGGCCGGCCCGCGCGGGGTCGAAAATATTCATCGCCGGGGCGCCCATGAATTGCGCCACGAACCGGCTCGCCGGACGCTCGAACACTTCCATGGGGGCGGCGATCTGCGCCGCCCTGCCCGCCTCCATCACGATCAGCCGGTCCGCCATCGTCATCGCCTCAACCTGGTCATGCGTGACGTAGAGCGAGGTGATGCCTAAGCGCTTTTGCAGGCGGCGGATTTCCGCGCGCATCGAGACGCGCAGTTTGGCGTCGAGGTTGGAGAGCGGTTCGTCGAACAGGAACAATTTGGGCTGCCGCACGATCGCCCGCCCCATAGCCACGCGCTGCCGCTGCCCGCCGGAAAGCTGCGCCGGCCGCCGCGCCAACAGCTCGCTTAAGCCCAGCAGGGCGGCCGCCTCTTCCACCTTAGCGGCGATGGCGGCCCGGCTTTCGCCGCGCAGTTTCAGCGCATAGCCCATGTTTTCCGCGACATTCATGTGCGGATAAAGTGCGTAATTCTGGAACACCATGGCGACATCCCGCTTCGAGGGGTCCTGCCGCGTGATGTCCACGCCATCCAGCAGAATCCGCCCGGCGCTGGCGCTCTCCAGCCCCGCTACCAGCCGCAGCAGCGTCGACTTGCCGCAGCCCGAGGCGCCCACGATCACCAGCATTTCGCCGGACGCCAGAGTGAGGTCGATCGCCTTCAACACCGATGTCGCGCCAAAGCTCTTGGCCAGACCTTGAAGTTCGAGAATGGCCATTATTTATCCGTCTCCGTGAGCCCGCGTACGAACGCGCCCTGTAGCAGCAGCACCACCACCACTGGCGGCAGCAATGCCAACGTCGTCGTCGCCATCACCAGATTCCAGGGCGTCATCTGGTCCGGGGCCATCATCTGCACGATCCCGAGCACCACGGTGGTATAGGCCGGGCTGCTCGCCGCCAGCAGCGGCCAGAGATACTGGTTCCAGCCATATACGAACAAAATCACGAACAAGGCGGCGAGGTTCGCGCGCGACACCGGCAGCACCATGTCGCGCAGAAAAACCAGCGGCCCTGCCCCGTCCAGCCTTGCCGCCTCCACCAGCTCATCCGGGAGCGCGGTGAAAACCTGGCGGAACAGCAAGGTGGCCGTGGCCGAGGCGATCAGCGGCAAGGTCAGGCCGCCATAAGTATTGATCAGCTTGAGCGAGGACACCACCGCGAAACTGGGAATGATGCGCACTTCGACCGGCAGCATCAGCGTCAGGAAAATTGTCCAGAAGGCAAGTTTTCTGAACGGAAAGCGGAAAAACGCGATGGCGAAGGCGCTGATCAGCGAAATCGCGATCTTGCCCGCCGCGATGCCCGCCGCCATGGCGAACGAGATGAGCAGCATGTGCCAGACCGGATAGCCGGCGCGGCTGGCGCCGCCGAAAAACAACGCCTGCCCGAATATGCCAAGATGGCGCAGATTGGGAATCAATGACAGATCGCCGCGCGCGATCGCTCCGGCGCTCTGGGTGGCCCCCGCGATCATCACCCAGATCGGCAGGACGAACAAAGCAACGCCGAGCAGCAACACGCCATGCGCGAGATAGTCCGGTTTGTCTTTCATGGGTTGCGGCGGCTCAGAAAGCGGAATTGCACGGCGGTCAGCGCCACGATCATCACCATCAGCACCACCGATTGCGCGGCCGAACCGCCGAGATCGTTGCCGATATACCCGTCCTCGTAGACTTTCACCACCATGGTTTCCGTCGCCCCGGCCGGACCGCCGCCGGTCAGCGCATAGATCAGCCCGAACGTGTCGAAGGCCGCGTAAACCAGGTTCACCACTGCCAGAAACAAGGTGGTGGGCAACAGCATCGGCCAGATCATCGTGCGAAACCGCGTAAAGCCCCGCGCCCCGTCCAGGGTGGCCGCCTCGATCAGGCTGCGCGGGATCGCCTGCAGCGCCGCCAGATAGAAGATGAAATTATAGCTCACCTGCTTCCAGGCGCTGGCGCCGATCACCAGGGCCATCGCCTGCCCGCCATTCAGCGCATAGTTCCAGCCTGCCCCCAGATGCCGCCCGATCAGGCCGATCTGAGGGTCCATCATGAACACCCACACCACGGCGGAGAGCGCGGGCGCCACCGCGTAGGGCCAGATCAGCAGCGTGCGGTAGAGTTTCGCACCGCGTAGCTGGCGGTTGGCGAAACAGGCGAATAACAGGCCGCCCGCCATCGCCAACGCCGTGACCGCCACGCAGAAGAAAACCGTCCGCACGATTGCGGCGCGATAGGTCGGATCGAGAAACAGCGCGGTGAAATTATCCAGCCCCACGAAGACCGTGGACGTGCCGAACGGATCGCTCGCCGTCACCGCCTGTTGCACCGCCTTGACCGCCGGCCATAGGAAAAACACCATGGTCAGCAGCAATTGCGGCGCCACCAGCAGCAAGGGCAGCGCGATCCCCGGAAAGAGCGTGCGGCGATCCACCGTTCAGAGTGCCATAGCTAAGCGAAGAGGAAGGTTCCTAGGCCGTGCTGGGGACAACGCCACCGGCCCAGCATAACAAAAATTTTTTGCGCCGCTTTTTTTTAAAAAAGCGGCTGCTTTCTCTTTCTTCCTTAAACCTGTCATGCCCTTAGGTGCGGGCGAAGGAGGCGATCACCGCATTGCCCTGGCGCTTCGCCGTTGCCAGCACCTCTTCGGCCGGCGCGCCGCTGGCGATCGCCCCTTCCCATGCCGCCTCGATGATGGTGCGGATTTGCGGCATGCCCGCGAGCCGGATGCCGCGCGAGAATTTGGTCGTCGGCTGCCGCGCCAGCTGGTTGACGGGAAGATCCGCCCCGGGATTGCGCTGGTAATAGCCGTCAGCGATGTTCTGCTGATACCCGGCATGGGTCACCGGCACATAGCCGGTCGCCTGGCTCCAGGTGGCGTCGGTGCCGGCCTGGCCCATATAGGCGAAGAACTGCGCCACGGCCTTGTACTCAGCCGCGCTACGGTGCGGCGCTGTCATGGCCCAGAGCGAGGCGCCGCCGATGATCGAGTTGATCGGCTTGGCGATGATCGTCGGGTCGTACGGCAGATAGGCCGGCAAATAGCGGAATTTCGCGGTCGTTTGCAGCTGCCCGCGAATGCCCGAGCTGTCGAAGGTGATACCCGCCTGGCCGGAATAGAAAACCGGGCTCGGCATGCCGTCGCGGCCGACATATTTGAAAATGCCTTCCTTCTCCGCGTCCAGCAGGCGCTGCAGGTTGCGGATGAACGGCGTCGTCGCGACGGTCAGATGGGGCCGGTTGCCCGCGAACCCGTCATTCATCGTGGCGTATTCGACGTTATGGATCGAGGCGAACTGCTCGAAATGCGCCCAGGTCGGCCAGGCCGTCATCATCGGGATCGGCGCGGCGTTCTTTTCCTTGATCGCGCGCGCGGCGGCGATCACCTCCGGCCAGGTCGCCGGCGGCTTGGCGGGGTCCAACCCGGCCTTCTCGAAGGCATCGGCGTTGATCCACATGATGATGGTCGAGGAGTTGAACGGCAGCGCGCCCATCGAACCGTTATTCAGCGCGTAATAGCCGCGAATCGCGGGGATATAGGCATTGGGGTCGATCGTCACGCCGGTCTGCGCCGCCAGCTTGTACACATCCACCACCGCCGGGCCGGCGGAAAGCATCGTCGCCGTGCCGACATCGAAAACTTGCGCGATGTGCGGCGCCGTCCCGGCGCGCCAGGCGGCGATCGTCGCGGTCAGCGTATCGGGATAGGCGCCCTTATAGACCGGCTGCACCGTCACGTCCGCCTGGCTGGCATTGAACTTGTTGACGATGCCGGTCAGCGTATCACCCAGTTGGCCCGACATGGCATGCCAGAACACGATGTTCGTACGGGTGTCTGCCCGGGCGACGGCGGGCAAGGCAGCGGCCGTGGCGAGCAATGTGCGGCGTTTCATTCGATAACCCCCTGTTTTAGATTGCGCCGCGTTCATAAACGCAGTTGGGGGATGGTTGTATTTCAAAACGGTTTCAAATCAATGACAAAATCGCCGCACGCCATGCGTGCCGGCGCGGCCCGGCGCGAAGCATCGCGCCGCCTGATGTCCGCCATCCCGGATGGCCCCGTTTTGCGGTCTATTGCGGCGCCGCGGCAGGCGCGGACAATTGCGCCAGATCGGCTTCGACCATGTCGAGTTTGGTCTGGGACAGCCGCCCGCCCGACATCATGGCGATCTGCGAAAGGCTCATGTCATCGAACAGCACATAGCTGCGGCTGGCCATCAGGCCAGGCAGGTCGCGTTCGAGGATCGCCTTGCCGCGTTTGTCCGCGGCGATGCGGTCGAGCGGCGTGTTGAGGGAATAAGCCTGCTGCCGGCCCGCAGGGGCAGGCGCGGCGGCCGTGGTGGCAGGGCCTTTTGCGACGCACCCCAGCAAAAAAGCGGGCCCGAGCGCGACCAAAGCCAACGAACCGCATCGAACAAATCTGGACACTGAACCGGTCCTTCCTGTGAAGCCTATCGCGTGCCGCCGTCAAAGGCGATTGATGTCTTTTCTAGACTTACTGACCTTAGAATCCTACCAAAAACCAATTTCCGAAATATGACGTTCGCGTATCTTTGAAAACGCGCTGGCTCAAAACGCCCCGCTTTCGCGTCAGGATAGGCTGCGCCGTCACCGCCCTCCCCGGCTTGGGACAATCCTGTCTCCGGAATCGGCCAAAACCGTTGCCGGGACCGTTGGCCTCGATTAATAAAGAGGACGTTTCTAGCCAAATTAGACTAAATGCGTTTGATGCAAAAGCGAAATAACTCCCCGCGCGCAAATTTTATGTGCGAATGATAACGAGCGCACGCGTTGTTGTCTGTCTCCCTACTTGGTCTCCGGCCTATCATTCTGTCCCGCCTTTTGGCGTGGCGTTGGCGACCATCAAGGCGCGATTGAGGTTTCCGGACTTGGTCTGAAACAAGCAACAGGAGGACGAATTATGAAACGGGCACTTTTCGCGGCATTGGTTCTGGCCGGCCTCGGCGCCGTTCCCGCCTTCGCCATGCATACCAACGGGAAGGTAAACGCGTCGATGATGCCCAACGGCGACGTGATGATGAAAATTCAACTCCCGCCCAATGAGTATTATGCCATCGACCGCAGCATGAAGAACAATCACATGAATTGCCGGCTGGAGGATTTCCCCGGCCAGCAATACACGAAAATCCTGGAGTGCGGGCCGAACGTATAAGGGGACGCTGCGCGGAACACGCCCGGGCCGCCCGCTGACGGGCGGGTCTCCTTCCTTACAAGGCAGCCATCGCGGCCCCTTCTTCACGGGGGGAGAATTTTGTTGCAAGTTTCCTGGTGTTTGTAACCAGCGAAAGATCCTACCTTGGCGTCTGACCTCAGCTTTGCACATATTCCAAACGCCGCGCCCGTGGCGGCGGCGCAGCGGGCCTCTTTGCTGGAAAATCCCGGCTTTGGGACCTTGTTCACAGACCATATGGCGGTGATCGAATACACCCAGGGCATCGGCTGGCACGATGCCCGAATCCAGCCGCGTGAGACGATCGCCCTGCATCCGGCAGCGGCGGTGCTGCATTACGCGCAGGAAATTTTCGAGGGGCTGAAGGCCTATCGCCTGCCCTCCGGCGAGATCGTGATGTTCCGCCCCACGGCCAACGCCAAGCGCTTCCAGGAATCGGCCGACCGTATGGCCATGCCGCCGCTGCCGCCGGAGCTGTTTATGCAGTCCCTGGAACAGTTGATCCGCGTGGACCGGGACTGGGTGCCGAACGACCCGAACAAGAGCCTGTATCTGCGCCCGTTCATGTTCGCCAACGAGGCGTTCCTGGGGGTGCGGCCGGCGAAGACCTATATATATGCCGTCATCGCTTCCCCGGTCGGCGGGTATTTCAAGGGCGGTGCCGAGGCGGTTTCCGTGTGGGTGAGCGAGCGTTACAGTCGCGCCGCCGCCCGCGGCACCGGGGCGGCGAAATGCGGCGGCAATTACGCCGCCAGCCTGCTGGCCCAGAGCGAGGCCTCCGCGCATGCGTGCGACCAGGTGGCGTTCCTCGATGCGGCCGAGCATCGCTGGCTCGAGGAAATGGGCGGCATGAACATGTTCTTCGTGTTCGATGACGGCTCGCTCCTCACGCCCCCGCTGGGCGGCACGATCCTGCCCGGCATCACCCGCGAGTCGCTCATCACCCTCGCCCGCGCCGCCGGCATGCAGGTGCGCGAAGAGCGCTATTCCTTCCAGCAATGGCGTGAGGATGCCGCCAGCGGCCGGCTGCGCGAAGCCTTCGCCTGCGGCACCGCCGCCGTGGTCACGCCGATCGGCAAGATCAAGTTCGCGGGCGGCCAGGCGCTGATCGGCGATGGCGAGCATGCCGGCGCCATCACGAAGATGCTGAAGGACTCCCTGGTGAAAATCCAGCGTGGCCAGGCTGAGGATCCGTATGGCTGGGTGCACCGCGTCGCCTAAGGCGAAGGAAGCAGGCAGCAAGCACTACTTTTTGTGAACAAAAAGTAGCAAAAAAACTTTACTAATCTGGGTCATGGGCTGTGTCGGAGACAACGCCTATGGCCCAGCATAAACAAAAGTTTTTGCGCCGCTTTTTTCAAAAAGCGGCTACTTCCCTTTATCCGAAGGCCCTTCCCAGGCACCGGCAGGTTGTGGTCTAAGCGGATTTTAATGACATCCTTCCGCCATCTGCTCGGCATCGAGGGCCTCAACCCCGTCGCCGTCACTTCGCTGCTCGACCTCGCGGAGAGCTATGTGCTGCTCAACCGCTCCGGCAAGACCCAACGGGACCTGCTGCGGGGGCGCACCCTCATCAACCTGTTCTTCGAGGATTCGACCCGCACGCGCACCAGCTTCGAGCTGGCCGGCAAGCGACTCGGCGCCGACGTGATCAACATGTCGGTCTCGACGTCCTCGGTGACCAAGGGCGAGACGCTGCTGGACACGGCGGCAACGCTGAACGCGATGAATTGCGACCTGCTGGTGGTGCGCCATCACCGCTCGGGCGCCCCGGCGCTCTTGGCGCAGAAAGTGGATGCGGCGGTGATCAATGCCGGTGACGGCACGCATGAGCACCCGACCCAGGCGCTGCTGGACGCGCTCACCATCCGCCGCAACAAAGGCCGCCTCTCCGGCCTCACCATCGCCATCTGCGGCGATATCGCGCATTCCCGCGTCGCCCGCTCGAACATTCTGCTCCTCACCATGATGGGCAATTTCGTCCGTGTCGTCGGACCGCCGACGCTGATCCCGCCGGGCATCGACGCCGCCGGGGTCAGCGTGCACACCGACATGGAGGAAGGGCTGGCCGGGGCCGACATCGTTATGGCGCTGCGCCTGCAGAAGGAGCGCATGGATGGTGGCATGGTCCCCAGCGCCCGCGAATTCTTCGCCTATTACGGGCTCGACCGCCGCAAGCTCGGCTTTGCCAAGCCGGACGCGCTGGTGATGCATCCCGGCCCGATGAATCGCGGCGTGGAGATCGACAGTGAGGTCGCCGACGATGCGGCGCGCTCGGTGATCAAGGAACAAGTGGAAATGGGCGTGGCCGTCCGCATGGCCGTACTCGATACTCTGGCGCGGGGTTATAATTGATCCTTTTCCGTAAAATCAGGTTCCTGGACGAAACGGCTCAGTCCCTGCGTGAAGGCGAACTGCTGGTACAGGATGGCAGCATCGCCGATTTCGGCACCTCGCTCGGCGCGCCGGAGGGGGCCGAAATCATCGAGGCCGAGGGCGCGGTGCTGTCCCCGGGGCTGATCGATCTGCGCGCCTCGCTCGGCGAACCCGGGTTTGAATATCGCGAGACCATCGCCAGCGCCGCCCACGCCGCTGCGGCCGGCGGCATCACCACCATCGCGGTGCTGCCCGACAGCAAGCCCGCACTCGACGACCCGGCTTTGGTGCGGCAGATCGTGCTGCGCGGGGCGGAAACCGGATCGGTCACGCTGCTGCCTTATGGCGCGGCGACGCGCGGCTGCCGCGGCGCGGAGCTGGCGGAATACGGGCTGCTCAAGGATGCCGGCGCCGTCGCGATCACCGATGGCGGGCATAACATCGCCTCCTCGCGGCTGATGCGCCGCGCTTTATCCTATGCCAGCGGGTTCGGCCTGCGCATCGTGCAGCATGCCGAGGATGTGGAACTCGCCGCCGGCGGGGCCGCGACCGAGGGCGCGCGCGCCAGCTGGATGGGCCTGCCCGGCATTCCCGCCGCCGCCGAAGCCATCGCCGTGGCGCGCGACATCCGTCTCGCCGAGCTCACCGGCGGCGCGGTGCATTTTGCCCATATCACCACCGCGGAATCGCTCGCTTTGATCCGCGCCGCCAAGGATCGGGGGCTCAGGATCACCTGCGACACCGCCCCGCCTTATTTCGACCTGAACGAAACCGCGATCGGCGATTACCGGACCTATTTGAAGCTGTCGCCGCCGCTGCGCGGCGAGGAAGACCGACTGGCGGTGGTCGCCGCTTTGGCCGACGGCACCATCGATGCCATTGCCTCCGACCACCAGCCGCGTGACGCCGATGACAAGCGCCTGCCCTTCGCCGACGCCGCCCCGGGCGGCGCCGGCCTCGCCACGCTGCTCGGGGTAACGCTGGCGCAGGTGCAAAGCGGGCATTTGTCCCTGCCCCAGGCCTTGGCGCTGCTCACCGCCAAACCCGCTTCATGGCTGGGCCTGGATACGGGCAAGATCGCCAAGGGCAAGGTCGCGGATCTGTGCCTGTTCCACCCCGACCGCTCCTGGCGCGTCGCCGCCGGCCAGTTGCCGGGCAAGGCGCAGAACACGCCGTTCGACGGGCGGGCGCTGGAAGGCGTGGTGCTCGGCACCTGGAAAGCCGGCCGCCGGGTCTTCGGATGATTTTTGTGGCCCTGCTCCTTCTCGGGTATTTTTGCGGCTCCATCCCATTTGGCTTGTTGCTCACGCGCGCGGCCGGGCTCGGGGATATTCGCGGCATCGGCTCGGGCAATATCGGCGCGACCAATGTGCTGCGCACCGGCAACAGGGCGCTGGCCGCTGCCACGTTGCTCCTGGACGGGGCGAAGGGGGCGATCCCGGTGCTGGTGGCGGCGCGGTTCGGCGAGCCGGCGATGCTGGGTACCGGCCTCGCCGCGCTGCTCGGCCATCTTTTCCCTGTCTGGTTGCGCTTCAAAGGCGGCAAAGGTGTTGCCACCGGGCTTGGCGTCCTGCTCGGCGCGTTTCCGCCGGTAGGGCTGGTCGCGTGCGCCACCTGGCTCTCAATGGCGCGTGCGAGCCGCTATTCCTCGCTCTCGGCGCTCACGTCCTTTGCCATCGCGCCGCTGGCGGCGGCGATTTTCGGGCGCTGGCATCTGGCCATTCTGGCGGCAATCATCGCCGCTCTGGTGTTTTGGACGCACCGTGCCAACATCGCGCGGCTGCGCTCGGGCACTGAGCCGCGCATCGGACGAAAGGCATGATTTTACCGCCATGACCGATTTTGACCGCCTGCATCTGATCCGAACGGAAAGCGTAGGGCCGGTCACTTATCGGCGGCTGATGGCGCGGTTTGCCACACCGCGGGAGGCCCTGGCGGCGCTGCCCGAGCTCGCCCGCGCCGGCGGCCGGGCTGCTGCGCCGGCGATCCCCGCCATCGCAACGGTCGAAGCCGAATTCCGTGCCGTGCAGCGTCTGGGGGGGCAAATGCTGTTCCTCGACGGTCCGGACTATCCCCCGTTTCTCGCGCAACTGCCCGATGCCCCGCCGGCGATTGCGGTGCTGGGGGACCCCAAAATCCTCTCCGCCCGTGCGGTGGGCTTGGTCGGGGCACGTAATGCTTCGGCCAACGGCATGCGGTTCGCGGAGACGCTCGGTGCGGAACTGGCCGCAAGCCTGGTCGTAGTTTCCGGCCTCGCGCGCGGCATCGACGCGGCCGCCCATATCGGTGCCTTGCGGGCGGGAAAGACCGTCGCCGTCATCGCCGGCGGGCTCGACATGCCCTATCCGCCGGAGCATGCCGTTTTGCAGGCGCGCATCGCCGAACAGGGCGCGGTGGTGGCGGAAGCCCCGCTCGGCACCGCGCCGGTCGCCAAACATTTCCCCAAGCGCAACCGCATCATCGCCGGGCTGGTTCTGGGGCTGGTGGTGGTCGAGGCGGCGGCGCGCTCCGGCTCGCTGCTCACCGCGCGCCTCGCCAACGAGGCGGGGCGCGAATTGTTCGGCGTGCCCGGCTCGCCGCTCGACCCGCGCTCCGCCGGCGCCAACGACCTCATCCGCCAGGGCGCGCATCTGACCGAATCAGCCGCCGATGTGCTGGCCAATCTGCCCGATCTCCCGGGCCGCGAAGGCCTGTCCCGAGATCCGATGTTCCAGCGCGTGGCGCCCCCCGGTTTCGCTGAGTTGCCGATGCCGCTCTTGGGTGCCGACGATCGGGCGGACGAAGCTGAACTGGCCCGTGGCCGTCGTCTGGTCCTGGAGATGATCGGCACCGATCCGGTCGCAGTTGACGAGATCGTCCGGCGCTGCCAACTGTCGATGAGCGCCATTACGGCGGTCCTGCTTGAACTAGAACTCGCGGGAAGGGTGGAAACCCTTGCCGGCAACCGGGTGGCACGCCACGTAGACCCATGAACGGAAATGGTTTTTGACTGATATCGTCATTGTCGAGTCCCCGTCCAAAGCCAAGACTATCAATAAATATCTGGGCGACTCATATAAAGTATTGGCTTCGTTCGGCCATGTGCGCGATCTGCCGGCGAAGGATGGTTCAGTCCGTCCCGACGAGGATTTTGCCATGCTCTGGGAAGCCGATGAGCGCGGCCAGAAGCATATGGGCGAGATCGCCCGGGCCCTGAAGGGCGCCGGCACCCTCTATCTGGCGACCGACCCGGATCGCGAGGGCGAGGCGATTTCCTGGCATGTGCGCGCGATGCTCGAGGACAAGAACGCCCTCAAGGGCGTGAACGTGCTGCGCGTCACCTTCAACGAAATCACCAAATCCGCGGTGACGGCGGCGATGGCCGCGCCCCGCGCGCTCGACCAACCGTTGATTGAGGCCTATCTCGCCCGCCGCGCGCTGGATTACCTGGTGGGCTTCACGCTCTCGCCGGTGCTGTGGCGCAAGCTGCCCGGCAGCCGTTCGGCCGGGCGCGTGCAATCCGTGGCGCTGCGGTTGATCTGCGAGCGCGAGGCGGAGATCGAGGTTTTCCGCCCACGCGAATATTGGACCATCGAAGCCGGCATGGTGACGCCCTCCGGCGCGCCCTTCCCGGCCCGCCTCACGCATTACCAGGGCAAGAAGCTCGACCAGTTCGACCTCGGCGACGAGGCCAAGGCGCTGGCCGCGAAGCAGGCGGTCGAGGCCGGGAACTTCACGGTTGCCGCGGTCGAGAAAAAGCGTACCCGCCGCAACCCGCCGCCGCCGTTCATCACCTCCACGCTGCAGCAGGAAGCGAGCCGCAAGCTCGGCTTCTCCTCGCAGCAGACGATGCGCCTGGCGCAGCAGCTTTACGAGGGCGTGGAAATCGGCGGCGAGACGGTCGGCCTGATCACCTATATGCGAACCGACGGCGTGACGCTCGCGAAGGAAGCTGTTGCCGCCTTGCGCGCGCAGATCAAAGGTGACTTCGGGCCGGATTATCTGCCGGCGGCGCCCCGCGAATATGTCTCCAAGGCGAAGAACGCGCAGGAAGCGCACGAGGCGATCCGCCCCACCGACGCAAGCTTGAAGCCCGAGCGTGTCGCCCGGATGCTCTCCTCCGAGCAGGCGCGGCTGTATGAGCTGATCTACAAGCGCGCCATGGCCTGCCAGATGCAGGCGGCGGAGCTCGACCAGACCAGCGTCGACATGACCGATGGTAAGGGCCAGACCCTGCGCGCCACCGGCTCGGTGCTCGCCTTCGACGGGTTTCTGCGCCTCTACCGCGAGGATCTCGACGATCCGGCGGAGGATGACGACGCGCGGATCCTGCCGCCGATCGGCAAGGATGACCCGCTGAAAACCGCCAAGGTCGAGGCCAACCAGCATTTCACCCAGCCGCCGCCGCGCTTCTCCGAAGCCTCATTGGTGAAGAAGATGGAAGAGCTCGGCATCGGCCGGCCGTCCACCTACGCCTCGATCCTGGGCGTGCTGCGCGACCGTAATTATGTGCGCCTCGAGGCGCGGCGCTTTATCCCCGAGGATCGCGGCCGCCTCGTTACGGCCTTTCTCACCAGCTTCTTCTCCCGCTATGTCGATACCGGCTTCACCGCCAATCTCGAGGAGCAGCTCGACGAGATCGCCGAGGGCAACGCGCAATGGCGCGATGTGCTGCGCGCCTTCTGGAGCGATTTCTCCGAGGCGGTGGCGCAGACCAAGGAACTGAAAATCTCGGATGTGATCGACGCGCTGGACGCCGATCTCGGGCCGCATTTTTTCCCCGCACGTGAGGACGGGTCCGACCCGCGCTCCTGCCCGGCTTGCGGCACCGGCCGCATCGGGCTGAAGCTAGGGCGCTTCGGCAGCTTCATCGGCTGTTCGAACTATCCGACCTGCCAATACACGCGCAAGCTGGCGGTGGATGGCGGCGAGACGCCGGATGACACGCTGAAGGACGGCATGCGTCTGCTCGGCCAGCACCCCGAGACCGGCGAAGACATTACCCTCAAGCGCGGCCCCTACGGGCTTTATGTGCAGCAGGGCGAGCCCGACCCGGCCGACAAGAAGGCCAAGCCGAAACGGGCCTCGCTGACGCGCGGCATGAGCCCCGAGACGCTGACCCTGGAGGACGCGCTCGGGCTTTTGTCCCTGCCCCGTTTGGTCGGGCTGCATCCGGAAACCGGGCAGAAGATCGAGGCGGCGGTGGGGCGGTTCGGGCCTTATGTCAAAATGGGCGCGATCTATGCCTCGCTCGACCGCGATGACGACGTGCTGCATATCGGCCTGAACCGGGCGATGGATTTAATCGGCAAGAAACAGGATTCGATCCGCAGCCTGGGCGAGCACCCCAAGGACAAGGAGCCGGTGGTCGCGCGCAAGGGACGGTTCGGCCCCTATGCGCAATGGGGCAACATGGTCGCCAATCTGCCGAAAGGCACGGAACTCACCGATGTGACTTTGGATGAGGCCGTGGCGCTGCTGGCGGAAAAAGGCAAGGTGCTGGCACCACGGGGCCGCAAGGGCGCGGCCAAGAAGACCGCCAAGAAGCCAGCCACGGCTCCAACTGCCAAGGCCAAAGCGCGCCCGGCGGTGAAAAAAGCTGCGGCGGCAAAAGTTCCGACTGCGAAGGCGGCGGCCAAACCGGCTGCGAAGGCGGCGGCTAAACCAGTTGCAAAAGCGGCGGCCAAGCCGGCGACGAAAGCGAAGGTCAAAGCCGCGCTATAATGCCAAGTGGCGCGGGACGGTAAAAACCGGTCCCGCTCGCCGGTCAGCGGCGTCGAATGCTCACACCGAGCGCCGCTGGGCTTCCTTCTCGGAATCGTCGGAGGATTCCACGACCTTCTTGGTGAATTTCCCGCTGTTTTGCAGGCTCTCCTGGGCCGCTTCGGCGGATCTGTCGGCCATGTTCTGCGCTGCCGCCCCGGTTTTCTCGATCGCTTCATCGGCGGTCTCGGTCAGCATATGCGTCGCTTCATTGAAGCCGCTGCGCAACTCCTCGGTCACTTCCCGCATCATGGTGATCATGCGGTCGAATTCCTGAAACGCACCGTCGCTGTGGCCGCCATCCTCGCTTCTCGTGTTGAGGCGGGCCATCCGGCTCATGAGCAAATCCTGGCCGAATTGCATTTCCAGCCGCGCCGCGGACATCATGCCGTGCAGCATTCGCTCCTGCGCACGCAAAACCCTGAGGCCGGTCAACTGCCAGTTACGCACGAAAGTCTCGGGCATTACCGCCATCGCCGCACGGGCCCGATCCTGCGCGGCATCGTGTCTTGAAGTTTCCATGCTTTCCTCCTCCACGGGTGACAACTATACGCATCCCAGGGGCCGGCGGATAATGAAGATTGTTGTCCTAAAGGAGCATTTAACGAAACAGCCATGCGATGGAGAGGTCCCTTACGAACGATTTTAGGGACGTAGCCCTCGGCTATTTCATTGTCGTTTCATGATCCGGCCGGTTCTGTTCAAACCAGCCCACCATTACAACAAGCCGTTGCGAAATCGGAAGGCTTCTTTCATGAACAAAAGGAAGTCTTTTGCCGCATTGGGCCCGTGCCGTTTTAATGTCTCCGCCCCAGCGCAATGAAAGTTTTTGCGCCGCTTTTTTCAAAAAGCGGCTGCTTTCTTACTTCCTCCTAAACAATGAAACCCCGCACGGTCTCCAACCGGTCGGCCTCCGCCGCCGGCTTGTCAGTTCGCAGCCGCAATATGCGCGGAAAGCGCAAGGCAACGCCGGATTTATGGCGGGTGGAAAGCTGCGCGGCATCGAACCCGACCTCGAACACCAGGCACTTTTCCACTTCGCGCACCGGGCCGAAGCGTTGTGTGGTGTGGTTGCGGATCCAGCGGTCAATAAAGATCAGCTCCTCGTCGCTGTAGCCGGAATAGGCCTTGCCGACCGGCACCAGCTCGCCCTTTTCGTTCCAAACGCCGAACGTGTAGTCCGAGTAATAAGACGAGCGTTTGCCATGGCCGCGCTGCGCATACATCAGCACCGCATCCAGGCTGAGCGGCGCGCGTTTCCATTTCCACCAGGCGCCTTTCGGGCGGCCGGCGAGATAGGGGGAGTCTCCAAGTTTGAGCATCAACCCTTCGATCGCCGCCTCGCGCGCGCCCTCCCTTAAGGAGGCCAGATCTTCGGGCCCGTTGAAAGAAATGAGCGGCGAGAGATCCATTCTCTTCGGTTGTTCCCGTGCAAACCAGGCTTCCAGCCGGGCGCGGCGCGCGTCGAAAGGGCGCGCGCGGAGATCTTCGACGCCGTCGAACAGAATGTCATAGAGCCGCACGCCGACAGGAAATTTTGCTTGAAAGGCAGCGGAGACAATCTTGCGCCCGAGCCGCTGCTGCAGATCGCTGAACGGCGCCACCGCGCCGTCGCGGATCACCAGCAGCTCGCCGTCGAGTACCGCGTGGAAATTCATGGCTTCGAGAATTTCCGGAAAAGCGCTAGAAATATCGTCGGCGGTGCGGGTGTAGAGCCGTTTGCCGTACGGGGTCGCGACCAGTTGCACGCGCACGCCGTCCCATTTCCATTCCGCGCGATGCGCCGCCCAGTCCAGGCGCGAGAGCTCCGGCGCCTCGAGCGGATGCGCCAGCATCACCGGGCGGAAGACCGGCCGCTCTTGCGTGTCCGGCTTGGCCCCCTTTCCTTCCAGCCAGGAGAATAAGTCTTCATAGGGCGGCTCCAGCCCGTGCCAGACTTCCTCGACCGCCTGCACCTCCACCCCGCCCATCTCCGCCAGCGCCAATTGCGCCAGCCGCAGCGAGGCGCCGACGCGCAAGCCCCCGGTAATGAGCTTGATCAAAGCGATGCGGGTGGAAGGATCGCATTCATCCAGCCAGAAGGAGATCAGCCCCGGGATTTTGTCGCGCGGCGCATTGTGCAAGGCGCGGATGACCGAGGGCAGGTCCGGCGGATGAGGCGTGCCGGTGCCCGGCCAGATCAGCGCGATCGTTTCCGCGAGGTCGCCGATGAAATCGTAGGACAGCTCGAACAGGAACGGATCTGTGCGCGCTTGCGCCAGCGCTTTCAGCACGGCCGGTTTGGCGCCGGGGAAATCCAGCGCCCCGGCGATGGCGGCCAGCGCGTAGCCGCGCTCCGGATCCGGGCGGCCGGTGAAATAGGCAAGCAGCAGGGCGATCTTGGTGTTGCGCGCGGGGGCGTAGAGCAGCCGCTCCAGCAGCTCGGCGAACGCCTTCATTCCTCATCCTCGTAGCCGATCAAGGACAGCGCCCGCGCGCGGATCTGCATTTTGCCCGCTTCGTGGATCAGCGCTTCCTCGGCGCCGTGCGTCACCCAGATTTCCGGGGCCTGCGTCTCGCGGATGGTGCGCAGCAGATCGTCCCAGTCGGCATGGTCGGAGATGATCAGCGGCAGTTCCACGCCGCCGGCCTTGGCGCGCTGGCGAATGCGCATCCAGCCCGAGGCCATGCACAGCACCGGGTCTTCCAGCCGCCGCGCCCAGCGGTCGGCCATGGCGGCGGGGGGCGCCAGCACCACCGCGCCGCGCAGATCCGCCTTCGCGGCAACCGTGGCCGGGCGGAGCTCGCCCAGCGCCACGCCCAGCGCCCGGTAGGCGTCGCACACCGGCATATGCGCGCCGTGCAGATAGATCGGCGCGTCGTAGCCGCCTTGCCGCAGCATCGCGATCACGCGTTGGCATTTGCCCAACGCGTAGGCGCCGATGACATGCGTGCGCTCCGGAAACAGCGTGATCGAGTCCAGGAGGCGCTTGATTTCGTCTTCCGCCGGCGGGTGCCGGAACACCGGCAGGCCGAACGTCGCCTCGGTCACGAACAGGTCGCAGCGTACCGGCTCGAAAGGTGCTGCGGTCGGGTCCGGCTGGCGCTTGTAATCGCCCGACACCACCGCGCGGCTGCCCCGGTAATCCAGCACCACTTGCGCCGCGCCGAGCACATGCCCAGCGGGCACCAGGGTCACACGCACGTCGCCGATGGCGAGCGGTTCGTGATAGGCTAGCGCCTGCTGCCGCGCCCCGGCCCGTTCCGCGCCCATGCGGGTGCGCATCAGCGCCAGCGTCGCCGCCGTGGCGAGCACATGCTCATGGCCCGGCCGCGCATGGTCCGAATGGCCATGGGTGATCACCGCGCGCGGGACCTGGCGCAGCGGGTCGATGTGGAAATCGCCCGGCTGGCAGTACAGGCCCTGCTTCGTCGGCATGAGCCAGCTTTCCGGGCGCGGGGTCAAAGCGGGGTCGTTGTCCACGTGAAGCTTGTAGAACAAACCATGAAAACACCATATGGTGCAGCATGGCCGCCCTGCCAGCTCATTTTGCCGCCTGGTTCGCCAAAAAAGGCTGGGTCCTGCGGTCGCACCAGCATGAAATGCTCGAGGCCGCCGCCGACGGGGTGGATGCGCTGCTGATCGCCCCCACTGGTGCCGGCAAAACCCTGGCGGGTTTCCTGCCCAGCCTGGTGGATTTGTCCGCGCGGCCCGGGCCCGGCCTGCACACGCTCTATGTCAGCCCGCTGAAGGCGCTGGGCACAGACATCGCCCGCAACCTCCAGGCCCCGGTTGACGATCTGGCGCTGCCCGTCACGATCGAGACCCGCAGCGGCGACACGCCGGCGAACCGCCGCGCCCGGCAGCGCGAAATGCCGCCGAACATCCTGCTCACCACCCCGGAATCGCTGCATCTTCTCCTCACCGACGAAAACAGCGCCGTCTTTTTCCGGACATTGGCTTGCGTGGTGGTCGACGAGGTGCACGCTCTGGCCGGCACCAAGCGCGGCGACCAGCTCGCACTTTGCCTCTCCCGGATCAGAACGCTCTCCCCGGCCCGTGTCGTCGGGCTTTCGGCCACCGTCGCGCACCGCCAGGCGATGCTGGATTATATCGGAAGCGCCGCGCGGCTGGTGGAGGCCGCCCCGGGCGCCGCCCCGGAGGTAAGGCTGCTGCCGCCGCCGGGCACCATTCCCTGGTCCGGCCATATGGGCTTGCAGGCCGCCGGCGCGGTGCTGGCCTGCATCAGGCAGGCGGGGATGACCATCGTGTTCGTCAACACCCGCGCCCAGGCGGAGCTGCTGTTCCAGGAGATCTGGAAGCATAACGAGGAGAACCTGCCGATCGCCCTGCACCATGGCAGCCTGGATGTCGCGCAACGCCGCAAGGTGGAGGCGGCGATGGAGGCCGGGCGGCTGCGTGCCGTGATCGCCACCTCCTCGCTCGATCTTGGGATCGACTGGGGCGGCGTGGACCAGGTGGTGCAGGTCGGCGCGCCGAAAGGCGTCTCGCGCCTGCTGCAGCGGCTGGGCCGCGCCAACCACCGGCTGGACGAGCCCTCCCGCGCGGTTCTGGTGCCGGCCAACCGGTTCGAGGTTCTGGAATGCGAGGCGGCGATGGCGGGCGTGGCCGCCCAGGCGCTGGATGGCGACCCGCCCGGCCCCGGCGGGCTCGACGTGCTGGCCCAGCATATTCTCGGCATGGCCTGCGCCGGCAAATTCCTGCCCGACGATCTGTTCGCTGAAATCATCACAGCCGCGCCCTACGCCCAGCTTTCCCGCAGCGATTTCGACGATGTGTTGCGCTTCGTCGAAAATGGCGGGTACGCCCTCGCCGCTTATGAGCGCTATCGCAAGCTGTTCCGCGATGCCGAGGGCTATGTGTACGTCGCCACTGAACGGGTGGTGCGCCAGCACCGGATGAATATCGGCACCATCGTCGAGGCGCCGATGCTGAAAATCCGGCTGGTGGGCAAAAAACGCGGCTTCGGCGTCCCTCTCGGCGAAGTGGAAGAATATTTCGTCAACCTGCTCACGCCCGGCGACAGTTTCATGTTCGCCGGCCGCCTGCTGATCTTCCTGCGCCTGCGCGACACCGTGATCGAAGTCGCCGAAGGGCGTGGCAAGGAGCCCAAGGTCCCCGCCTATGAAGGGGCGCGGATGCCGTTGACCACCAACCTCGCCGCCCGCGTGCGCGCCATGCTGCACAATGCCGGCGCCTGGGGCGGGTTTCCGCCGGATGTGCAGGAATGGCTGATGCTGCAGCGCCGCCGCTCCCGCCTGCCCGGCCCCGACGGGCTGCTGGTGGAGAGTTTTCCGCGTGGCCGGCGGTGGTACATGGTGGTGTACGCCTTCGAGGGGCGCAATGCGCACCAGACGCTGGGCATGCTGCTGACCCGCCGCATGGAGCGGTTCGGCCTGCACCCGCTCGGCTTCGTCGCCACCGACTACGTGCTTGCCACCTGGTCGCTCGAGCGGCCTTACGACATCGACCGGCTGCTGGAAGAGGATCTGCTCGGCGACGATCTGGAAGCCTGGCTGGAAACCAGCTCCATGCTGCGCCGCAGCTTCCGCCAGGTGGCGGTGATCGCGGGGCTGATCCCGCGCCACCAGCCGGGGGCCGACAAGAACCGCCGCCAGGTGACGGTGAATTCCGACCTGATCTACGACGTGCTGCGCAAGCACCAGCCCGACCATATCCTGCTCCGCGCGACTCGGTCCGACGCCGCCAGGGGCTTGATCGATCTTGGCCGCATCGCCGCGCTGCTGCGCCGGGCGCGGGGCAGGATCACGCATATGGTGCTGAGCAGGGTTTCGCCCCTTGCAGTGCCGGTGCTGCTGGAAATCGGCCGCGAACAGGTTCAGCACAGCGCCGCCGAGGAGTTTTTGTTAGCAGAAACCGAGGCTCTGGTTGCGGAAGCGACATTGGAAAGCCCCACGGAACGAAAATTTATTCGTAGCCCACGCGTGCGGAATATGCTTGTTGACCCGCCATGACCGCCGCACCGCTACATTTCCGTGACGAACGGCTGATGTTAGACCCCGCGGGCGCCGCCTTCTGGCCGGCCAAGCGGGTGCTCATCGTTGCCGACCTGCATTTCGAGAAATCCACCTCGCTCGCCGCCCGTGGCGTGCTGCTGCCGCCCTATGACACGCGCGCGACATTGGAACGGCTGAACCGCCTGGTGCGGTTGTACCGGCCGAAAAAGGTCATCGCCCTGGGCGACAGTTTTCACGACCGCAGCGCCGCCGGCCGGCTGAGCCAGGACGACCGCGCGCGCATCGAGGCGATGGCCCGCGAGGCGCAGTTCATTTGGATCGCCGGCAACCATGATGCCGGGCCGACCGGCATGCCCGGCCTGTCGGTGGCGCAATATCGCGAAGGCCCGTTCACCTTCCGCCACCAGGCCCTGCCCGCCCTCGGCCCGCGCGAGATCGAGATTTCCGGCCATTTCCACCCCAAGGCCAGCATCGAGGCCCGCGCCAAGCGCGTCAGCCGCCCCTGCTTCGTCACCGACGCGACGCGGCTGATGCTGCCCGCCTTCGGCGCCTATACCGGCGGGCTGGACGTGCACGACCCGGCGATCTCCCGGCTGTTCCCGCGTGGCCTGCGCGTGTTCCTGCTTGGCCAGGATCAGCTCTTCTCCTTCGCCCTGGAGCAGCTTGGCCGCATGGCCGAGGTGGCATGACATCGAGCCTCATCTGGTTTCGCAACGATCTGCGGCTGGATGACAACATAGCGCTCGCCGCCGCGCGGGCGGCGGGCGAAAAAACCCTCGCCCTCTATATCCTCGATGACACGATCGGCGCGGCCGCGCGCTGGTGGCTGCATCACTCGCTCGCCGCTCTCGCCGCGGACCTGCAGGCGCGCGGCGCCATGCTGGTGCTGCGGCGTGGCAATGCCGCTGAGATCATCCCTGAACTGGCGGCGGAAATCGACGCCGGCAGCGTGCATGCGGCGTGCAGTTTCAGCCCCGCCCTGCGCCGGCGGGATCAGGCGTTGGAAGAGGCGCTGGGGCGACGCGGCATCGTTTTCCACCTTCACCCCTCCGCCAGCCTGTTCGCGCCCGGCCAGATCCGCACCCGGACCGGCGGTCTCTATGGTGTCTACGGCCCCTTCGCGCGGGCCTGTTTCGAGACTGGCGTGCCGCAGGATTTTGTCGCGGCGCCGGCGCATATTCCCGGAGTCACGGGGGTAAAATCAGACCGGCTGGAGGATTGGGGCCTCCTGCCGCGCCATCCCGATTGGGCCGGCGGCCTGCGCGAAAGCTGGACCCCGGGCGAGGCCGGCGCGCAGGCAAGGCTGCAGGCATTCCTGGCGGGGCCGGTGCAGAATTACGCGACGGCGCGCGATCATCCCGGCCTTAACGGGACGTCGAAACTCTCGCCCCATGTGCATTTCGGCGAGATCTCTCCGCGCCGGCTCTGGCACGTGGCGGCCGTCGCCGGGCCGGGCGACGGGGTGAAAAAATTCCGCGGCGAACTGCTCTGGCGGGAATTCTCCCTCAACCTGCTCTGGCAGCATCCGGATTTGCGCCGCGAACCGATCCGACGGGAATTCGCCGCCATGCCCTGGCGGCACGACGAAAGCGCGCTGCGTGCCTGGCAGCGCGGCCGGACCGGCATTCCCATCGTCGATGCCGGCATGCGCGAATTATGGCAGACCGGCTGGATGCATAACCGCGTTCGCATGATCTGCGCCTCTTTCCTCACCAAACACCTGCTTCTGCCCTGGCAGGAAGGGGAAACATGGTTCTGGGACACGCTGTGCGAAGCCGATGAGGCGGCGAACGGCGCCTCATGGCAGTGGGTGGCCGGCTGCGGCGCCGACGCCGCGCCCTATTTCCGGGTGTTCAACCCCGTGCTGCAGGGGCGCAAATTCGATGCAGATGGCGCCTATGTGCGCCGCTATGTGCCCGAACTCGCCTTGCTGCCGGACGCCGATATCCACGCGCCTTGGGAAGCCAGCGCCGAAACCTTAGGCCGAGCCGGCGTGGAGTTGGGCAAAACCTATAAGCTGCCGATCGTCTCCTTGAGCGAAGGCCGTGCGCGCGCACTCGCCGCCTATGCGCGGATCAAAGCATGATCCCCGCCGGCGTTCCCCTGCGCGTGGTCGGCGACGTGCATGGCGATTCGCGCGCCTTTGCCCTGGCCGCCGAGACCGACCGCTACATCGTGCAATTGGGCGATTTGGTGGATGATGGGCCGGACACGCCGGGGGCGCTCGCCATCATGTTCCGGCTGATCGACGAGCAACGCGGCATGTTCCTGCTCGGCAACCATGATTTCAAACTGGCGCGCGGCCTGCTCGGGCATCACGTGACGGGTGATGCCGTGGAACGCACTTTGGCGGAACTGCCGCTGTCCATGCACAAGCGCACGCTGCAGGAAATCATGGACGCGCCGGCCTGGGTGGCGACGCCGCGGGCTTTGTTCGTGCATGGCGGGTTTCACCCGGCGATGCGCCGCCAGCCGCCCCCGCCTTTCCCCACGCGCCGCCCCGACCCGCTGCTGGCGCGCGCTCTGTTCGGCCAGACCACCGGCCGCGCCACGGAAGCCGGAAGGCCCGAGCGCCTGCTGGACTGGATCGAGGATATCCCCGCCGGAATCACGGTGTATTGCGGCCATGACCGCCGCAGCCAGGACGGCCGCCCCTATATCCGCGACAATGCCTCCGGCGGCCGCGCGGTGTTTCTGGACACCGGCGCAGGCAAAGGCGGGCATTTGTCGTGGATGGATATCGAGCCGGTTTGAGGCACAGAGGCAGGAAAGCGAGAAAGGAAGGCTACTTTTTGTGAACAAAAAGTAGCAAAAAAACTTTGCTATGCTGGGCCTCAGGCTGCGTCAGCGCCAACGCCCATGGCCCGGCATAACAAAAGTTTTTTGCTTCTTTTTTTTAAAAAAGAAGCGCTTCCTTTCTAACGAATGAACGGGTTGCTCTGCCGCTCCGCGCCGATCGTGGAGGCTGGGCCATGGCCGCAGATGAAGGTGAAATCATCCGGCAGCACCATCAGCTTTGTCTTGATTGCGGTGATCAGCGCCGCGGGATCGCTATACGGGAAATCCGTGCGGCCGACCGAGTTGCGGAACAGCACGTCGCCGAAAATGCCGAAATTCAAGGCGCGGCTGACGAACACCATATGGCCCGGCGTGTGGCCCGGGCAATGCAGCACGTCGAAGGACACGCCGGCGATGGTGATGACGTCGCCTTCCTTCAGCCAGGCATCCGGCGTGCAATTCTCGGCCCGGAAACCGAAGGAATCCGCCTGGATTTTGATGCTGCGGAGCAGGAAATCGTCGGCCTCGCCGGGCCCTGTGATTTTCACGGCGAACTTGCCCGCGAGTTCGGCGGCACCGCCGGCATGGTCGAGATGGCCGTGGGTGAGGAAAATATCCTTCACCTGCACATCTTCCTGGGCGATGGCGGCGGCGATCGTGGCGGCATCGCCGCCGGGATCGATCACCGCCGCGTCCTTGGTCTCGCTGTCCCAGATCAGCGCGCAGTTCTGCTGGAACGGGGTGACCGGGATGATTTTGACCTGCAACGTCATTTTGCGAGCGACTCCATCGCCGCCATCACGCCACCTTTGGTGTGCGGCATGCCGACCTCGCCCAAGGCGATTTCCACCGTCGCGAGGGTGCCGAGGATCATCGCCTCGTTCAAATCGCCCATATGGCCGATGCGGAACACCCGGTTGGAGAGCGCACCGAGCCCGCCGCCGGTGGAAACATTATAGCGCTCGAGCAGAACCTTGCGCAGTCTTTCCGCGTCATGGCCTTCCGGCACCTCGAACGTGGTGACGGAGTCCGAATAGCGGCTCGGGTCGCGGCAATAGAGCGTCGGGCCCTGATTGCCGCCGCCCC
>Ga0310813_10000369_pt1 | contig 29269 bp, 15 predicted proteins | sample YN3metagenome_FD_203086 | JGI IMG/M metagenome (GOLD analysis project Ga0310813, IMG submission 203086) | Soil microbial communities from experimental microcosm in Duke University, North Carolina, United States - YN3 | ecosystem: Engineered > Artificial ecosystem > Soil microcosm > Unclassified...
AATTTTTTCTTAGTCTTTTTCCCCGTTTCCAATTTCACCATCAATTCCCTCACTGCAATTTTAGGCAGAGAATCTTTATGTTCTGCCAGGTATTCTTCCAATGCTTTTCGTTGATGTTTCACCATACAGCGCGCCAGCCAGGAGATAGCTTTAGTGATGAGAATATCTTTTTCGTGTTTGGTTCTTTCGAATAATTCAAGTGCAAGCGTAGAAAATTTTTCATCTCCCGATTGAAGCGCTGGTGTAACCAGCAATACCATTGCTCCGCGGCGCTTTTCGATATTTTTGCTTTTGGATAATTGTGTGATCGTTTTCTTCCACTCGTTCCAGTGTTCGAGCATTTCTTCCGGTGTAAAATGGCCCTGGCATAAAGCATCGATCTCGCTCCAACCTTCTACGTGGTTGAGCCATTCGTCGTAGAGCGCGGGCTTGAGCTGTTTCCGTTGTGCAGGAAAATAATCCAACAGCAAACCACCTGTTACTTTTTCGGTAGAAGATTCACCTTCCAAAAGACTGCTGATGAGTGTAGCGAGTTCGGCAGGTTTTATTTCCTTATGCTCCGAAGCCCAGGTTTTAAGCAGCTTTCGTAGGGTAGGCATATTGATCGGATAACGAAAATGCGAAGTACCCAGGTAAGCATCCAACTCAGTATGCTGCGTACCTTTGCCGGAATGTTGTTTGATAAGGGTTAGGAGTTCTTGGTGGCGGTTGGTCATTTTGTATTTTTTTTCTCTATACTGTTGCTCTTGCTGTCCTGCATTCTGTCAGCAAGAGCAACAGTATGGAGTATTACACAGTAAATAGTTTCATGAAAGCCAGCGCACTTTCCTCCGAGGCTTCCGGGCCGCTGGCGGTAAGGATGCCGTCGTCGTATACTACTGTTTTTTCCGGTTCGGGAATAGCGCCGAATTGGAGGGCTAGTCTTGGAAATTGTCCGTCGCCGTTGTGGCCCGTTGCTCTGCGGCCTTTGAGCAATCCCCAGTGAAGAAAATTGCGTGGTGCGGCACAGATAGCGGCTATGGGTTTTTGCGCTACAAAAAAAGCTTCAGTGAGCAAACGCGCTTTTTCATTTTGAATATATTCGGTAGAACCTACACCGCCTACAAAATAAATACCGTCAAAATTTTTTACATGCAGTTCATCAATCATAAAATCATTGATCACTTCATAGCCGAAACGTCCGGTAGAAAGTTTGGCGGAAGAAGCAGTAGAAACCTTAAAACCATTTTTCTCAAAAAAAGCTCTCGGCACAATATATTCGACATCACGAAACCGTTCCGAGGCGAGGATCATCAATATGTGTGGCATAAAATAGGGGTTAAAAATTTATCCTAATGTACTAGAATTTTGTAATAAGGAAAATTTACTAAAAAAGGAGAAAAAGTAATTATGAATGTTGAATTATGAGTTATGAATTGTGATTCGGCTCATAATACATACTTTATTTTTTTTGATATTATTGATAACGATGCGTCACAGGAAACTCTACAGTTGCTTCAGGTAAACTTTCCTCCACGGAAAGAATTTCCAATCCTATGATCCCTTCGTGGCGGTGCAGGCCGAAAAGGTCGGTAAAGATTTCATTCAAGTCGTTGGTTTCAGATTTGAATGTTTGTATAAGAATATTCTGATTATGAGAAAATTCACCGTGGCTCTCAATAGCCGTAGTAAGGGAATACCGTATTTTATAATATACTTTACCTTCCATTTTTCCGTTGTTTTTTAGGATAGACGGATGAGCGGAAACAATATTTTAAAAAGCCATAAAAAAATTAACGCATTCAGAAACCAATAGATTTACAGAGAGTTAATGTGCATAAGATATTGGCACAATAGAAAGGCAGAAGGATAATTCTCAGTATATTTATCATAAATCTTGGACGGAAAAAAATATTCAAAAAACTGGTTTTTCGGGTGTTTTCATAAAAATAAAGTATAGTGAAAAAGATTCTAGTTACATTACTGGTAGCGGGTTTGATACTTTCTTGCAAGGGTGGAAGAAAAGCGACGACTTCTTCTAACGAGCAAAAAGAAAAACCAAAAAAAGAATCGTCCGATGCTAAAAAAGCCGACCAGGTAATTAAAACCGCCCGCAGTTACGTAGGTACTACATACAAATACGGCGGCACCACACGCGCCGGCATCGATTGCTCAGGGCTCACTTGCGCTTCCTTCAAATCAATAGACATTGCACTTCCCAGAATAGCAAACGATCAAAGTAATTTCGGAAAAAACGTAAGCCTGAGTGATATCAAAAAAGGTGACCTCGTATTTTTTACCGATAAAAAAGGAAACAAAAAAATCACCCACGTAGGAATTATAACCGAAGTAAAAAGCGATGGCACCGCTAAGTTCATCCACGCCTCCACCAAGCTGGGCGTAGTGGAAACAGACCTCTTTTCTAATTATTACAAGCCTCTTATTGTGAAAGCAGTGAGGGTGTTCTAACCCTCCCTACTCGCGCTCGCCCTCCATACTACCTCAGTAAAGAGAAAGAATGCGTCCCACAAACAACTTGTCATAATCCGCAGAAAATTTAAAACGTTAACTCCACATCCCCACCTATCGGAAATCCCTGGCAAGTCAGCACTCTTCCTTCTTCGATTTCTTTGTCCATCAGTACACCGTTATACAGCATCCATACTTTTCCTTTCAGGCAAGTAGCTGCGCAGGTGCCGCAGATGCCGGCTTCGCAGCTGTAGGGGATTGAAATATTTTTTTCTTTGGCGGTGGCCAAAATTGTTTTGGGGTATTGTACAGTCAGTTTGTAATGATGTCCGTTCAGATGAATGAAGACAGTATGTGGCGTGGTATCCGAAGGATGCGGAATATTGAGCGGAGGTAAAGGAGTAAAAATTTCTTTACGGATCTTATCATTTTCAATTCCTTCGATCAGCAAACTGATCTGGATCATTTGCATGTATTCAAACGGGCCACAAAGGTAGAAGAGTGTATTTGTTTTTTCAGTTCTCAAATATTCTTTGAGCAAAATATTCAGTAGCCATTTGCTTAGTCTTCTCCCATGCTGGCTCTGTACGAAATGCAGCTGAAAAGTAGATTGGTGTGTATACTGTAATTCCTGAAGTTCATTAAAAAAAATGGTATCGTTCTCGTGGTGATTGCTGTAAATGAGTACTACTTGTTTGTTTGTAGTAGCAAGCAATGTTTTGATGATTGAATAACAAGGTGTGATACCGCTTCCGGCGGCGAGGAAAAAGAGTTGATCCGTTTCTTCAAGATCTTCGGGAAGCGTAAAGAAACCACTGATGCCTGAAGTATGCAGGATCATACCTTCTTTTGCTTCGTAGAGGAGCCAACGTGAGAATTCTCCGTTGTCTACTTTTTTTACTGTAATGCTCAAAGGCTCGTCCAGCGCGGGAGAAGAAGACATTGAATACGATCTTCGTTTCTCACCGAATTTGGTAAAGAATACGAGCGTGAGAAATTGTCCCGGTTTATAAAAAGGTTTCCAATCGTCTACCGGCTCCAATACAAAGGTTTTGGCATGATCCGTTTCCGTCCGGATCGAAACTATTTTTAATTGATGTAAACCAGTTTCCATTTATGTTGACAAACAATTTTGGGATGAATGATTGTTCTTAGGTGAAACTACAAATAATATAAATAAACAGGAAGAATCTTTATGCCTTCGTGTCTTTGTGTTTAAAGTTCTTGCTGGCACCCTTACCAGAAAGTTCCATTCGTTGAACAATAAACATCTCTTGCTTATATAATAATCTGTATTGATCAAGCAAATCAAAATCCTGGAAATCTTCTAATCCTGAAAATCAAGGTTCAGACAAATTTTCTTATATTTGAATTTTACAACTCGAAAAAATCATGGACACTACTTCACTCGACGGTTTTTATAAAGAGACCAATGCCGGTAATCTGATACCCAAAGGCATCAGCAAGGAGATCGGGCATTTCAATGTCTTTAATACCAAGGAAGTGATGATGCGGATGAAAGAGAAATCGGTGATGCCTTACAACCGCCGGACCTATTACAAGATCAGCCTCATCAACGGCCGCAACAAAGCGGAATATGCCGACAAGGTGATTGATATCGAAAAAAATGCTTTACTCTTTGCTACGCCTAAAGTGCCTTATCACTGGGTGCCGCAAGATGATAAGCAGGGAGGCTACTTCTGTATTTTCACCGATGATTTTCTCACCAAAAATAAAGGCGGCGTATCGCTCGACGAACTGCCGATCTTCCAGCCCGGCGGATATCCTGTGTTTGAGCTGACGGAAGAAGGGTCTAAAGAAATACTTTCTGTTTTCTTGAAGATGGCAAAAGAGCTCTCTTCCGATTACGTGTATAAATACGATTTGCTGCGCAACTATGTAATGGAGCTCATCCACTACGGGCAAAAGCTGCAACCCGCTTCTGCGCTCTACCCCGCGCATACAGCCTCGACCAGGGTGTCTTCTTTGTTTATAGAATTGCTGGAAAGACAATTTCCCATTGAATCACCTCATCAACGACTTTTGTTGCGCACGGCAAAAGATTATGCCGACCGTCTTTCGGTGCATGTAAACCATCTTAACAAAGTACTCAAAGAAAATACCGGAAAAACTACTACCGATGTGATCAGCAGCAGGATCTTGCGCGAAGCAAAGATTTTGCTCAAACAAACCGACTGGAATATCTCAGAAATCGCCTATTGCCTGGGTTTTGAAGAAGTAGCGCATTTTTCAAATTTTTTCAAAAAACAAACCTCTATAGCGCCGATGGCTTTTAGAATGTGAAAAGAAGTTATGAATGATGAGTTATGAATTATGAATTAATTATTTATTCATAATTCATAATTCATAATTCATCATTCATCATTCATAACTTCCCCATATTTGATTTTTACAAACAATGGATTGATGTTCGCAAATGCCTCCTTTTGTTCATCCTCTATCTTTGAGGTATCAAAAAATTAAAAAACACTAAATGGAATCTACAAACAAAATAGCCCTGGTGACTGGCGGTAGCCGTGGACTGGGAAAGAACATGGCGCTTGCGCTTGCTAAAATAGGAATTGATGTAGTGCTTACTTATAACAGTAAAAAAGACGAAGCACTCACCGTAGTAGCCGAGATCCAAAAAAACGGATGTAAAGCAGCGGCTTTGCAACTGGATGCGGGAAACATAAAAAGTTTCGATAACTTTTTTAGCCAACTGTCAACCACGCTTAAAACCACTTTTCAGAAAAACCGTTTTGATTTTCTGATCAACAACGCTGGAATAGGCCTCTATGGCTCTTTGGCAGAGATGAAGGAAGAAGATTTCGACAATCTTGTAAATATTCATTTCAAAGGCGTTTACTTTCTTACACAAAAATCGCTGCCTTTGATCAACGATGGAGGAAGGATCGTCAACATCTCTAGTGGCCTGGCACGTTTTGCAATGCCTGGTTATTCGGCTTATGGATCTATGAAAGGCGCGGTGGAAACATTAACACGCTATATGGCCAAAGAACTTGGTGCCAGAAAAATTGCGGTGAATGTAATAGCACCCGGCGCCATCGAAACAGATTTCGGCGGAGCCTCGGTACGCGACAATCCTCAGGTAAACCAGCATATCGCCAGCCTCACCGCCCTTGGTCGTGCAGGATTACCGGATGATATCGGCGGCGTTGTAGCCTTTCTCTGCACCGAAGAAGCCAGATGGATCAACGGACAGCGTATTGAAGTTTCAGGAGGTATGCTGTTGTAATTTTATAGAATTTCCCTTTTAAGTATTAAGATTAATAATGGATGCAAATAAGCTAGCTAAAAGAAAATGTCATTAAATTACTCGTGGATTTATCCGGTATCTGGCATCCGGCATCTGGTATCTCAAAATAACTATTAATATTGAAGAGGGGAATTCCATAATTTTTTAACACGAAGGCACAAAAATTCCTTTGTGCCTTCGTGTCTTTGTGTTTTTATAATTTGTTAATCCTGTACAATTGACGTAATTTATCAGTTGAATAACCGCCAATATTCATCATGATAAACCTTATTATTTCTCACAGAAGAATTCTCTTTCTTCTTATCGCCTTCTTCTTTGCAACGATCACCCACGCTCAAACCTTGCAGGAAGAGCTTAAGAAAGGCGACGATCTCTACTACAACGGGCAATACAAAGAAGCCATCGATGTTTACGAAAAAGCGAGGACGAATAAAAGCTATCCCCACGATTCGCTTTATACTGTACTACTCGACGCACTCGCCTGGACCTATGTAGACGAGTATTCATACAAGAAAGCAGAACCGCTGTTTATAGAAGAAAAAGAACTGAAAGAAAAACTCGTAGGAAAAAATCATTCCGATTATGCTTATGCTACGAGCTGTCTCTCGCTTGTCTACTATTATCAAGGCTTATACAGCAAGGCGGAACCCCTGGCGATCGAGGCAAAAAATATTCGTGAACGCGATCCTGGTAAGAATAGTTTGTCTTACGGAAATTCCTGTTTCAATCTCGGTAATATCTATTACGACCAGCGTCAATACAGCAAAGCCGAGCCTATCTATCTTGAGGCCAAAACGGCTTATGAAAAAGCCAAAGGAAAAGAAGACAAGGAATACATCAAGACCTGCAATAAATTAGCGGATCTCTATTACGATCAGGTGCTCTATAACAAAGCACTACCGTTGTATATAGAAGTAAAAGAACTGCGCGCGCAAACCCTAGGCCTGCAGGATCCGCTCTACGCAAGGGCTTGCCACAACCTGGCAAGTGTATACCTTGATAAAGGTCAATACAGCCAGGCGGAAACATTGTTTGTAGAGGCGAGAACTATTTTTGCCAAAAATCCTGGTGCCGATCAACCGGAATATGCGTTGTCCTGCAACGGACTCGCAAATGTCTACTTCGAGCAAGGGCTCTATATGCAAGCGCTTTCCTTGTATCTGGAAGCAAAAAAAATCTACGAACAGAAATACGGCAAAGAATCTTCGGACTACGCCATGGCTTGCAACAATATTGCAGGAGTATATAAGGCACAAGGGCAGTACAGCAAAGCAGAAGCTTTGTACATCGAAGCAAAAAATATTAAGGGAAAACTTTATGGTAAAGATCATCCTGAATATGCCTATGCCTGCAACAACCTTGGAACTATTTATGGGATGCAAGATTTGTACGATAAAGCAGAGACACAATTTCTCGAAGCAAAAAACATTTATGAGAAAAAATATGGCACCAATCATCCGGAATATGCCATGGCCTTGGGCAACCTGGCCACGCTCTACCTCGACGAAGGAATGTATGCCCGCGCCGATCAGTATTATATAGAAGCGAAAAATATCAAAGAGAAAATATATGGTAAAAACCATCCCGACTATGCAGCGGCTTGCAATAGTTTGGCGAATCTCTATACCGACCAGGGCTTGTATAGCAAAGCGGAACCTTTGTATATCGAAGCAAAAACAATTTACGAAACCAACATAGGAAAAAATAATACAAGATATGCTACTGCCTGCAACAACCTTGGAAACCTCTATTTCAGTGAAGGCCTTTATACGAAAGCCGAACCACTGTACCTGGAAGCAAAATCAATTCAGGAAAAAACATTGGGCAAAGACCATCCTGCTTATGCCATGTCCTGCAATAATCTGGGGAGTATTTATTACAAGCAAGGCCAGTATGTAAAAGCCGAGCCTTACTACCTGGAAGCAAAATCAATCCAGGAAAAAAAAACAGGCAAAGACCATCCGGATTATACGATGTCTTGTGGCAACCTTGCAAGTTTGTACCGCAGGCAAGGACAATACGCGAAAGCAGAAGCGCTTTATATAGAAGAAAAAAATATCAGGGAAAAGATTTTTGGTAAGGACCATCCACTCTATGCAAACTCTTGTAACAACCTTGCGAATCTTTATGCTGCACAAAATAATTTTTCAAAGGCCGGGCCGCTCTATAAGGAAGCTGTCAACAATAAGCTCAAACAAATAGACGAAATGCTTCCTGCTTTGTCGGAAAAAGAAAGAGACGAGTTTTATAAAAGTATTGATTATTATTTCAAACGTTATTATTACTATGCGCTGAAATCTGCAGACCCAGCGGTGTACAGCGATTTGTTCAACCTACAGCTCCAGATCAAAGGGTTGATCTTTCAATCCACTCAAAAGATGCAGCGGCAGATCCTCAACAGCGGCAACGCAGCATTGATCGCGAAATATGAAGAGTGGAAAAAACAGCGCACCGTACTCAATCGTTTCATGCAAATACCGGTTGCCGAGCGTATCAAAAAGGGTATCAAAACCGATTCCATACAGGCGATCATCAACGACCTCGAAAAATCGCTGTCAATCGAATCGCAGTATTTTGCTTTAACACAAAAAGGCAAACGCAGCACCTGGCGCGATGTGCAAAAGAAACTCCAACCTAACGAAGCTGCCGTTGAGATCATTCGTGCCGACAGTGCGTACATTGCTCTGATCATTACACCGCTTACCAAAGACAATCCCGAAGCGGTGATCTTCCGCAACGGTGCGGAAATGGACAAACGACTGATCACCTACTATCGTACCTGTATCGCGCACAAGCTCGAAGACGAGCGCTCATACAACAGCTTCTGGCTTCCTATCAAAGAAAAGATTGGCAGTGCTACAAAAGTATATGTTTGCGCAGATGGCGTATATCATCAGTTGAATTTGCTTACGCTAAAAAATCCTGCAAACAATACATTTCTGCTCAATGAAACTTCTATACAATTGGTCAGCAATTTTAAAGATCTGATGATGGTACAAAAAACAGAGCTGGAGCAGCAGTATGAAAAATATAAAATTCACCTCGTCGCCTATCCTCAATACGATGGAGGGGTAGCGAATAAAAAAGAAACGGTCAATTTGCTGGAGCCTTTGGAGAAAGATACCAGCCAACGCTTCTACGACCGCGGCGGAAAGATCCAGATGCTTGCCGGTACGAAGACGGAAGCGAGCAATATTGCAGCATTGTGCACACAATTGAATTTGAAACCGGAAGTAAAATTGCTGGAAGAAGCTTCTGAAAGTTATCTCAAATCGCTGAACAATCCCGGCATCTTACACATAGCCACACACGGATTTTTTCTTTCTTACGAAGAAGCTGTGGCAAATTCCAGAACGCTCAACGGCGATGAGATCGTCGAGTATGTACACGACCCTCTACTGAATAGCGGACTTCTGCTGGCCAATGCGCAACAAGGCATAACAGGCCTGCTCACCAATGGCGAAGACGGTGTACTCACTGCGAAAGAAGCGCTCAACCTTACGCTGGATAAAACAGATCTTGTGGTGATGTCGGCCTGTGAAACAGGACTAGGAGAAATTCGCAATGGGGAAGGCGTATACGGTTTGCAACGTGCCTTCCAGCAAGCAGGAGCTAAAACAGTAGTGATCTCTTTGTGGAAAGTATCCGACGAAGCGACGCAGGAATTGATGAGTAGATTTTATGAAAATCTTTTATCTAAAAAACTCAGCAAGCGTGAAGCATTTCAACAAGCACAGAGCGCATTGATGAAAAAATATCCGGAGCCTTATTATTGGGGAGCGTTTGTGGTGGTGGGGGAATAACTCTCCCTACTCGCGCTCCATACTTTTTTAAGTTATGAATGCTGAGTTGAAAAATTAATAACGCAACATTCATAACTTAAAATTCAATGTTTCTATTGCATATTTACTTTGATCAAAATGTCTTCTTTCCCTTTTTTATAAGCTTCCAATACAAATTCTGACGAAGCAGTTTGAATCAGTCGGCCTGTAGAGAATTGATGAATAGACATGCCTTCCACATCACGCACATCGAAAAGTGAGCTTCGCGTAGTTTGCCCGGTAGTATAATCAATTTTATAAGCTGTTAAAAAACCGCCTAACTTATCACGGTGGGTAACGGGAACTTGATCGATAGTCAGGTTCATATTTTTGATATTGTCGAGAAACAGTACATAATAACTGTTAGCACCAGTGATCAGACTGTAAGACATGCCACCTTTGTATGCAGGCATGTAAGAGCTGCTGCTGAAGACCTGTACTTTCGGAATTTTTCTCATCCAGACAAGTTTACCACTCGGGTCTATTTTAGAAATCAGTACATCGTTATAGTGATAATGATAGGTAGTGCGAGACCCGCTGGAAGTATAGACAGTAGTTTGCGTAATATAATGTTGTTCACCCACAAGGATAACACTGCCATCATTGTTAATGATCAAGTCGCGCAGTTCTAGATTTTTGAATTCTGCTTCGCCTTTTTCTTCGTTTTTCTCATTTTTCTTCTGAGTACGTGCGCTTTCGTATTGATTCAATATTTCAAGCGGGATTTCAAAATATTTTTGATCTGCAATAGAATGATCTTTGTTGAGCTTCAGCATAAATAATCCATTTGCACTGCTCCGTACATTTCCAATATTGTACAGGCCTGCACAGTACATCATGTCATTAGGTCCTTCAAAGACGGCAATGGTTTGAATAAATTTGTCGTTCACCGCAATGATTTTGGATTCAATATTTTTCTTAGGCACAATTTTAAGTAATTCAATATGATAGTTTGCGTCTTCGTCCTTCCCCTTCTTGTCATCGGTAGAATTGTCGTCAAACACTTTGCATAGAACATAAGCATTGCCTTCAGAGTCTACTGTGTAGTCTAGATTATCCATCTGTTTTTCTGTGTAGGGCATTTGTACAACGTCACCCCATACCTGCTCCATATTTCTTCCGAAGACCTTCAAGCCAATAAGGTCATAACTTTTGGAATCTTTTTTCTCTTCGGGCTTCATCCGGTATTGAATCACTAATTTGGAACTGTCGTAAGAAGTATAAAAATCGAATTTGTCGGTTACTTCAAAATTATAAAAACCTGCACCAGAAAGTGTCCCGGCAATTTTGTTGTCTTCGGTAAACATAAGTTTCTCTTCCCCGATAAATTTTGCATTGCTGAAATCTATTTCGCGGTAGAACAATTGTTCTTGTTTTGCATCGCGCAACCAGTAGGAGAAGAAGAAATAACAGCGACTGTTAAATACCATGATGTCTTCCATTACAAATCCTTTTGGAAGATCTTCGTAGGTATTGTCTTTTACTAATGTAAGTGTTTGCGGATCCAATTTTTGAATGTACACTTTGTTGCCTGCCACTTTTACTGTAAGCAGTTCTTTACCACGCAGGATGTATGATTTGGTTTCCGCATCTATCACGCCGTACGGCTCACCTACCTGCACCTTTGCTTGTGCTCTTACTAGCAATGGCAGCATGGATGAAATGATCAAAATAATAATGATTGCTGATTTTTTCATAAAATAGAATTAAGGTTGAAATAGATTATTCAAATGTAATTTTTTTTGTCAGATAAAAAAAGCAAGATACTATGTGGCGTTAACAAAAAATAAAGTCCCTTTAATTCAACTTCATTATTAATCACTCCACCCCACCACTACCACCTCTTTATACTTCTTCACTTCCCCTTTCAAATTGAAAACTTCGAAGTAAAGAATATAATTTCCACTTCGTACCTTTTCGTTTTTCTCATTATTCCCATCCCAACGATAGCAGCCTTCTGTAGCGAGTAACTCATTGCGGGCGAGATATAAAATAGTTCTGCCGGAAGGGTCGTATACTATGATATTTGCCATGTTGCCGGGGTTGTCGAATTTATAATAGAGGAGGGTAAAATCTTTGTTACCGTCTTCATCAGGAGTAAAAACTTTTGGACTCACCCAAACTTCTGAAGCTTTTGTCTGTTCAATGCTTTCAGAGTTTTTATATCCAGGCGTAGCATAGCCGGACTGTGATGAAGCAGAATGCCAGTTGGAAGGGTTATCAGTATTTTCGTAGATAGAAATTCTTTCCAGCGAAACACCTTCTTTATCATCGATCATCGGGAAATGCATTTCTTCGGAATAATCAAAACGATCCTGGATCTGCTGACGGGAATCCAGAAGGATCACAGAGCCTTGGTCGTCGTTGAAAGAGGGCAGGTCTTGTAGTTGAACAATTCTATCAGCATGTCCTAATGGATAATAGTTGAGCAACATACTTTTATTTTCAGTAAATGCGATGTACTCTTTCGGCTTTACAATAAAGGGCTCCAGGCTCATTGGTTTTTTATTGGCAATTATTTCTTTGTCGATGTTCGCCAGTTGCCAATTTTTCAGATCGATGTATTTTTCGGAAGCATTGTACAATTCTACAAAATCGTATCCTCCTGGTTTTGGATTAAATAATAGTTCGTTGAGTAAAATATCACCCGGCTTGGCCTCCTCTGGCAGCACCAGCGTGACAGTCTGAGGAAGTGATGGATTTCCGTTACAATCTTTTATTCCTGTAAGGGTCAACGTATAGAGCTCGCCTTTTTCAAAAGGATGATCGGCAAGAAGAAATAGTTGAAAAGCTTTGGCGGGAATAATTTTTTGAATGAAATAATTTTTATCCAACAAAAAAGCAGTCGTTTCAAGCCCAGTGGTATCAGGTTTCTCGTCGAATGTTAACAGAATGTGTAAGCTGTCAGTTAGAACAGCAGAGATCAATTGAGGTGCTGTGCGATCGGGTTTATAAGCGGCGATCGAATTTATTTTTCCTGGCGTTCCTCCGGAAGGATCGATTGATGCGGCCCAGTTGTCGGCCTCTCCGCAAGGGTTGTCAACATCAATCATTTCGAGCGACCAGCCGCCTTCTTTTTTATCATTGTCACCATACCAAAGATCAGTATAATCCACCTGGTGCAAGAGATTTCCGTGCTGATCCCGCAGCGTAATAGAATCTCCGCTGTTGTTGAGCGAAGGAAAAACAGGTAAGCCAAGTACAGTGCCGTATGTCTTCCAGGCATTGCTATTGGCAGTATTGCACAAGAGCATGTATTGATGCGGAGCAAGTTTGCAGGCAGAAAAAATACCTGTGCTGCTTCCATCAGAGATGGAGAAATTTTGAAGATTCAGCGTATCGTTTGTGCGGTTGTAAATTTCTGCATATTCCGACTCAGGCAAACTTTGAGAAGGCGAAGGATCGGGAAATAATTCCGTGAGGATAAGATCACCGTATGTTGTGTAGTGATGGTAGGAGAAATTAACGGTATTCAAAAACCCCAGAGGCTGTAATTGCTCGTCCAGCATGCCGTGTGTGGAAATGGAATAACTGATACCTGTATGCATGGCAGAAGACAATTGCAGCAAAACTTTTTGTCGGTTATGTACATCGACCGTTACTGACTGAACAGTCATATTTGAAGGATAAAAATCATAATTAGAAATATCGGAAGCCGTTTGTATATCCACAGGATGATTGAACGTAAGCGCTACGATGTTTGGCGCGATTGTTTCCGCGGAAAGCAAACACAAAGGAGCTTGCCGGATGTAGAGATCGTCGAAATAAAATAATTTTCCTTTGGTAGAACTATGCACAACATACACACCACAATAGGCCGAGGTAGAAAACGTAGTATCATATGCCTGGCCTTCCTTCACAAAGTGATTGCCTGAGCCGGTAGAGTCGGTATAGAGATGCCAATTCCCGTATGGATCGCAAAGGATGCGGAGGAGGAAAATATTCATACTTTTTTTTCCGGCCCGGCCCGCTTTTCCAGAAATGAGCTTGGTATGCTTCGTGCTGTCCTGGCGATAGAAATCAATGGAATTAGAAGTACCGTCAAATTTCAGATAATAGCCTTTGGGATTATTTTCCGTATCAGAGCGGTCGCTGGTGAGGTAGAACCGGGCATAGTTAGAAGTAGTGATATCAAAGTTCAGCTCGGCGTAAATATCCCATTGCGTATCGAGGCAACGGGAGTTAGGAGTGGAAAGATGAAGCAGGCTAGCTACCTTGGGGCCATTACTTTGAAGTTTAAGATCATTGGATATTTTAAAAAAAGTAGTTTTTCCCAGCCATTCAGGATTTGCAGTAAAGTTGCTGTCGGAGAAGGTTTCTGTAAGCTGGGCGTGCGCGGAAAGGCCAAAGGCCAAAAAAACGAGTAATAAATAAGACCGTTGCATATCAAATATTTAGAATAAATTTATTTACTTTGCACCGCTTTTTACGGGAGGCGTGGTTTTTAAAAATTGAAAAGTTTAAAAAATAAAAGCCAAAAAATTCTCCGGCAATCTATATCAAATAATCAATTAAAAGAAAAATTAAAATGAAAATCGCAGTTGTAGGCGCTACCGGGCTTGTAGGTGGTGAGATCCTGAAAGTTTTAGAGGAAAGAAATTTTCCTGTCACAGAATTAATTCCGGTGGCTTCTGAGAAGTCAGTAGGTACAGAGGTGAAATTTAAGGGCAAATCCTATAAGGTGGTAAACGTAGACACCGCGATTAGCATGAAGCCGGCGATTGCGATCTTCTCTGCGGGCGGTAGCACTTCACTGGAGCAGGCTCCAAAATTTGCAGCAGCAGGAATTACGGTAGTAGACAACTCTTCTGCCTGGAGAATGGATCCTACCAAAAAACTGGTAGTGCCGGAGATCAATGCTTCCGAGCTTACCAAAGACGATAAGATCATCGCTAATCCAAACTGCTCTACCATTCAAATGGTATTGGTACTAAATCCTCTTCATAAAAAATATAAAATTAAAAGAGTAGTAGTCTCTACCTACCAATCTGTAACAGGTACAGGTAAAAAAGCAGTAGACCAATTGATGGACGAGCGCAAGGGCGTTGACAATGGCAACAAAGCATATGCTTACAAAATTGACCTGAACCTGCTTCCACACATCGATGTGTTCCTCGACAACGGTTATACCAAAGAGGAAATGAAAATGGTGAAAGAGACGAACAAGATCATGGGCGATGATTCTATTAAGGTAACTGCTACCACCGTGCGTGTGCCGGTAATTGGCGGGCACTCCGAATCAGTGAACATTGAATTTGAAAACGAATTCGAACTAAACGAAGTACGCGAGATCCTTTCTAAAACAGAAGGTGTGATCCTGAAAGACGATGTAAAAAATCTTCAATACCCAATGCCAATCGATGCGCACGGGCGTGATGAAGTATTTGTAGGACGTATCAGAAGAGACGAAACCCAGCCAAAGACTTTGAACATGTGGATCGTGGCGGACAACCTGAGAAAAGGAGCCGCTACCAACGCTGTGCAGATCGCGCAATATTTAGTGGATAAGAAGCTTGTATAAATAAATTTGGATACCGGATACCGGATGCAAGATGCCGGATACCAGATAAAAAAGCCTAAAAACCCAATATCTAAACTCCGACAAGAGGAAGGTATTGGGTTTTAGTATTTAATCGTATCAGGTTTATTCGACTTAAAATAATTATCCGTATCTGGTATCAGGTATTCGGCATCCCAAAATAGAGGCTGTTAATTTTAAGACAATCAATGAATTACAAATTAATTTTTTGTGGATAAAATAGATCGTACGTTATGCGATATTTATAGTAAATTTGAGGATACTTACCGATACCTAAACCTTATTTTATCATGGCGAAGAGTAATAAAGGGGGGAAAGTTGAGAAGGCAAAAACAGGAGCGAGCAAGAGCAAAACAAAACCCAAAACTGCCGTAAAACCCAAAATAACGGCGAAAGTTAAAAAGACAGCGGCCAAAGCTAAACCGGCTTCTTCAAAAACCGCCACAAAAACTCCTGCAAAGGCTAAAGCGAAAAAAGCTACCCCTGTCAAAAAGGTAACGGCAAAGTCGGGCACAGCGAAAGCCACTAAGAAAACAACTGCCTCAAAGGTTACTTCTTCCAAGGCTAAAAGCATTAAACCAGCCAGTACAAAAACGGTAACAACCTCGAACTTAAAGAGCAAAAAAAACGTATCAAGCGCTAAGGTCGTGAAAAGGAGTAGTATCAGTACTACTACAAGCTTTCATGGCATCGTACTCCGCACGGGGAGAAGACCACAGGCGATCATTAACAAAACGAAGATAGAAACAGAAGATATGGGCGAAGAAAAATTAAGATACTCAGAAGAAGAGCTAAAAGAATTTGAAGTATTGATTCTGGAGAAGTTGGATAAAGCCAAAAAAGAGCTCAACTACATGAAGGAAATGCTGAGCAAGAAAAACGATGAAGGGACAGACAACACGGCAGGTACCATGAAACTACTGGAAGATGGCGCCGATACGCTGGAAAAAGAAAATTTCTCCCAACTCGCCGTAAGACAGCAAAAATTTGTGACGCAGCTCGAAAACGCGATGGCCAGAATTAAAAATGGTACATATGGGATCTGCATCGATACCGGTAAGCTCATTCCTAAAGAGCGGCTGAAAGCAGTGCCGCATACACAACATTCAATTGAAGCCAAACTAAATCGTAGAGACTAATGGATTTTCTGCAAAATCATATCGAAGCCCTGATCTTTTGCTCTCAAGAGCCGGTAAAACCGGAAGAGGTCAGACAGGTATTGTCCGAAATGTTTGAAGCTGATGTGCCGGAAGCCGATGTATTGGCTGCCCTGGAATCGCTGATGGTGAAATACGAAGCGGATACCTTCCCGTTCCAGATCTACAAGATCGGAGGCGGATACCAGTTTCTTACCAAGCCGGCTTACCAATCTAGTTTGAGCATTTTCTTAAAACAGAAATCCAAAAAAAGATTGTCAACCTCCGCGCTGGAAACCATCGCCATCATTGCTTACAAACAGCCGATCACTAAAACACAGATCGAGCAGATCAGAGGCGTGAACTGTGATTATGCAATCCAAAAATTATTGGAAAAAGAATTGGTAGAGATCAAAGGGAAATCCGATGGGATCGGAAGACCGGTATTATACGGTACGAGCGATAAATTCATGGAATATTTCGGGATCAACGATCTGAGAGACCTTCCAAACCCTAAAGATTTTTCCAAAGAAGAAAATACGATCGGAGAAGAAAACGACATGGCTTTCGTAGCCAGTACCATGATCGCCGAAGAAAATAATAACCCGGATATTTCTTCCAGCACGACGGAAGATTCAGCACCTGCCGCTAACCCGGAACCGGAAGAATAATTAAATAGTTATGAATGTTGAGTTGTGAATTATGAATGAAATAATTTTAACTCATAACTCATAATTCAACATTCATAATTAAAAAAGGATTGTTGTGATAACAAACCATAAACAGAGAAAGACGTGAAAAATAACAAGCGGGATAAAAAGCATCCGTTGACCGAGAAGGTAGACAAAGCTTTTAAAGGAAAAAAGAATACAGAAACCGGAAAAAAATTTTTATCTAATGACAAATCTGGATCTTCTTCAAGAGGAAAAGAAAAATCCAAATCCACTTCCGGTGGATCTCGATACGCAGGTGTTGGAAAAAAACATAAAGATACTGAAAAGACTGAGCCTCGAAATTATAAACCAAAATCCTCTACTCGCCCAGGATCCGGTACTGGAAAAGGCCGTAAATCAACTGATGCAGATCAGCACTTTGGAAAAACTGATGGTGATCGCAAAAGAACTGGCGCAAGAGATCGAAAACCAACCCTCGGCACAAAGCCACGCACCGGCGCTGGAAAAACTTTTGATGATCGCAAAGGATCTGACAGTAGAAAAACTGAGCCAAAACGAGGAGATCGAGAAACTCCAAAAAAATATCAAAAAGGGACAGAGCAAAAAAGAAATTTCACCCGAAAAGATTCTGAAGACTCCAAAGGTAAAACCTACAACCGTCAAGGTAAAACTCCCGAAAGATATAAAAGACGATCAGCAACTTCTTCTGGCGTTTTAAAGAAAAAAAATACCGAGGAAAATGATGACGGCACAATCCGTCTGAACCGTTACATTGCCAACTCCGGTGTATGTTCGCGCCGTGATGCAGACGAACTGATCGCGCAAGGACTGGTGGAAGTGAACGGAAAAGTAGTGACCGAAATGGGCTACAAAGTAAAGCCCGGCGATGTAGTGCGCTACGATGGAGGTACCCTGAGAAGGGAAGAGCTTGTTTACATCCTGCTCAACAAACCAAAAGATTTTATTACTACCATGGACGATCCGCAGGAACGCAAAACGGTGATGCAACTCGTCGCGGGTGCCTGCAAAGAACGCGTATATCCTGTAGGTAGACTAGACCGTAATACCACAGGCCTGTTGGTGCTCACCAACGATGGTGCGCTTGCTGAAAAACTTACACACCCTTCCAATAAAATAAGTAAAGTATACCAGGTAGAATTGGACCGCCCACTTGATCGCGCAGATTTCAACTCGATCGTAGAAGGAGGGATCGTGTTGGAAGATGGTCCTGTACATGTAGATGAGATCGCCTATGTGGATGGAACTAAAAAAGTATTAGGCTTGGAAATTCACGAAGGCAGAAACCGCATCGTAAGAAGGATCTTCGAGCACCTGGGCTACGAGGTAGAAAAGCTTGACCGTACCATGTACGCCAGTCTTACCAAACGAGACCTGCCAAGAGGCAACTGGAGATTTCTTACCGACAAAGAAGTGACTCGTTTAAAATACCAGAAATAGTGTTATTTTTAAATTATGAATATTGAGTTATGAATTATGAATGAAGAGAGCGCTAAGCATCTGATAATTCATAATTCATAACTCATAACTTAAATCAACATTCATAATTGTAAAAATGATCTACGAAAAAATAAAAAATAAAGAAACCTATTTGGCAGTGATCGGCCTTGGCTACGTAGGCTTGCCAATTGCACTGGAGTTTTCTAAAAAAATAAAGGTAGTAGGTTTCGACATCAACGCCGCACGTGTGGAGATGATGAAAAAGAACATCGATCCAAGCGGAGAATTAGAGGCGAAAGATTTTGAAGGATGCGATATTGAATTTACCAGCAAGCTGGAAGACCTGAAAAAAGTTACCTTCTTCATCGTCGCCGTTCCCACCCCAATCGACGAATTTAATCTCCCTGATCTGAAACCATTGCTCTCCGCTTCTAATACAGTAGGAAAGGTATTGAAGAAAGGAGATTATGTGGTATTTGAATCTACGGTATATCCTGGTTGTACAGAAGAAGACTGCGTTCCAATCCTTGAAGAATTGTCGGGCTTGAAAGCGGTTACTGATTTTAAAGTGGGTTATTCTCCCGAGCGCATCAATCCTGGCGATAAAGAGCATACACTGGCAAAGATCGTGAAGGTGGTATCCGGCTGCGATGCAGAAGCTGCTTCGCAAATCGCGGAGGTATATAAACTAGTAGTGAAGGCAGGCGTACACCAGGCTTCCTCTATCAAAGTAGCAGAAGCGGCAAAGATCATCGAGAATACACAGCGCGACCTAAACATTGCGCTCATGAATGAATTGTCGATGATCTGCAATATGATGGATATTAATACTTACGAAGTATTGGAAGCCGCCGCTACGAAATGGAACTTTCTGAAATTTACTCCTGGCCTCGTAGGCGGACACTGCATCGGTGTCGATCCTTATTATCTTACGCACAAAGCAAAACAACTAGGCTACAATCCAAATGTAATCCTGAGCGGCCGTCATATCAACGACAGCATGGGTGCATACATTGCAAAAAATACGGTGAAGCTTTTGATCCAGGAAGGCAAAGTGATCGCAGGCGCTAAGGTGCTGGTGATGGGAGCTACCTTCAAGGAAAACGTGGAAGACATTCGCAACTCAAAAGTAGTAGACATCATCCGCGAGCTTAAAGATTTCAGTTTGCAGGTAGAGGTGATTGATCCGCATGCTTCGGCAGAAGAGTTTAAGCATGAGTACGGATTGGAGCTTGCAGACCAGGCAGGCAAAGATTACGATGCGATCGTGCTGGCTGTAATGCACAAAGAATATCATTCCCTTCCAACTTCTTTCTTCACTTCCATCACTGCCGACAAGCCAGTCTTTATTGATATCAAAGGAATTTATAGAAACAAGCTGCAAGGGTTTAACTATTGGAGCCTGTAGGAGAATTATGAGTTATGAATATTGAATTATGAATTCATAGCGCACAATTACAGTATCTTCTAATAATTAATTAATAAATCCATTACGAATTCAATTCATAATTCAACATTCATAACTCATAACTTAAAAAAGTATGTTCGAACACAACTACCACCAATGCGATATTTCTGCTAAAAATTTTCTGGTTACAGGCGGTGCCGGCTTTATTGGGTCCAACCTGGTAGAATATTTACTGAAGTACAAGGCAGGAAAAGTAAGAGTGTTGGACAATCTGAGCAATGGTTATTACAAAAACATCGAACCGTTTTTATCTAATCCTTCTTTCGAATATATCGAAGGAGACCTGCTCGACGAAGCTACTTGCCTGAAAGCATGCGAAGGGATTAACGTGGTATTCCACCAAGCCGCGCTGGGCTCGGTGCCTAGAAGTATTAAGTTGCCTTTGGTCACAAATGCTGCCAACGTAACGGGTTTTCTGAACATGCTTACAGCTGCTAAAGATTCCGGCGTAGAGCGATTTATTTACGCGTCGTCTTCTTCTGTATACGGCGACAATCAAGACATGCCAAAGCAGGAAGAGATCATCGGCAACGCACTTTCTCCTTATGCTGTATCAAAACGTGTGAACGAATTGTATGCAAAAGTATTTGGCCAACTGTACGGAATTAAAACCATCGGCTTTCGCTACTTCAATGTTTTCGGGCCGAGACAAAATCCTAAAAATCCTTATGCAGCGGTGATCCCGCTTTTTGTATATGCACTGCTGGACGGACAAGCGCCGACCATCAATGGCGATGGTACACAATCGAGAGATTTCACCTTCGTGGAAAATGCCGTGCAGGCCAATATCCGCGCAGCTGTTACCGAACATCCGGAAGCGTTCAACAGGGTATACAACGCTGCCGTGGGCGATAGTATTTCACTCAACGATCTGTATCAATACCTACAAGATGTTTCAGGTATAAAAATTCCTGCGCACTATGCTCCTCCGCGCCCTGGCGATATCCGCGACAGCCAGGCCAATATTTCTATGGCTAAAACCTATCTTGGTTATGATCCGAAATTCAAAGTGAAAGAAGGATTGGAAATTCTTTTTAACTGGTATAAAGAGAATAGAGATTTTTTGGAGAAGGACTAATTTTACTTACCTGTTATAAGATACAATCAATAAAAAAGATTGAAAAAGCAGAATGTGAGGAAACTTTGTTTTTTCCGTGACGTTTTGCTTCGCCTGAATCTGTATGTGACTTTTTTTCAATAGATTTTTTAAAATAATGTGTGACCCATGTCAAAAAACATAGTGATGTTTTTACATTATATATATGTTTTAAAAAGGTTTCATTTAAAATAGAATAAAAAAAGGAATCTCTATAAACAAAAAAATAAAAACTGTTTTTTTTTGTCACGTAGTATATCTTGCGCATCATATTCTCGGAAACAACCCACTATTGAGGAGTATAAAATAGATTTACTTGCTATAAATTATTTTACGAGGGAACGCTCGGTTTTTTCCAACCAGAAATTTTAGTAATAATAAACCTTACCCATGAAAAAAGGATTACAGTACGTCTTCGGATGTCTGGGAGTTATCTTTTTGCTATGCTTGTCGCTTAGTAATTTCTCCCATGCGCAAATCATTTACAGGGATCTTGTTCCCGATGGTAGTTTCACTCTCGCCAATTCCTCCAGCCCTACAGGATTAGCTCCTGTCGATCTCGACAACGATGGCACACCGGATTTTGATTTCCGCTACGAAGCAACGGATGCTTCCAAATATATAGTGCATATCGTACCTCTTAATAACAATGAGGTGTTGACGAGCACAGCGCAGGATGCGAATGGAATAAATTATGTTTTTCCGCTTCTTTCAGGAAATGCAGTGAGCTCTAGTCCTTATCCCCAACAAGCCTGGGGTACTGCTGATCCAATCCTGGTTGATCAAGGTGTTCAGAATTTTGCCATTGGTATGGATCGCTTTATTGGTGTGCGCCTTAAAAGCGGCAGCGATTGGTTGTATGGCTGGATCAGGGTAAATATTTCTGCAATGTATCCTGTAACCGTTACGGTGAAAGATGTTGGATACGAATCCAACATAGCAAACACAAGTATATTAGCAAATCAGAATCTTCAGTCTTCGGCATCTTTTATTAGCGATGCTTCTTCTGTAAAATTAGACTTTTCGGAAGTAAACACTTCCGAACCTTTGTATGCATGTAATTCTACAAAAAGCATAAAACTTACCATTCATCCTCAGGTATCATCTCTTTCCGGAAAGATTAAAATTAAGATTGCCGATGCAAGCAATGGTTTATATATCGCCGCAGGAAGCGTTTCCAACAATGCAGCTGTGTTGATCGATAATGCAGGATCTACAGAGAAATTTTTGGTGCTGGTATTGAATAATCTTACTTCCAATGCAGAAATTATTATTCCTGTGTATGCGAGTTATTGTAATATTTTCGGCGCACAGGAGCAGGCACAGAACAAAGTTATTTCTTCCGTATTTGCGGCAGATTTTGGCTTGTCGGTCGCTACTAATCTTAGTTTAAATATTAACCGTGGTGCAGCGATATCAGTGGTAACCAGTAATGATCCTTTTGCTACCATTCGTACTGCCGGCTCAGATCCTAATAACAATAACCTTGTAACATTTCAGTTCTCACTAAACAATAGTTCAGACGAACCATTTAGCGGATGGGTGTTATTCCAGGAATCGGCCGCATCACTGGGTACGGCCTTTGATATTCGAGCAGTCAAATATTATTTATATAATCCGTCTACCGGCACTCAGACCTTGGTGCATGTGAATAATAACCCTGCGACAACAGCCCCGGGAGATCCGAATAATAATTCTTTTATCACCAGTGATAATCCTGATCTTAGCAGCAAATTGTTATATGTAACAATTCCTGCGAAATATATTTTGTTGATCAAAGAAGAAGTCAGAGTAAATGGATGCCTCACCTCTCCTAAAAATAAAGCACAACCAATCCTTTCATGGGGTTGCGGCGATTATACCAAAGTAGGCTCGGTAGAAAATTGCGCTACAGCTTCAAACAATGATACCAACATCAATGACAATGTACTTGCTGCATTCTCGTATGTGCCGGAAAAAAGTAATTATTACCACACTTACATTTGTGCCGGAGATTATCGCGAAACAAAATATGTGACGCATCAAAATACCGGAACTGGTATTGCCTACAACGTAAAGTTGAAAATGAGAAATGACAACTGGACCACGTACCTTGTAGAAAAAGATCCAAGTAAAATTTATATTGAGATCACGCGAAACGGCGTCACCACAAGGTATGCGCCTGATCTTACCAATTACGATCTGGATCCTGTAGCCATTGATGCGCAATACGATCAGCTGACCTTCAACAGTCCTTCTGATTTGCCTGCCCCATTTTATTTACCTGATTCCTGGTTCACTGATAATGTACAGAACACGGCAGTGGGTTTCTCTTATCAGAATGGTGACGGTTACGATATCAACGCTGCGCATAAACTTAAAGATGTACACTTGTATCAATGGGGCCGTAATGATTACGATCCGACCGCGGTATCATATGATAACATGAGCTGTGGAGCTCCTGATCAGACCTCGCTCGGGGAAAAACGTTTTATCTATCGCCTCATTATAGACCGCTATTGGGATCCTGCTACAAATTCTTATCAAAAAATAAACCTCGATCCGGGCGATCAGGTTACGATGGGTTGGGAGCAATATAAATGTTGCAACTCCGCTTCCAATGCGCCGAACGGATATGCCGGACTTTATGAACCTTCTATATTTATTAAATTTAATACCGGCTGCATCAGCGACCAGAATTATGCTACGTCGGAGCGTTATGGCAACTACGCAGGTTATGCAGGCAACGAACTAGGTGGGCAAATGAAGATCGAGTCGTACAACCCTACTACCCGTGGAGATGTTGACTGGTGTACTTCTACCAAAGACGGCGCTGTAGAGCGTATCACCAGCGAGTTTACAGAAGGCTTATATATTGGTATCAACGAATGGCAGCAAAATACTCCGAAAGATGCCAATGGAGTATACACTGTAAATACGGATGAACCTTTCCAAAACTGGGATGGCGATATCGTTTACCGGATCTACCTCGAACAGGGAATAGACCTGGATAGAGCACTTTCGGGAGCGGTCGCTTCTGGCTTCTTATCAACGGCCGGTTACAACGATGTAGTGTATAATGGCAATGACTTCACAACCAATGGTACAGGTTGTACAGAAGTCTGTACCGGATGTTCACTTACTAATACACTTTCTCCTAACCAATTTCATGTGGTGATTAGAAAGGACGGTCCTGGAGGTACAGTCATTCAGCCTGCAAGTATTACATTGAGTGATTTCAATACCGATTATCAACCTGCCGTGCAGCTGGATAATTTTAAGTTCATATCCAGCGATAATTCACGTCGCTATGCTTCCAATATTTATGAAGTGCGTTTCCATTTGCAGGATCTTATTAATAGCGTACCTGACAATGGGATTAGTCTTGCGGTACAACCGATGAAGCAAAAACTACAGGAGTTCCTCACTGGAGCATTCCTGGATGCAGATGTGAGAGTATACTGCGCTAAAAATAGTTTTCCATATTTCAAGATCGTTTCTTTCCTTGATAAATGCGGCGGAACATCTACTTGCGACCTGAATAAAAATGGATATACTGCGATGCATCCATTGACACAAGTATCCGGGAAATTCCTGGTAAACTGTCCTGGTTGCTTGGTTCCAGGTGCTAACGTAAACACAGGAAGTGTTACACGCGATGAGATGGGAAATCCTGATGTTGACGACGACGGTGTGGCAGACAATGGTACTACACTTCCTCTTACACACCCTAATGCCAGAGTGATTTCCAACGGAGACCTGTTTACGATCAACATGAGTATTGCCATGTCAAATGGTATTTCGAAAGATATATTGGATGAAAACGGACGTAATAAAGGTTGTTTAAAAGAAGAGCTGGATGCATCAAATTATTTTCTTAACAATTTATATGTTCAAATTCCTTTAAATGGATTGGGAGCCTGGTATGCAGATCCGGAAAATACAATTATGCCAATAGGTGCAGAAGCTTCCATCGATGGAGGCACTACCTGGCAACCGATGACTATTTACAACAAAGCAAAAACGGATGCCTACTTATTACTCAGGATCAATTCGGAAGCTTTTAGTCCTACGAAGACCTCGTTTGGGGTCAGTGAAAATATTATGGTGCGTTTCCATGGAAAAATGGGATACATTTCCGGTAGTACTGATAACTTCGAAATTCAATACCGTGCAGGATTTTCAGCTTGCAGCACTTGCGACAGTTATAGTAATTTCATTATTGTAAATGGAACCTTGAACAACGGTATATCGGGAGCATGGCCTAATACCTATATTTCATATGATGATCTTGTTCAGCATAGCAATACGTTTTTTATTTGCACCACGTTCTCTAATAATTTCAAGTTTGTACCACGTCAGCGCACGATGTATTTTTATACAGATACTGATAATTCCTACTATGCTTCCTGTCAAAAAACAGTGAACATCATAACTAGACAATCATTCGAAGGGGGAAGTAATGTATACAAAGGGGAGATCAGAAATAGTGGAGATACCAGGGTTATAGAGTTGCCTATTCCTGCTGGCTACGAAGTAAGCCAACTAAAATTGCTTGCTTATGAGGACGTGGATCCTGCACAAAAACTGCAGCACCTGGATCTGACCACTAATCCACCGGAGCAATACAAGTCTTATAGATATTGGCAGCAGTATACACTGAAACAAGCTGACTTCTCTAAAAATAACTGGTGGAATAATTTAATTCAAATTATTCCTACGAGTGATCCAGCATTCCCTAATAAATTGGTGCTGACTATGCCAAATACCACGGTGCCTAACAACACCGGCCAGGCCAATCCATATGATCCGAATCTTTATCGATTACATTATATGGTACTTAATGATCAATGGATCTCGGCTACCAATCCACTGATGGAGCTCGATGAATCTTTTCAGCGTAATATCAACGTAACCTTGACACCAGCTGCCAATGTATGTTTGAATAATAATGATATTGTTTACACCGATAACAGCGGTGGAGCACAATTGAAAGGCAACTTAGGAGACTGGTGGTCTGTAAGTAGTTCGGAGAGTTGGAGACAATACTTCCTCAGAGATTTGGCGACTACGGCAGATCTTACTTATACTGCATATGGTAGCTGGAATACACCTGCCAACCATGAGTTTTTTAGATTAATTGTACCAAAAGCCAATATGAGCCTGGCTCCTGCCCAGTTGAGCAATTACGAAGTATCCAACGAAGGATTGGTACAGGTACCTGTCACGATCACACTTAATCCTATAGATGCGAATGGAAACAGGTTCTCTGCCGAATATCCTTTCTTACATATCAAAGGATTGGGCATTCAGGAAGGACTTGTACTGCGCGCCGTTTACAGAGGATTGCCTGCGGATAGAGGGTATACAGACAACATTCTTAAAAATGCCTGGAGTCCGAACAATTGGGCAAACGGACCTACTAATTTTATCCGCTCTCAAAACAACGAATACATCGTTGGACTCGACCAGGATTATACAGAAAGTATGAATATGCCTTACCTGGAATCTATAGGAAGAGAGCCATATATCAATTATACGCAATTGACATTTACCCTGGTCTTCTCGTACAATTGTCAATCGTGTTCAAGCCTTGTGGCTACTTCTTGCCAGGATAATTCTACGAATGCTTGTCTTACAGGTAACAACCTCCAGGTTGCTTACGGGTACAACTGTAAAGATTTTCCAACCTTTGCTGATCTTGCAAACAACAGCGTCTGCAAATATTACGATCCGATCAATTTTAGTATAACCAACCAGAAGATCTATGTAGACGCTACCAACTATATCAACGGAACCCGCATTCTGCCAGGCTTCCAGGCATCTATTTTACCATGTAGTACTTTTACTTACAAGGTGAATCTCAACTCTTGTAAGAGTGGTGGTGTTACCGCAGCGGATATTGGTTTGACGCTTCCTTCCGGATACAGCGTCGTTTCTTCTCCGGCGGATGTTACATTCGCAAATGGTAATTACCATGTTAATTTTGCTCCGGCGCTCAATATCGGTGCTACCAGAGATCTTGAATTCCAGATCATGGCTCCTTGCCGCATAGATGCGCAAGACCAGATCACCTGCAGCGTATCAGCGCTTGCATATTGCGGACAAAATATTCCAATCGGTTCGGTGTCTACAAAGCTCAAGCTGGATAATAGTATCCCCGACCTCACGAGCGTAGGCGTAGCTTTTGATAATATCACAGTGGCCAATCCAACTACTGATGTTTATGCAAATGGAACTACTTTGTCTGTCAACTATACTGTGGCAGGAGCAAGTGGCTCTTCCGCTACTAAGAATGACAATACATTGAAAATAGAAGTGAGTGGTCAGGCGGCTACGATCATTTCTATTCCTGCGAACACCACAAACGGTGTGTATACTGCTCAGATAGCACTTCCTAACCTGTGTGCGGATTACAACGTGACGGTTACGCCAACGCTTGGATACATTACGCCTTGCGGAATCAACAATGGCGTGGAAGATCCAACCTGTAAAAATACGATTGATGCTTCTTCCATTGTAAATACTACGATTCATATAACAGCCAGTATAGGAGTGGGAGTCGGCACCAACAACGGACAAGCAGCCTTCTTATGTGGCTCCGGTGGTTCGGCTACTTTCATAGCTACCGGTTATCCTTCTGGCGGTAATTATTCCTACAGCTGGACAGGCCCGGGAATTGTAGGGCCTAACACAGGCAATACGATTACAGTAAATGTAGAAGGTACGTATCACGTGACGATGACCGATAATAATTGTCATATCACCGCAACCAATTCCATAAATGCAATAGGTCATATCGATGTGCAATGTCCACAACCGATTTGTCCTGGAGATATTCCAACAATCCAAGTGCTGAATGCCGGCAACACAGGTGGTACCTATACAGCGCAATGGTACGATCCGAACGGTTCTGATACCAACGACCCTACAGACCTTGCGGCAGATATTTTAATGGATCACGGAATCTTTGTCTCCGGTTATTACTATGCTGCGGCGATCACGCCAAGCTGTACACTGCGTACCAATATGCATACGCCAGACAAAAGATGTATGATCGAAGTAAAACGGGCTCCACAGCCATATCATATTACTACCAATAAACCGTCGGGTGATGCACCGGTAGTATTCCTTTGCGATGGACAACAAGTAACGTTCAGCGTGACCAACAAAGGGGCAAACAGCGCACATCCCACCGATGTGATCTGGCGAAGCGGACAAACTACGCTGGACGATGTGATCGCTCCGGGTAGCTGGACTGATCCGGGAGGCAATGTATTAACGGCAAAAGAACTGGAAGACTATCACTACTTCATTGTAGCCATTGATGAGGAGACGCACTGTAGAACTTTATCCAATGAGATCGCGATAGAGACACCAAGAATTGCGATCGTTCGTAGCTGCGAGAGCGGAAGCCAGGTGAAGCTTACAGCAGTTTCCAACTTCCAGGTAGCAGCCAATCAATACGACTGGCAACTGGATGGGAATGGATTTGCGCAAAGCACCGATCATGTGATCGCCACCCAGGCGGGGGCATACAGCGTTACCGAACATTCCACAGGTTGTACATTGTATAACAGATGTTGGGGTATCAAAGAAAACCTGAATACATCCGGGGCACCTAATTCAGAGATGCTATCCATCCAGGACGGAGGATTTGAGGGGATCACGGATTGTAATGTCACAAGAGGCTTTGACACCGATTACGATTGTATCGATCGCAGTGGTTACAATGGCTCAGCCCTTCCGGCCGATTATACAGTTGATCATTTTATGATCAACCAACCAGGTCTGCAAGCTTCCAACTGGAGTCCGAACACACCGTCTACCTGGGTGAATAATAATACGACCTTCACGGGAGACGGTGCGATGTTCATCGACGGACAATCAGCGCCAACAGCCAAACTGATCTGGGGTAAAACAGTGCCGGTAGTGCATGGTTACAATTACCTATATAGATTCAAAGTAAGAGATATCAATATCTCTGCTACGTATCCGGTACAGGAGATTCCTGAACTGTATGTACAGCAGACGTATTACGATGCGCAAGGGAACGGCACACGTTATAAAACAAATAAGGAAGCGTTGTTCAACAACGGGACAAATCCATGGATTGAATTCAGTTCGTTCACACCGGCCCTTCCGGATATCATTCCAAGTTGTCAAAACCCATCAGAGATCACCTCAATGCGCGTAGAACTCTTTATGGATGGCGGTGGAGCGATCGGCAGAGACTTGTCGGTAGACGATGTATCGCTGATCCCGATTGGCATTTGCGACGATGTGATCCAATTGCATCTTCCATGTAACACAGCCTTAGCGGATTTGCAGAATAATCACCAGGTGGTATGTCCGGGTACTACGGCTACC